>ENA-UEQJ01000960-UEQJ01000960.1-human-gut-metagenome-genome-assembly--contig:-NODE-960-length-23705-cov-5.563611_pt1 | contig 23705 bp, 25 predicted proteins | sample MGYA00242937_ERZ507938 | MGnify/ENA primary metagenome ERZ507938 (study PRJEB26167, sample SAMN06115437) | human gut metagenome | host: Homo sapiens | place: China:Gansu | collected 2015-07-03 | study...
GACTCCGGCCGTTTCGATGACGAGATCGTTCCCGTCCCCGTGAAGGTCAAGAAGGAGATCGTGGAGTTCAAGCGTGACGAGTATCCCAAGGAGGGCGTTACCGCCGACAGCATCGCCAAGCTGCGCGGCGCTTTCCCCGTGGGTCCCGAGTCTCCCAATCCCGTGGTTGTCAACACCTTCGAGCCCACCGGCATCCAGGATGCTGAGGACAAGGGCACTCCCCGCGTGACCGCTGCCAACGCCTCCGGCATCAACGACGGCGCTGCCGCCATCGTGCTGGCTTCCGGCGAGGCCGTGGAGAAGTACGGTCTGAAGCCCATGGCCAAGCTCATCGGCTGGGGCCAGGGCGGCGTGGATCCCAAGATCATGGGCGTGGGCCCCGTGCCCGCTTCCCGTCAGGCTCTGAAGAAGGCCGGTCTGACCATCGACGACATCGACCTGGTGGAGGCCAACGAGGCCTTTGCCGCTCAGTCCATCGCTGTGGCCCGCGAGCTGCACTTTGACATGAGCAAGGTCAACGTCAACGGCGGCGCCATTGCTCTGGGCCACCCCGTGGGCGCTTCCGGCGCCCGGATTATCGTCACCCTGCTGCACGAGATGCAGAAGCGTCCCGAGGCCAAGCGCGGCCTGGCCACTCTGTGCATCGGCGGCGGCATGGGCGTTGCCACCATCTACGAGAAGTGCTGAACAGCCCAGCGGCTTAACGCAAACGAATAAAAATCTCCCCGGCAGACTGGCTGCCGGGGAGATTTTTTTATCCGCTTCGCCTGCATGGCGGCAGCGGCAGGGCCATATACTGGGTGCTGCGGGGCAGTGTGCACCGGTTATGGACAATGCGGCGCGATACTGTACAACGAACGGGAGACTTATCGGGAGAAAAATGTTGATTTTCCGGGTTGACAGACGAGTCTAAACGTGATAAAGTACACGATACTGGGCCGCTGGGCCCTTGTGGGTGACGAAATGCCCCAAATGTTTACAAATTTTTCAAACTTTTTATGATATAATACCCTGGGAAGTGGGTTTGAGGCCCCGCACCTGACAGGAAGGGATGCGCCGGGCCCGATGATGAAAAAAGAATTTTTCCAAGTATCTAAAAAGGTAGTTTCTGCGGTAAAGGAGCGCAGTGTGCTATGTGGATGCCGTCTCTTGATCTGGCGGGGGGCCTGTGGGCCCGGGCGCGCCGGACTTTGTATACATTTTTTTCCCGGCTTAGCCGGTATGCACAGCGGTTCTGGCTGAGCCGCGCATATTTTCCCGTACTGCTGACGGTGGCGGGGGCGTTTATGGCTGCGGGGCAGCCGGTCTATGGTGTGGTGGCCCTGGGCTGCATCGTCATCTGGCTGCTGGCCGCCTGCCCGGATCTGTTGGCTCCGGTGTGCCCGTTTTTCATGGCGTTTCTCATGTCCACCCAGTGCTACGGGCAGCTGTCGGACTTCTTGCCCTGCGCGGCCCTGGTGCCGCCGCTGGTGCTGGCGCTTCTGTGGCACTTTGCCGTGTGGCCGGTGACGCTTCGCATGGGCCGCAGCGGCATGGGCCTGGCCCTGGTGTCTATCGCCACCCTGTTGGGCGGCTGCGACGTGATCACCCGGAAGCAGGCCGTGGAGCCTCTGTCCCTGTACTATACCCTGGGCCTGGGGGTGGGGATGCTGGTGCTGTATGTGCTGTTCCGCTCCCACCTGACAGAGAAGCGGACCTATGACCTGCACCGGCGGTTTGCCGGGATTTTCTGCGCCCTGGGCATGTGCATGGCTCTGGCGGTGCTGCTGGCCTATCTGAAGGCGTGGCTGGCAAACGGAGCCGTGGTCGGCGTGCTGTATCTGTCCTATCGGAACTTTGCCACATCCGTTCTGCTGACGGCGCTGCCTATGCCGTTTTATCTGAGCCTGAAGCACCGGGGCCATCTGGTCACCGGCGGGGTGATGGCTCTGGCCCTGGCCCTGACGGGCAGCCGCAGCGCGCTGCTGTTCGGCGCGGTAATCCTGGCCCTGTGCGGCGTGTATCTGATGCGTCACGGCGTCATCAGCCGCCGGTGCCTGACGGCCCTGGCCGTGGCCGCCGGGATCGCTGTTCTGGCGGCGGGCCCCGTGGTGCTGCAATGGGTGCTCCATAGCCGTATGGGCGAGGACATCCAGGACAGCAACTCCGACCGGCTCCAGTTTCTGGCCCGGGCGGTGGATGATTTCCTGCGGCATCCGGTATTCGGCATCGGCCTGTGCAGCACCCGGAACGCCGATGTGTTCAGCGGCGTGGAGGGCAGCATGGTGTTCTACCACAACAGCGTGGCTCAGGTCATGGGCAGTATGGGCCTGGTGGGCATCGTAGCCTACGGACGGCTGCTCCACGACCGCATTGCTCTGCTGCGGGAGGGTGGCCGCGACCCGTTCATGCAGGCGCTGGCCGTGTCGTATCTGGGCATGGTGCTGATTTCCCTGTGCAATCCCGGCGAGTTCTGCCCCTTCCCCAACGCTGCCATGATGGTGATGCTGTTTGCTCAGGCGGAGGAGGCCGTGGGAGACGTGGCTGTCCCTGTGCGGCAGCTGCTGGTGCGTCATCTGGGCGCTCCCGCAGGGTTCCTGCAGTTTTGAAAACGTAGTTATAATTAAGTAAGATGCGGTGCAGTCCCTTTTCGGAGGCTGCACCGCATCTTACTTTACACGTTATTCGCCGTTGTCCCGCAGGTACTGGAGCCGCCGGAAGCTGCGCCGGGCCAGCAGAAAGCCCACAACCGCCAGCAGCAGGCACGCTGCTCCCAGCAGGAAGGTCCGGGCGTCCAGGGCCGCATGTTCGCACAGGAAGGAGAAAATGCGGTACGCCCCCATGACCAGCAGAATACCCAGCACCAGCAGGGCCACCAGCACGGTCATATCCGTGCACTCGTCGATCCGTTTCATATGCCCCTCCTCAGTCCGTTACCGCCACGTCCAGGCCGAACTCCTCCGGCAGGAACCGGGGGCACACGTTGCCGCTGGTGCAGATGGTGGAGGCGGCCAGCCGGGTGCCGATCTCGCAGGATTCGGCCAGCGTCTTGCCATAGGTCAGGCCGATGGTAGCTCCGGCAAAGAAGGCGTCTCCCGCGCCGGTGGTGTCCTTCACGTCCACCTTGCGGCCTGGACAGGCCCCCTGGTCCCCGTCACAGCTGGCGTACACGGCCCCCTGGGCCCCCATGGTAACGATCATCCGGGGAATGCGGGCGCTGCGGATCTTCAGGGCCAGGATCTTTTGCAGCTCCTCCGGGGTCTTTTCGCTGTAATCGTCGGAGAACAGAATGCCCATCTCCTGCTGGTTGCACACAAAGCAGCTGGTCTGCTGCAAGAAGTCCCGGCGCTCCACGGCAATGCTCATGTTGGACACCACGGCGTATACGTCCTTTTGGTACTTCCTGGCGTACTGGAACACCCGCTTGACGATCTCCTTGTCCATGTCGATCTCCAGGGCGATGCTGTCGGCGTCCCGGAAGATCTCGTCCCCCTTTTCGTCCAGCAGGGCGATCAGGGGCCGCAGGTCCGGGCGCTTGCTGATGGCGGCGCACACATCCCCCTGGTTGTCGAACACCGCCAGCCAGGTGCCCATGCCGTCGGGAGTGGGCAGTACATAGTCGGTGTTCACCTTGTGATTTTTCAGCTGGCGCACCACGTCGGAGCCCAGGCCGGTGTCGTCCACCAGGCTCACAAACGTGGGGCGCAGCTCCACGTTGGCGATGTCCTCCACCACGTTGCGGCTGACGCCGCCGGGGACCTGCTCCACCCGGCCCACATTGCGCCCGCCGGGGATATAGGTGGACGTGGGGTATCCCTTGATGTCCACAAAAACGGCGCCCAGCACCACGATTCCCATAAAAACGTCCTCCTGCGACCATATTTTCTTCATTATACCGCCTGGGGACCGTTTGGGCAAGCCCTTTCGGCGCATTTGTCTTGACGGGCCCCGGCTCCGGCGGCATAATAGAGGCAGCATACAAAAATTTTTCCCCTTTTCCGCGAAACCGCCGGGATTTTTTGACGGGATGACAGGCAGAAGCAACTCGAAAGGAGAATGTCACCATGGAGGACCGCGACATCGTGACCCTGTACTGGCAGCGGGATGAGGAGGCCATCCGCCAGACGGACCGGCAGTATGGCCGGTATCTGTCGTCCATCGCCTTCCACATCCTGGCGGACCGGGAGGACAGCCGGGAGACCGTCAACGACACCTATCTGCGGGCATGGGGCTCCATGCCGCCCCACCGGCCCCGGGTGCTGTCCACCTATCTGGGCCATATCACCCGGCAGCTGTCCATTGACCGCTGGCGGGCCCGGGGCCGGGTGAAGCGGTCGGCCTACGCCGTGTCCCTGGAGGAGCTGGGGGACTGCGTATCCGGCCGGGACACGCCGGAGGAGGCCCTGGACCTGCGGGAGCTGGGCCGGGCTGTGGGCGACTATCTCCGGACACTGCCGCTTCCCGCCCGCCGGGCGTTTCTCTGCCGCTATTACTATGCCGACTCCCTGGCGGAGACGGCCCGGGTCTGCGGCATCAGCGTACCGGCGGTCAAGAGTCAGCTGTACCGCACCCGCCAGGGGCTGCGGACCTATCTGGAAAAGGAGGGCTTTGACGTATGAACCCGGAACAGCTCAGCGACGCCATGAATGAATTGCCCCAGGAGCTTTTGGAGGAAACCCAGGCCGCCCGGTCCCGGCGGAGGCTGCGGTGGAAGCCGCTGGCCGCGGCGGCGGCGTGCCTGCTGCTGGCGGCGGGAGCCTGGGCGCTGGCAGGCCGCCCGGCGGAACCCACCCCGGCCCCGGAGCCCGGGGACCTGCCGGTGCTGACCATCGACAGGGACTACAGCGGCATGGGAGATTACCCGCTGTCGGCGGAGGAATTTGCCGCCTATGACGGCGGACCGTGGCAGGAGGGCATGGAGCTTGCCGCCCTGCCGGTGTTCCGCAACACCACCCGCATGGACGTGGCCAACGGCTTCCGCACCGGCGGCGGAGACTATGCGCAGCTGCGGCGGACCATGGAGCAGCTGGCGGCGGCGGTGGGGGCGGACGTGGCCCAGGCCGCCGTGGAGGTCCGGGTGCCGGACGAGACGGTGCAGGCCGCCATGGAGGACGCCTGGGCCGGGGAGACCTGGCAGTGCGGCGTGACGTTTGCCGTCAGAGGGGGACCTACGGAGCTGGCGCTTACGTGGAAGGATGTCACCGTGACCGTGGGGGAGAGTGGAGAGCTGTGGGTGAAGCTTTCCCGGCCGGAGCTGGCGGCTCTGACCCCTGACGCTGCGGCGGCGTGGCTGCTGGAGCAGTATGGCTCTATTTTCGGGGAGCAGACCCGGTATTTTATGGCCGCCCGGGACAGCGGCGGCTGTTCCCTGTATTTCTACCGGCCGGAGGAGGACCTGACCCAGGGCATCCTTCAGCGCAGCATCCTGAAAACGTGGGTCCGGCTGTCCGGCGGCAGCTGTGAGGTCCGGCTGTACCGGCCGGAGCTGTCCGACGCCAACACGGTGGGAGCTTATCCGCTGGTGACTGTGGACCAGGCCCGGCAGCGGCTGGCGGCGGGGCAGCACCTGTCTGCCTGGGAGCCCTTCCCGGGGGAGGACCGGGTCAAGCGGGTGGACCTGCAATACCTGGCCCGGCAGACGGACCGGTACTTCATGCCCTACTATGTGTTCTGGGTGGAATGTGACGACGGGGAGCAGGGCGTGTGCTATCGCCCCTATTACGTTCCGGCGGTGGCGGATGCCTATATTGCCGGCATGCCCCAAAGCCCCACCGGGGCGGCATAATGCGGCATATCGCTGGTTTCTGGGATATGGGCTGCTGGATACCCATGCGATTTTCACTCTGATACGGGCATTTTTCCCCAAATTGCAAGAAAGGCCCCCTGCTTTTGCCGCGTGAAAGCAGGGGGCCTTTGGCATATTTTTTACCGGCTGGCGGCATATAACTCTTTAGGCTTCACCGTTTGCCGCCTTCGCGCACCTCACATCGCCAGCGCGATCCACCTGATCTGGGACCCGTTGGCCCAGCATCGGGAGGAGCCGTTGGTCCGCAGGCGGAAGGAGCTGGCGGTGATCTGGTCCGCCACGCAGGTGGTCGCTGCTGCTGCTAAGGTGTCGCCCGCTCCGCCGCCGCTGGAGTTGATGCACTGGGCAGCTGATTTGTTGGTCCGCACCCCCGGCACCAGACCGGAGGCGAAGTTGACTGCATATCCGCACACTACGTTATAGGTGGCCGTGCTGTCAAAGGTGGGGGTGTTCTCCACCCGCAGGAAGATCAGGGATGGCGCTGTGCCCAGATTGTGGGTGACGGTCTCGTATACGGCGTTTGTTACCGTTTTTCCCAGCGTTACAGTGCCCTGGGCCATTTTCAGCGTACCGGTGACCTTTCCCCCGGCCACCCGGATCAGCTCATCTTGAATGGCGTTGAGGGTGGCAGCGTCGATAACGGTTTGACCGTCCGTGAAGGTCTTTTTGCTAAAGGCCATTAGATCACTCCTTTCGGTGCCCAAATCGTGCACATTACGCATCAGCCCATTACACGTCCGTCTCGATCCCGTACCGCTCAAACATTGCGCGGATGGCGGGATTGCGCAGCAGCTTTTTGCGCTGGCCCTGATTCAGCTCGGCAAGCACCGTCTGCAGCGCGGCCTTGATCTCGGCGTTGTATGCGATCACGCGATCTCGCAGCTCGCTCATGCCGTCACCCCCGACAGTAGCGCCTCCATTGCCTCGCGCAACTCGGCGTTGTCCTTTTCCAGCGCAGCGATACGTTCCTCTGCTGTCGGGCCGGGTGCGGGCATCGCTTCCATTTCCGCTGCCCGCTTTTCAAACTCCGCGATTTCTTCGGCAGTCATTTCGCGGACTACGCCGTTTTCATAGATTTTCACTTTCTGGGATCTCCTTTCAGTATCGTCCGTAAACCTTAGCTGTTATTTTTCCAGCATACGGGGCCGGGAAGGAAATAGACAATTTACCGTCATTTTTTCGCGTAACCCCTTGTTCAACCATCCACCTGGGATTCGTAACGTTAAAATTAAGTTTAACATGAGATATGCAGGATTTGGCAACCGTCATTGCTTCAAGGCTTCTCTCTTCAAAAAATTCTACATTGCTGTTCAGGCGGCCTTGAAAAGCGAAATAGCCGATTGTTTCCCCGTTGACTGTCACTCTAATATTCTTATTCCCGCCCCAGTCGGCTGCCGTATTAGCATCGAGCTTTAGCCATAGCTGAAATTCTTTCATGGGATCGCTCTTGGTTAAATCCACTTCAAATGCAGATATTTCTTCGGCAATTGTGCTACTCCCGTCATACACTTTTACCCAAGTACTTCCGCCCCCGCTCGGCATATCCACCGGTTCCCACGCCGTAGGTACGCCATTGTCGTCGACTGCGGAGATTTTGGCGATTTGGCCAACCGTCGCGCCGGTGACGTCCATCCCCGCACCATCCTTGCCGGGGTCTCCTTTTGCGCCGGGTGCGCCGCGTGAGGGCTTGCCGGTGTCCTCGCCGCCCAGATACCAGTTGCCGTTGTCACCGATATGCGGGGTTAGGCCGTCCTTGCCCGGTGCGCCATCCTTGCCCGGTGCGCCCTTGAGGTCAGCCAGCGCGATCACGTTCGCCCACGTCTTGCCATCGCCGGAGAACTGGATATAGCCACCCTCCACCCGCATGGACGCAGAGGCCGCCGGGTGCTCCGCCAGGTAGTCCTCCACGGCCTTGGCGATATCTTCCGGGGAGACGGTAGAAAGCTCGTTGAGTTTGGCCATGATTTGCGCATATACGTCCTCCGCCGGGGCGGCAGGGGAACCGCCGGGAGTAAGCACGGAGGACAGCGCCAGAAGCCGGGCCGCCCGGGACGTGTGGATGTCCCCGGCATACAAGCCCACGGACACCCAGCCGGATGCAGTCAGCACCGGCAGGGCCGCATTGTCTCCGGTGAACACCACGTCCTGATAGCTTCCGTCCGCCAGGTTCACTCGCATGGTCTTGGTGTCGTAAGGCGTCCATTCCCCGTCCAAGTCCCACACCACCGTGTAGTCGCTGTTGTTGCAGATAATCACGCCATCGCCCTCGGCGCACTTGTCGCGGACTTTGATTTTAATTTCGGGCATATACTCCCTCCTTTAAGCCGTCCTGCGCCATGTGTACACGGCCAGGTACGGCGGCATATTGTTGTGAGCCTGGCCGCCGCAGCTGGACGTAGCCTTGCCCGTGTAAGCGTTGGCGGGGCCGCCGGGAGACACGATCTTGATGGCCCCGGTGCCGGTGGTGTCGCTCTGGCCCGTGTAATCGTAGCCGTGGGTGTGGTTGGCCATCTCCGCCGCCGTCAGGATGTGCTCCTCCTCGCCGCCGGTACTGCCAGCGTCATGGGAGTCACCCGCCGCCAGCAGGAACACATCCTTGACCTGCTCCCACGTCCCGCCGAACAGCTCCGCTGGGGATGTGGGGTCCGTGGACTGGTAGATGCTGCCGACGGGGTGGAGATAGTCCAATAGAGCTTTCCCCAAATACCGGATGGGCCATTTGAACTCTACCACCTTTTCGTGTTCCGCCACGCCGCCGAAGCAAACCCCGGGCAGGATAAAATTCATGTTCATCGGGACCGAAACGGTGGGGATGGTGATCTCCCGCGTTACAGTGGTGCCCAGGGAGTCCGTAGCTTTGACCTGTACAACGCTGGTCATGTCCGTGCCAAAGGCAACCAGATACACAGTCTTTGCGCCACTGGTCTGGTCGGTTAGCGTGGACGCGCCGGTAATTTCCAAGGATGCCTTGTTCCCGGACAGTTGGAGGGACAGGGTGAACGTCAGTTTGATGTCCGCGCCCATGGCGTTATCCGTCCACACGCTGTTCGCGTAAGAGCCGCGCGCAAAGGTCAAATCCTGGACCACTGGGCCGCTGTATGCGTTCACAGTGATGTTCTGGGTAACAGATGCCGTGCGCCCTCTGCTGTCCGTGACGGTGGCTACAACGGCCATTGTGCCGCTTTCTGTAAGGGCGTTCGCCCCGTCAGGGCTGGCGGATTTTCCGCCGATGGTCAGAGACTTGGCCTTGATGGTACTGCCGTAAGACCCGGCGGCAGCAAACGTGGCTTTCAGAGTGCTCTTGCCCTGCACCCATCCGTATGTGGGCTGATACCCGGAGGTGTCGGACAGACTCACGGACAGGGTGGGTTTTACCGATGCGGGGATGGATGCCGTCAGGGTGGTCGTATTGGTGCCCACCACGGCGTCCCCGTTGTAGGTGGTGATCTCCGCCGCGATGTTTACGGAGATTCCAGACGTATTCTGCGCGGCCCAATCCAAGGGCGGCGTATACGATATGGATGTGGCGCTGGATTTTGTCGCCACAGTTACCTGTGCCGCAGAGCCGCACTTGAGTTTGATGGTGTGCGTAAAAGTGCTCACGGCCCTGGTCACTACAAGCGTACCGGCAGAACCCAGCACAAGTCCGGTCGCTGAAACGGAAGATGCCCGGGGGATATCCGGGAGATTGACTGTGCCGGAGACCGTCAGGCTGGACGGCGTGTAGGATGACGTAAACCCGCTGTGCCAGTCCGCGGAAAGCACCACAGATCCCTTGCCCATATTGTTATGAGCCACGGTGATGGACTTGCTGCCCAGCTTATACCAGCCCTTGGAATTGTACCGGTACGGGTTATACACCTTGGTGCCTTGCAGAGTGTAATAGCAACTATTGGCGTCCAGGTTGTAGCTCTCGCCGGTGCCGTCATAGATGTACAGCGTAAGGGCCAGCGTGGACTTGTTGTCCGCGATGCTCTGGGATACGCTGTAATCCAGCCGCAACTGCCAGCCGGTGGCCGATACAGGCCCATAAATGCTTGCCATCAATTCACCCCCACGAAGGACACGGAACCGTTAGGCTGCACGACAATGCCCATGGGCCCCAACCGGAACTTGCTCAGTTCCACCAGCTCAAAGCTGTTGTTGTTCCAGTACGCCAGAAGGGTCCCGGAAGTGTCGTAGAATCCGATTTTGTCGTTGTACTCTTTCAGCACGATTTCTGATGTAGAGGACCCAATACGCAGCACCGGATGGCCGTCATCGTCGATACCGGCGTCGATGAAGTCCGAAAGCGTCTGACCGTTGACGGTGACTCTTTCGGCAGACATTTGCCCGGCGGTGATGACATTTGCGTTAATCTCTCCGTCCATGGTCAAGGCAACACCGGAAATGGTATTGCCACCGTCCTTGGAGAATCCCAGACCGCCTGTGGACATAATCCACATCCGGGTATTGGGCGTAATGGTGGGCGTATCTCGCAGGGTCCAGCCGATGGGAAAACCCTGCTCGTCCAGAGTCAGTTCATAATACCCGCCCTTTGCCCCGATGATCTTTTGCGTAGCGTTCTGCATGGCCTTAGTAAGGCCCTCGTAAGCCCGCTTAATGCGCTGCTCTGTGGGGCTTTCCATGGCGTAATCCGCGTCCTGTGGGGCGTAACTGTGCATCGTAGAGGACAGGCCGCCGTACAGGTGAATTTCCTGCTCCATAACGCACACGTCCAGCCACTCGCCGGTGTCACCCTCCACTTGGATAACGTCGCCCACCTCAACAGACGGGTCGCAGCGCCATTTTACATCGCAGGGCTGAAAAGATATTTCCACCTCCGGCTGAATCAGGTCCGCAACGGCCTGGTTCATGTATGGGTTTGTTGATGTAATGCCCAACCCGGTGCCGGATGTAATGGGTTCATCTTCCGTGCCTGTGGTGAGGCTGGATACCGTGTACGGACCGTCTGCCGTGCGAGTCAGGCCGGACATGTACTGCTGCTCCCGGCTGACCCGGAAGGTGGTTTTTGCGTACCACTTGAACACCAGATTGCCGTCTCTGTCGAAGTGCGCGGACTGTCCGCACAGTCCAGCCAGCCACCCCAGCTGCTGTCGGATGGTGCCCTCAAACACAGACTCGATTGTCATGTCCGGGAAAGTCACCGTTGGGGGAGTCAGGCCGCTTTGCGCACACAAGTCCGTCAGCATAGCGTCTGGTGTGGCGGGGAACTCAATTTGCGGGGTGTACTGCTCCGTCAAGGATGCCATTTGGTCGTAGCCGGTGATTTCCCAGCCATACACCAAATTTTCCACGCCGTCTGCGGGAATGTAGTATCGGCCCAGGGGGACATATTCCACCCCAGACGCTGCGGCGCTTACACCGGCGATTGCCTTACCGGCCACAGCCTGACCGGCGATGGCCGTCGTGCCTGTATCACCACCAGCAACGTAGATGCCGATATACGGAACAAAATACCCACCGGACAATTGCAACGGATCATCCGGCTTGTAAATGCGGATTTTGCACCGCCCGGAACAGGCAGATCCGACGGAAATGCCATCCGAAGAGTCAAGCGCTGGCGTTGCGGTGATCTCCTGAACGTAGTTTCCGTCAAGCTCTGTCTGCCCATTAAAAATCACCTTGGCCTTGATCTCACGGCCATAATCCGCAAATGCGGTGTGAAACGCGGTGGAGACATTGTACATGGCGTCACCTCTCCACGAAGTTCATAGCCAGACTTTCCCATCTCCATTCCCCATCGATGCAAGAATACATGGGCGTAGTCCGGTCGCCCACATAGCATGTCATGGTGCGGTTCGTGCCGTCCTCTGCATCAGGTCCTGTCGCCTGGAAAAATACGTCCGTGACGGCTTTCAGGATTGTGGAGCATTGTTCAGCAGTCAAAGGAGGCCATTCCATGGTCCACTTCCGTTTCCTGGCTACCCTGTCGCGAAACGCATCACCATTTTGGTTCCTTCCGGAACCGTCTGCATCTACGTCCTGCAATCCCCAGGAAAAAGACTTAGGGTCAGAGAGCGGCACAGTAGTTCCGTCTTTCTTTTTTACCGTGATGATTGCCATGTGCCCCTCCTTACGCAAACAGGGGAGATTTGCCGGTTGCCCGGACCACCTCTTTGTTCTTCTTTACGACGTTGCGATACACCACATCACCATCCATATTGATAGTAATGTTGATATCCCCGGACACTCCATCTTTATTGGACATAGCGGACATTACAGCGCGGTACACGCCGTCAGACACGGCGGAGACTATCTGGTCATTGTTCGCAACGGCTGTCCGTCTGCCGATGTTGCCCACCATTTCCGCGCCAGCTTCACGGGCGACAAACAACTGTCCCTCGTTGGGAAAACCGCCCTCGGCGAACTGTTTGATCTTCGGGATGTTTACCAATCGCTTATTAAAAGCCGGTATAATCTGAATGCCGCCGATTTTTAGACCTTTGAAGTCCAGGTGGAACATCTCATTTACCGCATCAATCACGACATTGACGATGGAGATAATCCCGTTGGCCATCTTCTTTACAAATCGGGTAATAGGGTTGTCGTCCAGCTTCCATGCGGCGTGAGATGATGCAAGCCCGGCGGCAAGCACGGCAAGGCCGAGTCCAATTCCCGCGCCAGACAGGAGCAGCAAGACGCCGAGAACCATAAGCGCACCGCCAACAATACCCGCAATATAAGAAATCGACTTTTTCAGGAACTTCGAAACGGCGTCCCAGTTCAGCGCCGCAGCTGTCGCGAGGCTTGCCGCTCCGATTACCATCAGAGCAATGCCCAGAGGGATGTTTACTCCAGTAAACGTAAGCAACGCGCCGAGTACTAACTGCGCAGCACCAAGTATCACCATAACGGTGGTAATTGTTTTTTTCACGGAATCAGGCATTTCGTTCCACTTTGGAACAATTGCTGTGGCCAGCACGAACGCACCAGCCACCATCAAGGCAATGCCCAGCGGGATATTCGCCCCGGAGAAGGCCAAAATAGCGCCTACCGCCAGTGCGCCCAATGCAACGAATGTGACCAGCCCGCCGATGATTTGTCGGACATCTTCCGACAGTTTATCCCACGTCAGGGTTTGAGACGCAATCAGTTCCGTTGCACCAAATGCCATAAGGCCGATGCCGATGGGAATATTTGCCCCGGAAAATGCAAGGATTGCGCCGATGACCAGCGCCGCAGCTCCGCTTACAAGGTCAATGTTTGCGATGGCATTTTCCAAAACATTCTTTACGGCGTCCGGGTTATCTTCGTTGCCGGAAATCATCAGCGCAAGGCCACTTGCCATCATGGCGATTCCGGCGGGCACGTTAATCCCGGTAAAAGCGAGAATCGCACCAATAACGAAATCAGCCGCGCCTAATGTGGCTTTGATTTCTGCAATGTTGTCTTCGATTGTCTGTTTGATCTCAGAAACCTTGCTTTGAACAGCCCCGGCCAGGAAATTGTACTCGGGCAAACTATTCCCAAGTCCACCAGAACCGGTAACGCCAGCATCCGTTTTGCCGGAAGAACCCGTGTTGGACGGAAGGATGTTCAATTCGTCAAAGCCCATGGTGTAGCGCTTGAACTCCTTGGCAGCATCTACCGCTGCATCCATGTTGTCCGAAAGCTCCCCGGCGGCAACGGCTCCACGATTCACGCCATCCCAGTCAACGTCCGTAAGCTCAAACCCGAACAGTTTAGCCAGCGCGTTCGCTAACTCGCGGACAATTTGCAGAAACGCAATGACATAAGGCAGAACCTTAGTCAGAATCGGGATAAACAGATTGCCGATTGCACGGGACACCTGAGTGATTTCTGCTCTAAGCACACGCAGCTGGTTCGCAGGAGCTTCCAGGGTTCGGGCCATGTCGCCCTGTGCGGTCGTCACCTGTGTCATAATAGCGTAGTACCGCAGTTCTGCTTTTTCCGCCTGATTCATGGCGGAAACGCTCTTGGTAATACCAAGATTCAGCGCTTCCTGCTGCAATCGCGCAACAGACAGGTCATAGCCCAATCTTCGCAGGGGCTCCAATTCTCCAGCAATGCCGGATTGTAACTTCTGCATGGAGTCCTCAATAGAGATGTTGAAGAAAGAGGACAGGTCATAACCTAACTGTGTCAGGTTTTTGCTCATGGTGTATGCCCGGTCTTCTGTGTCGCCGAATCCGGTCAAAAGTGTTTGGAACACGCCCTGGTTCCGCATCCACTGCGCCGGGTCGATGCCCATCACAGAAGATACTTTTTCTGCGTAGTTCTGCGCTTCCTTTGCGTATTTACCCAGCGCGACGCTGAACAGGTTCAGGTCCTCTTGGTACGTGTTGGATTCCGTGATAGCCGTTCCGATAAGGCCCACCACGCGCCGCAGCCCAGCATACAAAATTCCGAACCGAATCATGCCCGTAGCTCTGCTAAACATGCTCGTTCTGCGCGTCCCGCGCTGCACAGCGGCGTTGTACTGGGTTACCATCGTAATGGCCCGCTGGAGTCTGGCGGGTAGCGCAGCAAATCCCGTTCCGAGCCGCTGCATCTCGTCAGACAACGGACGAATCGCCGCCGCAAGCTCCCTCATTTGGCGGTTAAACTTATCCAAGTCCGCCGCATCAAGCTCATGCATGACCTCCGGGAGTTTGCCGAGTTGGCTAATAAACGATGTGAGATGGGAACGTCCCAGTTCGGAGAGCGGGCGCATACCGTCTGCAAGGGCAATCAGCTTATCGCCGTCCGTTGTCTTGATTTGGCTCAGCGCCGTAGATAGTGCGGCGATTTGGTTCGGCACAGAACTGGAGATTCTGACGGAGCTGACCTCACTCAGGCTTTTCAGCCCGCTGGTCAAGGACCGGAGCCGCTGGAGTTTATCTGCGCTGGTGTTCTCCAGGGCCTTGTTCAGGGAGTCCAACTGCCTGGCAGTAGTGCGCAGAGCCGACACGCCACCGGATGTGGCCGTTTTCAGACGAACCAGGGTATTTTGCAGCTTTTCCAGGGACGCTACGGCGCTGTCGCTGTTTTCCTTAATTTGAAACTCAATACCCTGAATTTCCACATTATCCGCCATTCTTACCACCTCCCTGTTCGAATCGTTTGTTGTTCGCGATCATAAACATCTCCATGACGGACCGCGCCTTCTTGTCGCCTTGCTCCTGTTTTTTTGGTTTTTCGCTTTGTGCATACAGGTCGTACGGGGAATCACGGTACGGCTTCGGTCTGGTGCCCTTCTTGCCGCCCATGCGGAGAATGGGTGCCAAGTCCGCCACGGCTTCATAAATGTATGCACCGTGCAGCCATGCGGTTTGATTTGTCAAATCGCGTTTAATCTTCGCTGCTTCCCTGTAATATTTGACCAGTTCGCAGTCCTCGTTCCAGTACTGGCTATAGGTCATACCAATGGCCAGATAATACGGAAACAGCTCATAGAATTTATCGGAATAGCGGGGGATTGGCTCCCCCGCTTTATTCGACGGCGACTCGTTTACCAGTTCGCCGTCCAGGTAGGGTTTTCCTCGCTTTCCGCAGGCTCGTCCAGCAGGGCGATGATGGGGTCGTTGTACATATCAACCAGTTTGCCGATCAGTTCCTCCTTATTGGACATACCCGCGTAAATCCTGTCGATCACATCGCGCTTAACAAACCGATGATGAGCCTTAAAAGCTCCAGCAAACAGCGCGGGAAGGCTGGTCATAGGCTTGTTATCGACTTCGGTCACAACAAACCCTTCTCTCTCCATCATCTCCACGGCCTTGCGAGTATATTCCAGGGTGTACGCAATGCCAGTCACGGGGTCCTTAACAGTAAGCGTCTTTGCCATGTTCTGTTTCCTCCTTATTCGTTCTCCAGGTTGATTACGGTCGAGGGAGCGATGGTGATAGCCATGCCCACAACTTCGTTGACACCGCCTCCAGTGGGGTACACGGACAACTCGCCCTTAAAGCTGAACTTGCCGTCGGAACCGGAAGGAGTCAGCGTTCCCGCACTTTCAGTGCCGCCGAACCATACGGCGTAATCCTCTTGCTTGCCCTCCAGCGCTTTGAGCGCCTTATAATCGGGCAAGGCGTAGTTGGCGGTGAAGGACAGGCCGTCCATGGACTGGATGCCCGCGATGAAGGTCTGCATCTTGTCGGAAAGCGTGGTGGTTTCCAGCATGTCGGGGTCGCCACCCAGATCGGGGAACTCTTTGATGTCGATCAGCTTCGACCACGACGCAGCGCTGGTATCTTTGTGCATCAAAAAAACCTTGTAGGTAGAGATAGGGATAGGTCATCATTCCTTTCTGTTATCGTCTGAAAATAGTGGCCCCGTCTGTTTCCGCCCTGTATCTGGCAACAAGACGGTAGATAGAGGCGTTTTCCATGTTCGGGACCGGGGACATGGAAATCCTTGCGAAGTTACGCGCATACATCATCCTGTCGATGTCTGCCATGATGGAACGGCATTCACTCTTTTTCCCGCCAGTTTTGTTGGAGTAGACGTTTACCTCGTACATCAGTACGGAATATCTCTCTCTTTCGGATGAATCTAAACGATTTGCGGCGGTGTAATTGTCCTGCTCCACAATGCTGGCATGTGGGAATTTAGGGGGCGCATTGATGTACTCCCCGGCCACGTCAATGCCCGGGTATTTTTCGCGGAGCTGTTCCGCGATTGGCGTATACACCTTGCTTTCGATGTCGATCATCGGAACACCTCCTTGACCAGGGCTGAAAGCCTGTCTGAAAGCTCCTTTACCGTGTCGTACATAGACATGTTGGCCGGGTTGCCGTGAGTAAGAACCACCGTATTGCCGGTCCTTGGGTTCGTTTTCTCAACTCCGTTTGTTCCGGGGTCCCCGTAGTAGCCCCACGTCCTTTGCTTGCCGTGACCCTTTCCGTAAGTGCCGCGAACCATGCCGTTTCGCGCGGCTTCCGGGTGGTTGTCCGGGTACATAACGCCAGTGCCAAATTCAATAAACAGGACGGACGCACCGACAGCTACTACCGCCGCCGCGCGTCCGTCCCGTTCTTCAATTTTTACATTCGCGTCGTTTGTACCGTCGTATACGGCAGACTCAAATTTTGCAGATGCGATATCATACCCCATGGAAGAAAGCTCTCGGAGAAGCACATTCGCCCGGTCCTCCAGCCATGTCCGGTAATCCTCGACTACGTCAATCATCCGTTGAATGCCTGCAGTGGACAGCGCCGTCTTTACAGTCCTTTTCACGATACATTCACCTTGCTGACGGCGATGGAAACCAAATTCAGAGACTTGGCAATTTGCTTTACAACGTAGTCATAAAGCGGCCTTCCGTCTTTATATTCCGGCTTTTTGTCGATAAAAAGTACTGCGTTTTCGTCAATTGGGCAGGTCATATCATCTGTGATAATCACCTTGTCATAGGAGATGAACTGCCCAAACTGCTGAATCTGAGCATACCCAGCAGCCGGGGAGATATTGGCTTCCATTTTCACCGGGCCCGCATATTTCACGTTTTTTTCGCCGGTTTCGTAGCCATTAGCGTCCTTCCCCAGTTCTGTCCCTTGGTACAAAAGATACCAGAACGGCCTTTTGTTTCGGTTCATGATTTTCATCCTTGCACCTCACATGGTGGCCGCAAACGGCACGATTTCCCGCATAAGAGAAGGCGGCACGTCGCCGCCCTCATAAGACCTGGAAACGCCATTTTCGCTATGCGCTGTTTCCCCCTCTGCTCCGCGCTTGTTGATGAGATATGCGGCGATCTCAATTTGGTTGATCTCGTAGCATGCGGGGACAGCAGTAGAATCTGTCCCGAACGGAAACGCTCTGCGGAGAATCTTGCTGGCTGCAATATTCAGATACGCAGAGAGAATCGATTCGCTTGTCTCTCCGGTCATGTCTCCCAGCATGGCCAGTTTTTCTTCGTCGCGCATCTCATACCTCCAGATCAGCCGGTGACAGCTTTGGTGTTAACGGGATTGCTGGCGTCGTTGGCGATGAACACGCTGCGGCTGTAGGTGGGCTTGGTGAAGGTGGTGGCAATGCCGGTAAACTTGCCGTGATACCACTCAGGGCCATGGTCAAGGCCGATCTGACCAAACAGCTGATACTTCTCGCCCGCGCCGGTCTTTGCCAGCTGCTCCAGGAAGAAGTTACCCTTGCCGGGCACAGGCTGAAACACGGGGGAGATAACGTCCAGGTTCAGCAGCAGAGCGGTGCCGGCGGGCAGGCACTCGCCAAGATACAGGTACACCACGCCCAGGGGAGTAACCACGCTGGAGAGAGAAATACCGTTGATTTCGCGCGAAGCGGGAACCACGGTCAGTCCATTCTGAACAGCGTCGGCGTTGACCTGGAACATGGTCGCAGCGTCACACCACAGGCAAAGGCCATCGGTGGGAGCGTTCTGTCCATAGATCTTTTTCACCATGTCGGCGATTTCCCACAGGTCCAGAGGCTTGCTGGCCATGGCCGTGACGTTTGTGGTGACTGCGGTGACAAGTCCACGGGTCTTGTTGATCTTGGTGTCATCGGTGGCCTTGTTGTACACGCCGTTGATGAACGTGTATTCAATGTCGCGGTTGATCTTCTGCATCTTGGCGGCCACTTGGAAGTCCAGTTCGTTAATGGGGTTTGCCTGTTGACCAGCCACGTTCAGGCCAGACAGGGTGCCCATATTGGACTGTTTGGCATAGGAGATGCCGACAGCCTCATGGAAAATCTGGGTAACGTTTGTTTGCTGCTCCCGGGTCACAATGGAAGCATCGGGGGCGGACAAAGACGCAGACTCGGAGATGGCGGGCTGTTCTCCGCCGCCGGTGGTGTACTCCTGGCCGGTAACAAACTCTACGTGGTTCGTCACCTTAGCCCGGGAACCGATAATGGAACTCAGGGGGGTCTTGGTATTGCCCTTGTTAAAGAGCATGCCGGAATAGTTCAGCGTTGCAAAGCTGGTAGCAAAAGTATCTGCCATGTCTTAACTCCTTTTATTTGTTATTTGCGGATTCTTCCTGTGCCTTCAGGCGCGTGTAATAAGCGATTTCCGCATAGTTCTTGCTTGCACGCGCCTCCTCGATCTTCTTGTCGTAATCAACTCCAACGGGACCGGCACCGCCGTGCGGCGCGGGAGTGCCCTTGAGGATGTCGGACTTTACCTTCTTGGCATACTCGTCCAAGAACTTCTGCTGGTTCGCAAAAACCTTTGCAGAATCACCAGCCGCCAAAGCTTTGGCCGTGTCACTTGCCAGGTCCTCTGCATAGCCCTGCGCCACGAACTTGGCCTTGTACTCAGAAACGGTCTTTGCCGTTCTCAGCTCGTCAAGCTCTTTCTGCATGGCGGCAATGCTATCGGCTTGCTCCTGCTTCTTGCGCTCATCCTCGGAAAGCATGTCGTTGTACTTCTTTTTCCACTGGGCGGCGTCGGAGTTTGCCTTGGAAATAGCGTTCTTCTGCCGAGAAAGCTCTGCGGCGTTGTCCTCATACTCAAAGCACTCCAGGGCCTTGAGCTTGTCCTCGGTGGACATATCTGCGTAACCTTCGATTCTGCTGGTGTCGATTTTCATGTTGATACCTCCTGCGTTTTTTCGGCGGTTCCCTCCGCACCGTTTTCCGTTTTTTCCGAGGTTGTCTCCCCGTTGCGTTTTAACGACTTCCCTGTCGATAGTTCCTTTTCTTCTTGCTTTTCGGCATATTCCGCGCTAATTTTGTACGCAAGCTGAGGATCGGAGAACATGCCGCAGTGTGTAAATGCCAGTTGGGGGGCAATTTTCCCGTTGTTCAGCATGGCTACCAAAACACTGGCCTTTTCGCTGATATTTTCGTAATTCCGGCGCGTAAACCGAATTTCCAGGGCGGACATTTTCAGCGAAAGTGCCCGAAGATTATTGCAGATTTTGATGGCGATTTTCAGAAACTGCTTTTCGGACCGTTTGAACATCTGCTCGGAGTCCTTTGCCCGCGCCTCTGCCGACGACCATCCGTCGCGCATAATGACCGCAGACCCGGTGTCACTGGTTGAGGAGCCTCCATTCCGGTTTGGCATTCCGCAAATCGTCAGAACGGTGTCGTACATGTCATCCGTCAGGGTTTGGGTCTGCGTCTGGTTCAGCTCCGCCGTCAGGTACCCAACGTCAGCCGGGAGCGTCTGGTCAATGTCCTTGAACTTAATAGCGCCTTCTGCCCTCAGATTCTTGTAATCTTCGGACGAAATGTCCACGTTGTGGAACAGCATCAGCGCCTGGACAAACTGTTCCACGCCGTCCATGCGATTGGACTGGACGTTGTTGATAGCGTCCAGAAGGGGGAGCACGATCTCAAAAGCACCCAGCCGGGCTTCATTTGCGGGGTATTCGATAATTGGGATGCCCAATATCTGTGGCTCCGCTTTCACATCCCAGGTTTCCGTTACCTCGAAATAAGTATCCTCGGAATAGCAGCAGAAAACAACGGTGTTGTCCTCTTTCTGCACATACGTCACGCCCAGAATGGGACGGTGCCCCAGCCCGCTGGAGTACACCACAAAGGTGTTGCGCGGGTCCAGTGTAAAAATCTCAAACGGCGATTCATCTTCCTCCATGTCCGCCATTCTGTCCGGCAGAATCATGCGGTAAGACGTGCCGCAAATATGGAACCAGTCCGCCAGCTCCTTGTCCTTGGCGGCCTTGTCCTCTGAAAGCGCATAATCGTTGAGCTTGGACACGCCCTCAGCGACAGATTCATCGTCCCCCCTGCTGACGTACTGCACAGGCTCACCCAGAAGATAACCGACCTTGAACGAAACAATCTCGTTCGCCCGGTTCACAACGATCTTGTTGTTGATTTCCGGCCTGACGTCCTTTACCCTTCCCAAAATGGGCTGGTCTCCCTTGTAATACCTGTAAAGATACTCAATGTCCGCCCGGTTCATCTGGTGGATGGGCATAGCCTTTTGCAAAACATCCACCACGTTTCCCCGGGTGACGTGCTCAACGTCCGTGTAGATAACCTTCCGACCAAAAAGATTCATTGGCACACCCCCTTAAAATGGCCGCTTGAACACTTCCACTTTGCCGCCCACCCGCATCCGAATTTCGTTCTCCAGCAGGGACAAAGCATCCGGCGCGTCATCGTGCGGCACTTTGCCGCTCCGGGTGTAGGTGGTGACTTCCTTCATGAAATTGAAGTACGGGCTTCCCCGTTTATAGGTGGACGGATGCTTGAACCAGAAGTGTTTCTTGATGTTGTCGGACGCAAATTCAATTCGCGTCTGTTTGTTGGAAATGGTCCTTTTTGTACGTATTCCGATGCTATATCCACGCTGCCGGACGATTTCCGCAACGTCTCTGGCGTAATACATGCCCGCGTTGTTGCTTTCAAACAGCGCGTCCGCAACGCGATTGTCGATCAGGCACCTGGCGCATTCCGGCTTTGTGACGTCCGGCGGAGAATCATCAAACACCACGTCCACGATATACACTTCATCCCCGTACAGCGCCGCAACGGGAAGGGCGGTGCTGTCGCTTCCGCTTTCTGCGGTGTCGCACACGGCAATAACGGCGTCCGGATCACGGCCTGTGGGGAGTTCAAAGAAATAATTCAGCTCATCCTTGTTAAAAAGCAGCCCCTTTGCTTCAAAGGGCTGCTGCTGGAATTCACTCTCAAATTGTTCCGCGCTCAAAAGCTCCCTCTGTTCGCGGAAATACGCTGTGGTAAACACCTTTTTCCCGTCCCGTTCGTATTCGTAGTTACTCTCGTCCGTAACGGGGTCAAGTGCTGGTATTTCAATGGCTTTCCACGCCCAGCCGCCCTTTTTCGCTTCCTCTTGGAGGTGGCCGATGGGGTCATACAGAGAATATCGGGTTCCCGTGGCGACAATGGGGGTTCCCTCAATGGCTCGGCCCAGGATATCACCGGATATGATCTCCCACTTATCGTCCAACCTCTGGCGGTTTTTTGCTTCCTCACGTCCCTCTACGCAGTCATCCAGATATAGGACGTTCGTAGCCTCCGACAAGCCCACTTGTCTTGCGTCAATAGATCGACACATGACTGTGGGGAAACGGGATTTTGACCGCAGATTCAGTATCTTTGTGTCCGCATTGGTCTGCACCAACGGAGAATTGGGAAAAACTTCATAGAATAAATATTCATTTGGCGTTTGCAGATACTCCAGGCATCCGGAATAAAAGCTTTTCACCAGGTCGTCCCCCGTCCCTTCCATTAGGGACGACTTGTCCGGTTCCCGCCCAGACAGAAAATTGACGAAATTGATGCCCAGCTGGGATTTCCCGGCTCGTTTGGGCATCGACAGCGTCAACAGCCGCAGTTTTCCATCCAAAACCTCCTGATACGCCGCCACAATAGGCCGCAGGTAATGTCGCCTGGGTGCGTAGAATTTCTTCTCCGGTTTGCGGTTCATCTCGATGTACAGCAGAAACGTGTCGAAATCGTGCGGTGCGTCAAAGCACATGGCCTTTTTGTACACGTCAAACAGAGAATCCGCCGCATTTGCGCTGCACTTGTGCAGGGCCGCAGAACTCAGTTTTCTTAAATCCTTGCTCAGCTCATGGGCCAGGGTAAAATTGTCCGGTTCCAGTTGCCGGCATACGGATAGAAGGTCCATGTACGGCACGTGGTCGGACGGATTCCGCGCAATATGCTGTTTTATGCGTTCTGATAGTTTTCCGTAGTCCATGTGGCCTCCATTTTTGCATAAAAAGAGACGGGTTCCCGAAAGAACTCGTCTCTTTTATTTTGCTTGTATGGGTTACTCGCCCACGTTGATCGTGATCGTGTCAGAGGTCTCGTTGAAATCAGCGGTCAGTTTGAACTCAAGCGTCTTGACCTCGGAAATGTCGGACAGGCCAGCCTTTTCAAGGTAGAAAAACATGGAATAATTGATGTTTTTCCCACCCTGCATTGTTGCGGGGACTCCGCCCAGATATTGGACCATCGTATCATTCACAGAGCTGTCCTGCGGATATACCGTGATTTCCTGGTCCGTCTTGTTCTCGAACTTCATCTGGATGTAGCAAACACCCGGCACGGAATCCAGCTCCGTGATGCCCAAGTACGTTGCCTTGAACGTCTCGCCGTCATACACGACCTTCTCAACGGTCTGACCTCCGGTCTCGCCGTCATCCGGTTGGTCCGCGGTGCCTCCGCACCCGACCATAGCAATTGCCGCCACCATGATGGCAAGCAGCACTGCCCACACTTTTTTTACTCTCATTTTCCTTTTCCTCCACATTTATTTTCTCCCGGGTAGCCGGGGGAATTACTTCATCTCGCCGGATTCGTATTCCTTAACGCGCCGGTAGAATGTGTTCGGCTTCAGTCCCAAATGACCCATAGCCGCTTTGGCGGTGATATGGCCCGATTTCCAAAGGTCGTATTCCTGTTCGAACTTCTTCCTGTCCACCGGGATAGCCTGACGGCCTACATACTCGCCGCGCTCCTTTTTCGCGTCGATGCCCTCTTTCTGCCGGGATTTGATATAATCACGCTCCAGCTGGCTCACTGCCGCAAATACCGTCAGCATAAATTTGCCCGCCGGGGTGGTGGTATCTATCTTTTCCTTCTGTGATTCGAATTGTACACCCTTCTCTGTCAGTTGGTCAACAAGGTTTAGCAAATCGCGCGTATTTCTTGCAAACCGGCTGATCTCGCTCACAACCACGGTATCGCCCTCGCGCACAAACGCCAACAACTTCTTCAGTTCTGGCCGGTCAGTGTTCTTGCCGCTGCACTTGTCTACAAACAGCTTCTCCGCGCCGAGCGCTTCCATCGTGATTTCCTGCCTTGCTGTGTTTTGCTCTTTTGTTGACACACGGACGTATCCTACTTTCATTTTTCGTCCCTCCTTTGACGTGATTATATCACGTCTGCAGGGGTGTGTCAATATGTCAATTTCAGTTTATGCAATGCGCAGGTGTTTTTTTCTCTTTTGTTTTTTGCGGGCATTTTGGGGCTCACCCGGCCCCGCTCCCGCCCACGATATCCCCCA
>ENA-UEQJ01000980-UEQJ01000980.1-human-gut-metagenome-genome-assembly--contig:-NODE-980-length-23395-cov-14.761043_pt1 | contig 23395 bp, 20 predicted proteins | sample MGYA00242937_ERZ507938 | MGnify/ENA primary metagenome ERZ507938 (study PRJEB26167, sample SAMN06115437) | human gut metagenome | host: Homo sapiens | place: China:Gansu | collected 2015-07-03...
ACGGTGTATATACCAATGAAAAGGGGAAAGTTGTTGATATTGAGGAATTAGCCAAATCTTCATCAGAATTTCCTGAAAGCAGAATTGTTAAAAGCAGTCTGATGCCTAATTTCATACCATCATCAATAGTAGAGATTCCTACTGATAAATCAGATGAAATGTATATCATTCCAGAAATAATTCTAATCAACAATTCACTTTGTGTACTTACACAAGACAATGGAAAGGGATGGGAACTAACTGATAAAGATAATATAGTCATTTCGTTTGATAAATATAAATCAGACATTACAGTATCCCAAGATTTGATTATCGGTTATGTAAAAGACGGGATAATGTATGAAGGAGAAGTGTTCGATGAACTGAGTGGAAAATATAGTTTCTCACCAGATGAAAAAGGGGAATATTTTTTCTATCTGCTTAGCGGAAGTTCCGATTATCTATCTCTTAAAAGCGGTAATCTGGAGGTAAATTAAATGTTGCTTTTGCGGGACTTCAGCATACCAATTAACTTTAGTATAAGGACAGGAAGACCTCTTCCGTACAGGAATAGGTCTTCTTGCTGTCTCCGTGCATGCTTTAAAGTATAAATAGGCTTTAATCTGGATACAATTTCAACTGCATCGTTGATACACGCTGTGTTTATCTCGTTTACTGTATCATTCATAAGAATTTAATTGGTTATGTTTATTGTGATGATAGAGTAGCCTTTGTTTTGAACATCTTCCTTGAAAGATTTGTAAACGATACTGTAGATTATCATATTCATTATGTCGGCGTAGATTCTTTAGATGAAGAATGTATTGAATGCAGAAAATACTCTGATTATTGTGAACATATTTTACCTGCTTTCTGGATAGATGACGATTTTTGTGAATAATGAAACACTGGTGTTTGGTTATTCAAAATTTAAGCTGATAGATACTGGTGTTAAGTATATTAATCCGAAGCATTTTTCCGTAAAAAACTTTGTAAAGTATTGCAGATTCAATAAAGAGTGAAATTACAGTAAAATAAAAGATAGTTTTTTCGTTCCTTTGTTATGCCATTGTTCTACGCCGGAATCTTTTCTGCCATCTCCGGCAGGCACTTCTCAAATAATTCCCGATATCTTCGATACCCTTCATCCCGGAGTGGACCTTGCAGTGATGTCAGAGACCAAAGGAGAAGCTCTTCCTCTTCCACAGCATACGGAGAGGTATAGACAAATTTTTTCCCGTCAAAATGCGGTTTTGATAACTTCAGTATTTCCGTAATCTCTCCTTTTGTTTCCGCCTGCATAATCATTTCCACTTTCTTCCGATGGAACTCGCAGACGATGCTCTCCAGAAATCCCTGCTTCAGATAAAATTCCGCCCTTCTATAAAGTTTTACAAGAGCCTCCACTCTTTCATCAAATAACTTGTCCTTTTCACTGACTATCATCTGTGCCAGTGCGTTTGCATGTTCCATAACCAATGCTGTTCCCATTACATTTCCTCCCATAATAAAAGCTGGCATAAGAAATTTCTTCTCACACCAGCACGATTCTTTTATTCCTCTGTGATGATCTCACTGCTTAATTTTCCATGTACCAGATAGCGATAATTCCGTCTGGAATTGACACAGGTAGACAGCGTAACTATCCGATCCGTTGCCGACAGCTCGGTGCCGGTATCATAATCCCTATAAGAAGACACCGTATCCAGAAACGTCTGAAAATCTTCCGCTTCCGGGAAATGATACCTATATCCCTCACTTCCGGTTCTTCCCGCATAGCAGGAAAAGATACGATACTTGAGGATCTTGTCCGGCAAATAGAGATAAAACTCCGGATGTTGTTCAAATAGCTCTTTGTCTTGGTACTTATCCAGAGTTCCGAACATGCTCCCGTTTTTCATATTATGCCCGTACACGATCGTATTCTGATCCGTAAAGTCCGGCTGATTATGGCAGTCCACAAAGATGCTCCCGTTGATATTGGATTCTCCCGAAAAAAGGTGATGAAGATAATATGCATTATCTTTCCCCTGTACCACCGGATAACTAATATCCAGTGCCGGAATCTGAATCCACGCTATGACATCCGGATTAACCGCTTTTAAACCTGCAAAATCAATTTCTAGATACCTATTCTTAGGTTCCTCCTTTTCTTTCTCAGACTCCGGTGATTCTTCTTCCTCTGGTTCCTGAACATATTCCTGCAGTTTCTCGTAACTTACGTCCCCTTTCTGATACTTCAGATAAGCACCAAAGAGTTTTCCTGCCGCTGCGAGAAAAACAAGCAACAGGCAGATAATGAGTCCTGCAAGAACCGTATTTCCTTTTTTTCTCATGATTGTTCTCCTTTCGGAAGAGCCGAAGTCTGTGCCCCGGTTCCTTCCTTCTGTTTGATGGCGGCTAAATAGTCATCAATCCCCTTGTGTTTCCCGTTCCACTCCCCGCTCTCGTCCATATCCCAGACCATCCGGTTCATCGGCAGGGAAAGCTCCCGGCAGATTTCATAGACCTTATTGCAGCCGTTCTGGATAATCCTCCGTTTCTCCGCCTTATGCTGGCAGATAACAGGGGAACGCTCAAAACAGACCGCACACTTACTGTCATGCTTATTGCAGGCTACTTTCATCTTCTTATCCATGTCATACGCCTCCAAAAGCTGTTTCATCCCATATCCTTTCATCCGCTCCAGCACCGGTTTCAGATTCCGGTACTGGTTCACTCCGGCAACGCACACAAAGGTAGCGCCGGACAGATAATGGGCTATGGTCCCTTTTAAGGCTCCTTCGGTCAGATAGACACGTTCTGCGGCAAGATCACCGATCACATGTACCGGACTTCCGGAGGAAACTCCCTGATCATAATTGACACTGGACAGCCAGATATATTTTTTCGTGTCAGTCACATGATCTACCCGGATCTGAAAACCCTGGATGAACCCGTCCAAAGAAACTATGGGAATCAGGATTCCTGAGTTTTCTGCTTTGAAGTTAATCGTCCAGTTTCCGTCTGTATCCCGGTAGAATCCCGGCACGCCTTTCACCATATATCCTTCTTCTGCCAGCCTTTTGACCAGCTTCTTCATTCCAAACAGCGGGACACTCCGGTAACGCTGTGCTTCGATCTGTTCCGGTTTTAATCCTCGTCTTTGCAGATCCTCCTGATGCTTCCTGTTAAGCGTGAGCATGGACAGCATTCTCTGATACGTCCGGTGGATTTCCTCTATGGGTGCAAGCTCTGCCGTTGCCTTTTCTTCCTGTACCGGCGTTGCTTTGATATAATCCGTCCGGTATTCTCCTTTTCCTAATGCTTCCCGGATCTGCTGATTTGCTTCGGAGAGTGTAACATTGTGCAAATCCGCATAAAGCTTCAGCATCCCCCCGGACGCATCACAGCGGTTGCACCGGAATACATTCTTTTCCACATTGATATTCAGTTTTCCATGCGTCTCTCCACAAAACGGGCAGTCATAATAGTTTCCCCGCCGCTTTCTGAGATGCAGCACCTGCACCACATCCAGTATTCCATAATCAAACCCAGACATATCATAATACATCCCGGTCTCTTCCTCCTTTCCCCCGCAGAAAAAAGCTCTCTGCGGGGTTCTTCCTTAACCAGCCATCGGCATTGCTTTTTGTAAAATTACCTTTGCTGCCGCCGGAACCAGATTGTTCGGTCCGGAATATTGCTCGGCAAACCACTGGATCGTTGACGGGCTTTCAACTGCCACCTGTCCCATGGTCTTTCCGCCGTATTTTCCCTTTCCCGGAATCACAGTCCCGACTGCCATTTCATAGTTCATGTGTTTCATCAGTTCTTCTACCGGAAGGGACGTATCCAGATTCTGTAATGCTCCCTGCAGCATCTGTCCGGTCTTTGGCGGCGTAGAGGCAGCCGGAGCGGAACCGTAGCCAGGCATTTGTCCACTGCCATGGTAAATGGTGCTTCCCGCCGCCTGTGCCTGCTGATAGAACTGATTCATCATCTGCTGGCCTGCATATTCCGGCTGACCTGGCATCTCTCCATAAGTTGGCATAGGGGCATTTGGCATGACACCCGAATCCGGCATGGCTGCATTTTCCATGGCACCTGAATCCGGCATCTGTGGATTCTGATATGGAATTCCGGCATCTACCTGTGCAGGATCATTTTCCTCTCCCACATCCGCAAACTGCACACCATATCCGGCATCCGATAATGCCCTTCCTACGGCTGCTGTTTCTGCCATTTCCAGAAATTTGTCTCCAAACTTCGGGTCATCGCTCCGGAATTTCTGCGAAAAGGAATTGGCTACATAATTGTCTTCCTGATCACATTTATCCAGATAGATACGTGCTTCCACAACTGCCATGTTCTCTGTGAAAGTGATAATCCGGCTGATGATCTTTCCTGCCGGATTGACCAGACGAAACCATAGCTTCCGGTATTTCACATCCAGATAAAGCTGCTCCTCCTGCCCTTCTTCTCCAATCTTTCTTGCCAGTTCCATCGGATGGAAGCCATCCACACGGTTCAAAGCGGCAACTGCCTCTGATTTCTTATACAATAATTCTTTCATTCTCTGCTCCTTTCATTTAGAAAAGCAGACGTTCCCCTATATAAGAGTAATAGTCCGCTTATTTCAAAAATTGAAAAATATTTTTAAACAACAAGTTTTAACTGCTCCATTTCCGGTTTCTGTTCACTCTGATACTGATCGTAATACTGTACGATCCGCTCACTCAGAATGGTGTTCCTTGTCCCGCTGTCATCCGTATGGATTGCCTGACAGACTGCAGCCCATTCCCCTACCAGATAAACCTTGCTTTTCGCTCTGGTCACTCCGGTATAGAGAATATTGCGCTTCAGCATCATATAAAAGGCTTTTACCCAAGGGATGATGACAACCGGACATTCGGAACCCTGTGCCTTATGGATGGTTGTTGCGTTAGCATGTTCGATCATTTCCATCTGGTCAGCTTCATATTGCACCTGCCGCCCATCCGGGAATCCGATCACTGCCCTGGCATTTCCATCCTCATCCGTGATACAGTCCAGTATCCTGCCCAGATCGCCGTTACTCGCCATCTCGGTATTTTTATTCTGTAAAATCTTATCGCCAACCCGGAACACCTGACTGCCGATATGCAGTTCCTTCTTCCCTGCGATTGGCGGATTTACAAAATCCTCCAGAGATTTGTTCAATTCATCCACTCCGGCAGCACTGCGTTTCCGATACGGAGTCAGGATCTGTACCTGATCCATGCCGTTTTTTGCAATCTCGTCCAGATAAATCCTCCGGACAATCTCTGCCGCTTCATCTGCTCCTTTACAGGCAATGAACTGAAAATCCTCCCCAAAGCTCAGATTAGTCTTATTCTCCTGCATCAGTTTTGCATTATAAGGTATGCTGCTCAAAGCGCCCTGCCGGTAAACCAGATCCAGTACCGTGACCGGAATCAGCCCGCAGGCAATCAGTTGCCGGAACACATCCCCGGCTCCTACGGATGGAAGCTGGTTCTTATCCCCGACTAAAAGGACTCTGGCATGTCTGCTAACCCGCCGGAAAAATTCATAGGCAAGATGCATGTCCACCATGGACACCTCATCTACATTTAGAAATCCGGCAGACAGGTACTCAAAATCCGGTTCAAAATCCGTATCATCTCCCAAAAGCCCCAGGGCCAGATGCATCGTGGATGCATTTTCACAGCCGGTACTCTCCACCATACGTCTTGCCGCACGTCCGGTCGGAGCCATAAGCTGTACCTCTGACCTGCATAACGCCTGATGGATATAGAGAATCACCTTGAGAACCGTTGTCTTTCCGGTTCCGGGACCTCCGGTAATAATACTGATGGGATGTGCAAACACCATCCGCACTGCCTGTTTCTGTGTTTCTGACAGCGTGATCCCCAGTGTCTTCTGTGCCTTTTCCAGCTCCGGTTCAATGGACAGCAAAACCGGCTTCTCCAAAAGCCGTCTGGCTATCATGGAAGCGGTCTGTGTTTCTTCTTCATACTGCCGGATAGAATAGATCCGTTCTTCCTCCACAACAATGCTTTTTTGCAGCACCAGCCGGTAAAGCACCTGACTGACATCCTGCTCCGATACTGCCATGACCTGCAGATCCCGGTTCAGCATTTCCAGTGCTTCCCTGATAACCTCCTGACGCTGCTTAAACAGATGTCCTTCTTTCATTGCCTGATTCATGATATGTCCGATGCACCCGGATATCCGCATGGGATCATTGAGTGCACAGCAGCACTGTCTTCCGATCGCATCCACAGTCAGAAACCCGAAGCCTTTGACTGCACTCAGCATGTAAGGGCGGTGCCGGATAATATCCACCGATTCATTTCCGAATTTCTTCAGAATCATATTCACTTTTTTGGGTGTTACCTTAAAAGGCGCCAGAAACGTCATCAGTTCCCGGAACACCTGGTTTTTTCCATAGGACTCCACAATAGCAGCCAGCTTCTTCTCGGAAATTCCACGGATCTTCAAGAGTTCCTGCGGGTTGTTTTCCATGATTTCCAGTGTCTGAAGCCCAAACTTCCGGAAAATAGTATCTGCCATCTTGGGACCGATACCTTTGATTGCACCGGAAGAAAGGTATCCTAAGATACCCTCCTTTGTCCGTGGTACAACCTCCATGAAATTTTCCACCTGATACTGAGTTCCATGCTCTCCGCTCTCCCATCTGCCTTCCATCTCAAGCTCAATCTCGTCTGTAAGCGGAAGACCGAATCCAATCGCTGAGAAGCCGATGATATTCCGGGATGCCAGATATTTGTCTCTGGCTGACAGGGGGACAGACGTATCCTGTGTGGTGAATATGGCAATCGTATACCCATTCTCCTCATTCTGGAAAATCTTATGTTTAAATCTGCACCTCATTGTTTATATCCCTCCAGCTTTTTATCCGCATCCGTTCATTTGGTTTTCTCATTACGCCGCCTCCTTCTTAATTCGGAAAGTACGGCTCTCCGTTGTTTTTGTATATTCCTCATAGATATCCGGATGCTGGTTTTTCAGCTTCTCCATCTGGTCTTTCCCAACCGAAGTACGTCTGGTCGGATTATAGGTAATACGGTAACGGTTCGTACCGTCCTCCAGCACTGCCTTGCAGCCCTGCCCCAGCTGTTCCACAAAAGGAACACTGATTGCCCGCTGTTCTGCTTCGATTTCCTTTTTCCGTTTTTCCAACTGTGACTTTTCCTCCGAAAGGGTAAGATACTTCTCAAGATTTTTTGATTCCAGACCGGAAAGCACAATTTCCGGAATAGATTTGTCTGCAAAACCACCATAATTACGGATATTTGCCAGAACCAGATCGGAATTCCCGTTATGCGGCGGTACTACATTTTTCAATACATGTTCCTGCCAGAAATACGTTTCCTGATCAATGATGTCTTCTTCCTCAATCAGATCACGCTCAATGGTGCGATACACAAACTCATTCTCGTTATTTCCATACAGGCATGCGATAAAGGCTTTCTGCATATTCATCACAGACAGATAATGCCTTACCTGCAGCACATAATGAGCTGGAATACCCTCATCAGCCCACTTATCTTTCGCATTATAATTGCAGGTTTTACATTCCAGAATCGCAAATGTCCCATCCGGCATACGAACAAAAAAATCCACATCTGCAAGCATGAACGGATATAATGGATGCCGGAACATGACACGTACCGGAAATACTTCCAGTCCGGTCTTTTTGGAAAAGATTTCTGCCACCAGATCTTCCAGCCGGTGTCCGACTTCCTTGGCAACCCAGTTGCTTTCCTCTTCCTCCTGAATGACCGGCTGCACACCTGTTTTGTTGTAAAACAGATCCCGGATAGTGGCAAATGGAGAGATCCCCATGATTGCCGCTACATCACTGCCGCCGATTCCTTTTTTGCGGTATTCCAACCAGTCTTCTCTTGACAGGTTACTGATATCCACAACCTTTTCCGGTGTATACTCTGCTTTGTTATTCATTCCAATTCCTCCTAACATTTGACTGCTCCATAAACGTCATATTTTTTCCAGTCTTTTATAAGCGCCTTCGTAATATCCTCCTCCAGCTTCAGGATGCCCTGTCCGGACATTCCTTCACAGGCTGCAAAAAAGGAGGCTTCATTCATGGCATAATAAAGATCATGTGCCGTACAGGCACCTTCCCCGTTCTGGGATACAAATAGCTCCACCACCTCATTCCGGATCTTCTGTTTAATGCCAAGTTCCTTCATCAGCAGCTTCAGGCAGTTCACCGGATTACGGATCTCAATGTCCATAAGCTGAGTAAGATTCTTCATCGCATCCACATAGCGGGCGCATACCTGCTCCAGATTTTTCCGGAAGTCCAGAATCGTTGCCCCTTTATCGTGAGCCAGCTTGATTGGACTTCCCAGACTGATAACGCCGTTTGGTCCGTCTGTCAAAAGCATCGGATACAGATTTGCACCGCTCGCTGCCACGTCAGATGTGGTAAAACGAAGTGCCGGTGACAGGATCTTCTCATCCATTCCGTGTGCATCCAGTGCTTTTCGGTAAGTATCCAGAAGTTCCTGACCTCCTCCGAGCTTCCACATGGCAGATACAATGGAATGGTCATAGATACCAGAGCCCTCCATGTAAACACTGCCTTTGAAATTCAGATTCAGATATTCGCAGGTTGTCTCAAACATGGCTTTCATATCAAGGATGCAATAATCATGTTTATCCCCGCCATGTACTGCGGAAACCTTTCCGTCCGCAATCTTAATCAGGGCATCCCCTTTTGCAACCCGCAGGCAGTAATTGACTACCTTCGCATATGTTGCCTTATCCAGCTTGCGAAGCCCGTCTCCATTGACACCTGCGCGGCTTAAAATGGTGCGGATGGCACAGTCACGTACCGGATAGGATTCTCCTCTCATTTTCAGTACAAGCTGCGTATTCTTCTCTGTATCCTCCAAAATTTCTTCCATGGATGCATCTGCCGCATCCAGATTTTGAGCCTCCTTTTCCAGTGGTGCCAGCCGTAACGTATTCGTTGGCTTTCTGATCCATTTGGCATTTCTTCCTCTCTCTGCCAGAAACTCCAGCAGATCTTTTACTTCTGCAAAGGATCTCTCAAATCCATCTGCATACACTCTTGCTTCATTCATGTTCTTATTCCACCTTTCTTAAAATAATATTTATCCATCAACAGCCGAAGCTGGTTGTGGCATGCAACTATGCCGAAACCTAAATGTAAGCACAAAAAAAGAATGAAAAGAGAGTCTTTTCTCTGTTCATTCTTAAAAGTCTGGTTTCTTCCTGAAAAAACAAAAGTGCCACGCAGCCAAAAAAGGCATACCGTGACACTCACTACAAACATAAACTACTTATGCCAGGAATCAGCTCCTGCTGTTTCCTGTAAGTTTGGAGATTCTTATGAATCCCGAAACTCCCCAAAAAGGGTGTGCATAAAATAAACTATATCAGTATACTAGCACAAGATATTCCTCATGTCAATTCAGGCTTATACTATATATGGTGTTTATATTTGTTCAAAATACTACATCTATTTTTCTACTACGAATTCAATCTTCTCTTTCAGATACTCCCGGCAGCCAAACCGAACCGTTCCACACTGCTTTGACTCCTCTTTCGCCTTTTCATTACAGCAGTCCAAGTAGGGACAATCGTTACATTGATTCCGCAGTGCTTCCTTCGCCCATTCAATTTCCTGCTCATTTCCTATAATCCGCACAGACATCCACTTCCTTTGCTATCATCATACCCCAAAATCCATTTTCTATCATCCATAATTTCTTTTTTTGTATCATTTTAGTAAATTACGGTTATATTACGGAATAATCACTATATTTCAAATATATCTCTATTTTATTCCGTAATTTGCTGTAAGTAAATAGTTTAAAATGTGGAAGAGAGGTGTAAATGTATGGATAAAAACTTTATTGGAGAACGCATCAGCGAACTGCGTTTAAAGAAAAATGTATCTGAATATCAGATGAGTCTGGATCTTGGCAAAAATAAAAGCTACATCCAGTCCCTCACTTCCGGACGTTCTCTGCCTACCATGCAGAGCTTTCTGGATATCTGTGACTATCTGGAAGTCACTCCTCAACAGTTCTTCGATTCAGAGCTGCACAATCTTCCTCTGATTGACAAAGCAACTGATCTGATGAAACAACTCGATGACGAGGATATGCTTGCGCTCATTTCCATGCTGAATCGTCTGGCTCTAAAACGCAAATAGATTTCCGTGGCTGCCAAATCAAGGCAGCTTTTATTTTTATCATTTTTTCTTAAAATTTTTCAATCTTAAAGAAAAGCCCCCTATTCCTTAATTGAATGGGTAATATATCCATTCGCCGTACCTTGAAAACAAAAGAAATCTTTCGGGAGATTGATATAGGTGACTGCAGATAGTTTGCATCTTCGCACGCCTGCAGCTTAATAGTTACAAAGTAACACCGTTTTACGTGGCCGGAACGGGCATAGGAACTGGCTTCTGAAAGAATAACATAGACTTTTGGGATTTTAGCTTATAGCGCTTTTATTAGAGAACTTTTACTCAAAATTTGATATAATAATAGACAGGTATCAAGTTGATTCCCTGTCTGTGGAAAGGAGATTCATGATAACTGTAACAAAAAGGGATTTGATTGAATTAGGCTACGGTCCTTCCTTTGCTGCTGATATTATCAAAAAAGCAAAGGAACTTATGGTAGAAAAGGGGCATACCTATTATCAATCCAGAAAATTAGACAGGGTTCCAAAAGAAGCCGTTGAAGAATTATTAGGGATTACTTTGCCCGATAAGCAAGAATGATCGTGCTTTTTGCATTTTAGTAAGGAGTGAAATCATGGCAAAAGATCCAATTAAAAAAGCAGAAAACGGCACTTATTATTTTCGAGCCAACCTCGGATATCATCCTGTAACCGGAAAACAGATTCAAAAATACCGCAGCGGATTCTCAACAAAAAAAGAAGCCCGTGCCGAGTATTCCAAATTGATTCTTGCATCAACGGAAGAATTAGCTGATAAGAAGGAAGACATTACCTTCAAAAAGTTTATTGAAGAAATCTATCTTCCGTGGTACAAAACTCAGGTGAAAGAAAGTACCTACAAGAATCGTTACTCGACCATTCAAAAACACTTTGCCTATTTCTACAAGAAGAAAGTGTCCGAAATAGAAGCGATAAATGTACAGACCTGGCAGCTCAAGTTGGCAAAACAATTCAGTCCAAACTATGTACGCATTGTTCAGGGAATGTTATGTTTAGCTTTTGACCGGGCGATTATCCTCGGACTTGCAAAGAAGAATCCTGCCCGCATGATCGGCAATATCAAATCTAAAAAAGTAAAGATCGACTTCTGGACTTTGGAGGAGTTTCAGAAGGTAATATCCCTGCTGTACAAAGGTGACTACTACGAGCACTATCTCTTCATCTCGTTCTGGCTTTTATTTATGACTGGAATGCGTATTGGAGAGGCTGCCGCCTTACAGTGGGATGATATTGATTTTGAAACAGGTATGCTGATTATTAGTAAAACACTGTACTATAAAACAATGAATGACTACAAATTCGTTGAACCTAAGACGCAGGCAAGCAACCGTACCATTTATATTGATGCTGATACCATCAAGGAATTACAAGAATGGAAGGCGGTCCAGGCAAAGGTTTTACCAAATTGTGGATTCGTACTGAGTTATAACAGTACACCCACCAGCAAAACAACGCTTCCAAGAGCATTAGAGAAATTGGCAAATTTAGCTGGTGTCCACAGAATCAAAATTCATGCCCTGAGACATTCGCATGCTTCCCTGCTTATCAGCATGGGCGAAAATCCACTGCTGATTAAAGAGCGTCTTGGACATGAAAAAATACAGACGACACTAGGAACTTATGGTCATCTGTATCCAAACACCAATATTGAGATTGCAAAGAAGCTGACCGGGGTTCTCAGCTACCAGTCAGCTTCTCAAAGTATTGCTAATTATACCAGTAATCAGCATACTGCAATGTATCACAAAGAAATATAAAAATGCAATGATAATGCAATTTCAAACACCCAAAGCCGCAAAGCCCCGTGGTTACGGGCTTTGTAGCCCAGCGTCAACTATTCAAACTCAATAGTTCCCGGTGGCTTACTGGTCAAATCATAGAATACTCTATTGACTCCCTTTACCTCATTTATAATTCTGCTCATCACTGTCTGAAGTACCTCAAACGGTATCTCGGCTGCTTCAGCTGTCATGAAGTCCACAGTGCGGACTGCACGGACTGCAACGGCATAATCATATGTTCTCTCATCACCCATGACACCTACTGAACGCATGTTGGTAAGGGCTGCAAAGTACTGGTTTGGCATCCATGATGGTTCCTCGCCGTGGGCCTCTTTGTACTCTTTTGCTGCCTTTTCCACTTCGCTTCTGTAAATCCAGTCTGCATCCTGGACAATGCGTACCTTTTCGGCTGTGACTTCGCCGATGATACGAATTCCAAGGCCTGGGCCTGGGAATGGCTGACGGAATACGAGATAGTCAGGTAATCCAAGCTCCAGTCCAACCTTGCGGACCTCGTCCTTGAAGAGGTTTCTGAGTGGCTCCACGATGTCCTTGAAATCGACATGTTTCGGGAGACCTCCTACGTTGTGGTGTGATTTGATGACTGCAGATTCTCCGCCGAGTCCACTCTCCACTACATCCGGATAGATGGTTCCCTGCGCAAGGAAGTCAACCTTTCCGATTTTCTTAGCTTCTTCCTCGAATACACGGATGAATTCCTCACCGATGATTTTACGCTTGCGCTCGGGCTCTGTGACGCCTGCAAGCTTGCTGTAGTAGCGCTCCTGTGCGTTGACGCGGACAAAGTTGATGTCGAACGAACCACCTTTGCCGAATACGCCCTCTACCTCATCGCCCTCGTTCTTGCGGAGAAGTCCGTGGTCTACGAATACGCAGGTGAGCTGCTTGCCGATTGCCTTGGCAAGGAGTGCTGCGAGTACTGATGAGTCTACTCCACCCGAAAGTGCAAGGAGCACTTTGCCATCACCGACCTGCTCTCTGATTTCTTCGATTGTGTTTTTGACGAATGAATCCATCTTCCATGTGCCTGCACATCCACATACGCCACGGACGAAATTGTAAATCATCTGTGTTCCGTTCTTGGTGTGAAGTACCTCCGGATGGAACTGTACTGCATATAATTTCTTCTCAACATTCTGTGTTGCGGCTATTGGACAGTCTGCGGTGTGCGCAACAACCTCAAAGCCCGGTGCTGCCTCTGCAATTCTGTCGAAATGACTCATCCAGCATACTGATTCTGATGGCAGATCCTTGAACATCACGCCGTTTGCAGAATATGTAATTTCTGTCTTTCCATACTCTCCAACCTCCGGTGTGATTACCTTTCCGCCTAATTTATGCATCATAAGCTGTGCACCGTAACAGATGCCAAGCACCGGTATTCCCAGCTCAAACAGCTCTTTCCGGTATGATGGAGAATCCTCTTCATAACAGCTGTTTGGACCTCCTGTAAGGATGATGCCCTTTGGATTCATTTCTTTGATTTTCTCAATGTCTATTTTGTATGAGTAAATCTCACAGTACACGTTGCACTCGCGGACACGGCGCGCAACAAGCTGATTGTACTGACCACCAAAGTCTATGACTATGACCTTTTCCTGATCCATGTTTTCCTCCTAAACGTTTATTCGCCATGCTGCTGACTCATTGATTACATAAAAGCAACATGTTTTCTTATGTCATTATAGATTACGGAGTGCTTATCTGCAAGCGATTTTGTTAAATTTCTGTTTTGATTTTATGTGCAATTACGTTATAATGAATTATAAACACTTTTATAGGCTGGGAGGTTTCATCATGAGTTTTAAAATAATCACTATAAGCCGAGAGTTTGGCAGTGGCGGTCGCTTTATCGGCGAGCAGATTGCCCAAAAATGCGGCATTGAGTTTTACGATAAAAAAATAATTGAGCATGTGGCAAAGGAGCTTGGTATCTCTGAGCAGATTGTTGCAAACCAGGGCGAATATGCACCTGCCGGAAGCATTTTTTCATATGCATTTGTGGGGCGCGACATCACAGGAGTTTCTCTTTCCGACCAGATTTTCAATATCCAGCAGAAGCTCATCAAGGATATTGCGCAAAAAGAGCCATGCGTTATTGTGGGACGTTGCGCAGACTACATTCTTTCTGACAGGGATGATGTGCTGAATGTTTTTATAGAGGGAAATAAGCCTGAGAAAGCTTCAAGAATAAAAAAGCTCTACCAAAAGAGCGATGACGAGGTCAAAAAGCTGCTAAAGGATGTCGATAAGAAGCGCTCTGTAAATTACCGCTACTTCACCGACAAGGAGTGGGGCAACAGGAAAAATTATGACCTGGTACTCAACAGCTCTGTGCTTGGGTATGACAAATGCATTGAGCTCATCGCAGCTGCATACGCGTAACATACTTAATACACTTAATATATTTAATGAGCTTAATATGATCAGGCAGCGCAACTTTTGCACCAATGCAATACGGAAAATTGATATTATTATTACTATTAAGAAACCGTTTTCTTATTTTATTACGAAAAACGTAAATAGAATTACAACCTGTGTGTAATATTAAAAATACTCCCGCATAAACTGTAACAACAGAATATGCAGGAGTATTTTTTGAAATCATATATTGAGACAAGGGCGGTGGAAATCGCCAACTACATAGTTGAAAACAATGCCACTGTGCGTCAGGCTGCAAAGCAGTTTGGCATCAGCAAATCTACTGTGCACAAGGATATCACGGATGCTGACAGGCTGCTTCGCATAGACCCGGAGCTTGCCGCAAAGGCGCGTCACATTCTCGATATCAACAAGTCCGAGCGCCATATCCGCGGCGGACTTGCCACCAGAGAGAAGTATCTGCATCTGCCTCATGTGCATGCCGGCTGAGTGCATGGATGCTTCTATCCCTGCATTGCCAGGTGCGCAGCTTTTCGCGCATCTGAGGCTTTTCGTTAATTCAAGACCGGTGTCACATGACTTGTGAGCACACCGTACAGCCACTTGCCCTCATCGCTTAGATCCTCATAGGTAAAGCCGCTTGTCTTATCGCAGGCAGGTGTTAGAAGCGCTGATTTTTCGTCCTTATTGGACAGATTCCAGCACACATAGCTGATGCCGTAGCTGTCAAGCAGGCTGATCCAGCTGTTTGCGGAATCTATGTCCACCTGACCGTTTCCGTCGGCGCTGCATATGCCAAACTCTGATACAAATATCGGCAGTCCGGCGTCTGCCGCCGATTTTAGCTTGTTCTGCAAGTCCTCCTTGTGGGTTGCGGCATAGAAATGCAGTGTGTACATGATATTGTCATAGCCTGTGATTGGGTCCTTGACTGCCTCATCCACATCCTGGCTCCAGTTAGGTGTGCCTATCAGTATGACCGCATCCTTGTCGTAGCTTCTGATTGATGGAATGACCTCGCTGGCGTAAAACTTCACATCGCCCCAGGTCGCACCATTGCACGGCTCATTACAAATCTCGTAAATCACGTTGTTGTAAGAGGCATACTGCTGTGCCATTTTGGCAAAAAATGTCTTTGCCACATCACTGTAGCGGTTTGGATTGCCATCGTTTAACACATGCCAGTCGATGATGACATACATGTCATTGTTGAACGCAAACTGCACGCCGTTTTGCACAAGTGTCTCAAGCTGCTGCCTGTCACCGTCTGTGCAATAGCCGCCGCTTTCGTAGGTGTACATGGCAAGCCTTACCACGTTTGCTCCAAAGCTTTTCAGCGTGGCAAAGCAATCATTGGACACATACTGCGGATACCACGCAAGACCGTGTGTGCTGACTCCGCGAAGCTGCACCTCGTTGTTATTTTGATCAACGAGCTTGCTGCCCTCCACATGCAGCTTACCGTTTACTGACGGACAGGCAAGGACTGAGCTCTCCTGTCCGTTTTCTGTGGTGAGCTGCTCTGTATCAGCCATATTCTGATTTTCTGTACTGCTTTGCGTACTGTCCTCAGTATTATTTTCTGCAGAATTCACCGACTCAGTGGCTTTCTCATCTGTCTGTGATTCTGTCTCTTTGTTGCCCTTGTTACCACATCCTGTAAAAATCCCAAGCACCAGCACTGCAGCCAATACCAATGCTATATATTTCTTCATATTGTTATACTGTCTGACTGATTACTGAATAGATGTAACCTTGTAGTCCTCAGCCTCTACAGTCTCCTTTAATTTCTCATCGGAAATGTCAGAGCTTAATGTCACTACTGCAGTTCCGCTCTCATGGCTTACTGCTGCCTCACTAACTGCATCAAGCGCCTCGAGTGCCTTCTTTACTCTTGCCTCGCAGTGGCCGCACATCATTCCTTCGATATTCATTGTCTTTGTCATTGATTTTTCCTCACTTTCATTTGGTTTATCTGTTTTGTTTTTTCTATCTGGTGTTGCTTTTCTGTCATGCTTAGGATCATACACCCTGCACAGATTCAGCCGCAGGGCATTGGTAACAACGCAGAAGCTCGACAGGCTCATCGCCGCCGCTCCAAACATCGGATTGAGCTTCCATCCTAATAAAGGATACCACAAACCGGCCGCAAGTGGAATACCTATTACATTATAGAAAAATGCCCAGAACAGATTTTCGTGTATATTTGTCAATGTAGCACGGCTTAACCGCACTGCTGCCGGTACATCTATCAGGCGGCTCTTCATCAGGACAACATCCGCTGCATCTATTGCCACATCACTTCCAGCACCGATTGCAATTCCCATATCCGCACGTGTGAGCGCCGGTGCATCATTGATTCCGTCACCAACCATGGCTACCCTGCCCTGTTTTTTTAGCTTCCTTATGACAGCCTCCTTACCATCCGGAAGCACACCTGCGATGACTTCGTCCACTCCCGCCTGCTTTCCAATGGCATTGGCAGTCTGCTCATTGTCACCGGTGAGCATAACAACTCTGATACCCATATTTTTAAGCTGTCTGACAGCTTCCGGACTGTCCTCCTTTATTGTATCCGCAACGGCTATGATACCGCAAAGCCTGTCATCAGCAGCAAAGAACAGAGGAGTTTTTCCTTTCTTTGAAAATTCGACAGCTTTCGCGCGCATATCATCTGACACTTTTACAAATTTGCTGACAAAAGCAAGATTTCCTGCTTTTATCATTTTGCCTGCAAGTATTGCAGTCAGACCATTTCCTACAACAGCGCTAAAATCTGTCACCTCTGCGACAGCAATTTCATCCGTTTTTGCTCGCTCCATAATGGCTTTTGCAAGCGGATGCTCGCTCTTTGCCTCGACTGATGCGGCTATTGCAAGAAGCTTTCCGGCATTATTGCCGGTTCCCTCAAAAAATGTCTCATCTGGCACGATATCCGTCACCTTCGGCTCACCGCTTGTGATGGTGCCTGTCTTATCAAGCGCCACAATCTGTGTGCGGCCTGTTGCCTCAAGGCTTGCCGCTGTCTTGAAGAGTATACCGCTCTTTGCGCCCTTGCCGTTTCCTACCATTATCGCAACAGGAGTTGCCAGTCCAAGTGCACACGGACAGCTTATCACGAGCACCGAAATGCCTCTGGCAAGCGCAAAGCCCACGGTCTCACCGGCTATAAGCCATGCTATTATTGTAATGATTGCAATTGTAATAACTGCCGGCACAAATACTCCCGATACCCTGTCAGCGATTTTTGCAATAGGTGCCTTTGTCGCTGCGGCATCAGAAACCATCTGTATAATCTGTGAGAGTGTGGTGTCTTCGCCCACTCTCGTTGCGCGGCATTTTATAAAGCCTGACTGGTTCACTGTGGCAGCGCTTACTGCATCTTTCGGCTGCTTATCCACAGGGATGCTCTCTCCTGTGAGTGCCGATTCGTTGACAGCGGTTGTTCCATCTATTATTTCACCATCCACAGGGATATTTTCCCCGGGTCTGACCACGAAAATATCGCCCTTTTTCACTGCATCCACAGAAATTTCCTGCTCCACGCCATCCCTTACAACGGTTGCTGTCTTTGGGGCAAGCTGCATCAGGCTCTTTAAAGCGTCTGTTGTTTTGCCCTTTGAGTGCGCTTCAAGCATTTTTCCGACAGTAATCAGTGCCAAAATCATGGCTGCGGATTCAAAATAAAACTCATGCATATATGACATGACCGCATCCATATCGCCCTTCACCTGCGCAGCTGTCATGGCAAAAAGTGCATACACGCTGTATCCAAACGATGCCGCAGAACCAAGCGCAACAAGCGTATCCATGTTTGGAGCGCCGTGAATCAAGCCCTTAAAGCCGCTGATAAAAAACTTCTGGTTTATGACCATTACCGCCACTGTAAGCAGAAGCTGCAAAAGCCCCATAGCCACATGGTTTCCATTGAAAAACTCAGGCAACGGCCAGCCCCACATCATATGTCCCATGGAAAAATACATGAGAACAACTAAGAATATGAGCGATGATATAAGCCTGTTGCGCAGCTTCGGTGTCTCCCTGTCTACAAGCGCATCCTGCGCTGCCTTTAGCTGCTCTAAGCTGTTATTCGCTTTGTCATTTTCTGATTCTGTTGCTGTGCCTTTGGGACTCGCTCCATAGCCCGCCTGCTCTACTGCCTCCACTATCTGCGCATCTGTCGCGCTTCCCTCGACTCCCATCGAGTTGGTCAAAAGGCTGACAGAGCAGCTCGTCACACCATCAACCTTAGAGACCGCCTTTTCCACTCTGGCAGAGCATGCCGCACAGCTCATTCCTGTAACTGTATATTGCTTCATACTGTCTGTATTTCCTTCTTTCTACTATTCGAATCTAACTATTCAGAAGCCTTTTCTAAAATCTCTCAATTCCTGTCACCTTGAAATCCAGTCTTTCGATGGCAAATGTGATTTCCTCATCGCTCAGCTCTCTGGCTGCCTCAACATGTGCCACGCCATGCTTTAAATCCACAGCCGCCGATACTCCGCTCATCTTCTGCAGCGAGCGTGTGACTGAGTTTTTACAGTTCATGCAGTGCATTCCGTCTATGTGCACATCTGCTCTCGTGACTATCTCTCCTGTAAGCTGTACTGTGGCTTCCTCGTCCTCCTTCATGGCTCCACCGCCACAGCAGGCGCCCTCGCCCTTTGAATGCTTAATAGTCTCCTTTAAGCCCACAATTACCAGAGCGGCAATTATTGCTATTATTAATATTGTGATTAGTGTACTCATTTTTATACCTGCCTTCTTAATAATACTACTTCATAAGCTTCTGCAGTGTGTTCAAAAGCTCATCTATTGTCTCATCCTTGCCGGCTCTTATATCATCTGCCACACACGTCTTTATATGATTGGCCAAAAGGACTTTATTGAAGCTGTTGAGCGCAGCATTTGCGGCCGCCACCTGTGTGATGATGTCAGGGCAGTAGCAATCCTCATCCAGCATACGCTTGATTCCACGGATCTGCCCCTCTATACGGCTAAGTCTGTTGATGAGATCCTTATATTCCTTCTCTGATCGCTCTTTTTTGCGGTTGCAGCAACAGCATTTGGTTTCTTTTTCTACCATGGGTGCCTCCCTTCTTTCTTCATTCGTAACTGTTCAGTACCTTCACAGTTGCATTTGTTGCACATGTCTAACCATACCCCTTATGGGTATCCGTCTTCAAATGCATTATATACCCCGGCAGGGTATATTGCAAGGGCAGATTTCCTTATTGAGAAAAATTATCTTCTGCTCAGCCCATACTTTTATAATAAAAGCATGCAGTAGCTGCAGCTGCTAATAAATAGCTCTGCCTCATATGAATATATACAACGAAAAAGCCGGTACATCATGTTTCCATGAATGTACCGACTTTAAATACTTAGCAGTCCGTACGGGAATCGAACCCGTGTTTCCGCCGTGAGAGGGCGGCGTCTTAACCGCTTGACCAACGAACCGTGTATTATAATATCATGGTCAAACGAATAATGCAAGCTTTTTTTTTAATTTTTTCAAAAAATTTTTTCAAAAAAATTTTATTTATTATTTTTCTGCCTTTTTCGCCTTATTTACTTTCCTTATCCTCTCTCTTTTAAAGCGTTCCTTCAGACTCTCTGTAAATGTCTCGAGATACCTATTCTCCACCTTTGGATTTCTGAAGCCCTGTGCCCTGTTAAGCGCAGATTTCTTTAAAGCACCCATTGAATCGATGACGCGGTCTGCACTGGCTCTGATACGTCTTCTCTTTCTGCGCTCCTCGACAGCCTCCGCAAGCTCCTGTGACCTCTCCTGCGACCTTTCATCTGCCGCCTTCTTACGCTCTTTAACCTCTTCCACAACCTCATCCATATAGGTGTTGAAATTGTTCTGCAGATTGACGATTGTCCTACTGAAATCTGTAAGCGCTGACACGGTGATTGCAGTGTCTACAGCCAAAAAGCCCATGAGAAGCAGTGAGAAAAACTCATACCAAATAGGTGACATCCAGCCTGTGATGAGCTTCGTAAACGGTGCAATGAAATATACCACTATAAGTCCTGCCACACCAAAGCCTACAGAATATGGAAAACACACCCTGCCGTTTATATTAAGCGGCATGCTGCTGTAATCCCACCAGTATGCATGAAACAGCTTCTCAAGCGCCCACGATGTGCCATATTCTAAGACAATGCTTCCAAAAAATGCCACAAGAAATATCTGCCACCATGTAAACGTCGCATCAGTATGAGCAGAAATAAGATCTGCTATCGCAGTGATCGCGACACCTCCGGCTCCGTAAATAGGACAGAGCGGACCATAGAGAAAGCCTCTGTTCTCCCATTTTTTTGCCCTGATGGTACAGTAGATGCTCTCATATATCCAGCCCATACAGCTAAATATAATAAAATACACAAAATATCTTGATAACCACATATATAATCCTTTCTCCCCGGATAATTTATGATATGCAGCAAATGACATTGATTCCCTTATGTCTGCAAATTAAAAATCACTCTCCGGATACATCTCATCTAAGTATATATCATACCATTTTGTACACTCATTTGTCCATGAGTCAACAGCATTTTCATATTGCAGTCGCAGCTTATCGACATTTTCCTTAGTCCAATCCGCGTTTATTATGTTTTGATTTAATTTTTCTGCTTCTTCAGCCGCCTTCGCCACCGGCTCCGCTGCAAGCGTAAGCTTCCACTCTAGGTACGCCTCTTCTGTTGAAAGCTGTCTGGTCTCATGTCTCTCCCTCTTTGGTACAGCCGCAAGTGCCTCGACCATCGCAGCATCCTTTGCCTGCATGAGTGCCGGCAGATTGCCATCCTTTGATGCCTTAAGCCTTGAAATATAATGGTCATAGCCAAACGGATAGTACATCACCCGGTCCTTTTCAAAGACCAGTATGGCATCGGCCACCTGCTTTATGAAATACCTGTCATGCGATACAAAGAGCATGGTACCGGTATATGCCTTAAATGCTGATTCGAGTGTCTCCTTTGCCGGAATATCCATGTGATTGGTCGGCTCATCGAGTATCATAAGGTTCGGACGGCCTGTCAGAAGCTCTGCAAGCACAAGTCTGGACTTCTCACCACCTGAGAGCGAGCTGATGCGCTTTGAGGCATTTGCCCCTCCAAACAGATACATGCCAAGCGTCTTTCTTAAGTCCTTCTCCACAAGTGCCGGAAAAAGCTCGTGAAAATGATCTCTCACGGTCTTATCGCTGTCTATAAGTGCCGACTGCTGGTCAAAATATCCCACCAGCAGATTGCTTCCGAGCTGGCTTGTGCCCTTTATTGGTGGAATAAGTCCTGCCACAGTCTTTAGAAATGTTGATTTTCCTATGCCATTGTCACCAATTACGGCAATCTTCTGACCACGCCTTATACGAAGCGACAGCTCAAGCAGTGCCCTGCCGTCGTAGCCAATTTTTAATTCCTTCGCCTCGTAAACCCATTTACCGCCCGGAAACTGTGGCTCGATATTGCCTGTAAAAATATGAGCTTCGTCTTCAACCGGCTTTTCTATCAGCTTCATGCGTGCCAGCATGGTCTTTCTAGAGCGTGCAAACGCAGCTTTCTTAGGCTTATGCTTAAATTTGTCGATAAGCTCATTATTGTGCGCAATCTCCGCCTGCTGGCGCTCGTAGGCTTTGCGCTGTATCTGCAGATTTTTAAGCTTCTGCTGCCTGTACTGAGTGTAATTGCCGGCATATCTGTGCAATGCTCCGTTTTCAAGCTCATATACACCAGTCGCAACCGCATCAAGAAATGCCCTGTCATGCGACACAATGACAACAGCCTTTGGATAGTTAATCAGATAATCCTCCAGCCACTCCACCGTTTTCATGTCCAGATGGTTAGTCGGCTCATCCAAGAGCAAAAGATCAGGCTTCTTTAAGAGCAGCTTTATCAGGGAAATCTTCGTCTGTTCTCCTCCTGAAAAGCTCCTAAAAAGCCTCGTCTTGTCACTCTTTTCAAAGCCAAAGCCTGTAAAAAGCCGGTCGTACTCCATCTCGTAGTCAAACCTCTCTTTTGAAAAGGTATCTTTATCCGGGCAGCTCTCAAGCAGTATCTGTTCTATTGTCAAATCCTGATTTGATTTATCCGCCTGTCTAAGCATATCAATTGTGATATTTCTGGACATGGTGATTCCGGTTTCCGGGTTTCCCGACGGTTTCTTCTTTTTTGCTCTTTGAGTTCTTTTTGCCTTACCATCTAAATCACTGCCTGCAGTGGCAGCTCCCGTGACCATATCATTGCTTCTGCCGTAGCTGCCCCTGCTGTCATCCCTGTCCGGTGTCATCTCTCCTGCAAGAAGCCGAAGCAATGTGGTCTTTCCTGCTCCGTTTTTGCCGACAACAGCTATTTTTTCTTTTTCCTTTATATAAAAATCAATATGGGACAGAATCGTCTGACCTCCTGCCGAAACTGTCCCATCCTTAATCTGGTATAACATATCTAATTAATATCCTTCAAGCTGTCCAAAAGTTCGAGATCCGACTGTAAAACCCTGATATTGGACGTAACCGGCTCCTGTCCCGGCTTTGTAACTGTTATTTCAATAACAGAGTCTGCCGGAATGCCGCTGCCGAATGCATACTGTAAAAAGGATACAAACTTTGGGTGGTTTGCTGTAAATGTATTTTTTGCTTTCATCATTTTCATTATGCTTGCTGGGTTCATGTATTTTCTCCAATCTTATCTATATGATATCTCTTTTGACGCACATATCTTTACGTTCGTTATATTATACCATGAGTCAATTCTATAATCTATCATTTTAGAATTATTTAATTTCTTACGATTTATCATCATAATTAAAGCGTACGCTATATCATATAGCATACGCTCTATTATTTAATCACTTAAGTTATGTATTATAATCTCACAACCACTATTCTTTATCTTTAATATATTTAATTATTATAGATGCTATAGTTGATATTATCATAAATCCAGTAGCCATCTTTATACTATACTTA
>ENA-UEQJ01000994-UEQJ01000994.1-human-gut-metagenome-genome-assembly--contig:-NODE-994-length-23163-cov-55.970328_pt1 | contig 23163 bp, 20 predicted proteins | sample MGYA00242937_ERZ507938 | MGnify/ENA primary metagenome ERZ507938 (study PRJEB26167, sample SAMN06115437) | human gut metagenome | host: Homo sapiens | place: China:Gansu | collected 2015-07-03...
GGCTTGGAATACCCGTCAGCTCGCTCTCACGTTGTTGTATTTTCAGCAGATAGTCCTTTCCTGAATATGAAATCTCGCGTAGCGAGTCGAGTTCGTCGTTGACGCCGGTTCTGATCACGTTGCCCCTGTTGGTTGCGTTTGGCGCGTCGGGGTTCAGTTCCCGTTCAATGCGGTCGCGTATGGAGGCGCATGCATTCAGTTGCTCGCCGAACGACCGCAGCACGGCATTGTCGGCATCTTCGCAATACGTCTTGATCGGTGCCACCGCGTTGAGAGCATTTTTCATCTGCACCATCTCCCGTGGCGAGATTCTTCCCACCGCCACTTTCGACACCAGCCTCTCCATGTCGCCGACCAGTTCCAGTTGGCGTTGAATCAGTTCTCGTCCCTCGCGGTCTTTGAAGAAATGCTCCACCACGTCGAGCCGGTCGTTGATTTGCTTCACCGACTTCAGCGGGAACAAAGTCCATCGTCGCAGCAGGCGCGCGCCCATAGGGCATACGGTGCGGTCAATCACGTTGAGCAGGCTTTTGCCGTCCTCGCACATTGGTTCCACCAGCTCGAGGTTGCGCACCGTAAAGCGGTCGAGACGCACGAATTTCTCCTCCTCGATGCGAGCGAGCGACGTGATGTGTGAAATCTGAGTGTGCTGAGTCAGGTCGAGGTAGAACAGAATTGCTCCCGAAGCAACAATTGCATTATGCATCTTGTCTACCCCGAAACCTTTCAGATTTTTTGTCTCAAACTGCTTCAGCAGCCTGTCGTGAGCAGCCTCGCCGGTCATCATCCAGTCGTCGAGTTCAAACGTCAGATATTTAGCCGTAAACGACTGGTCGAAGCGTTTTTTGCACGACCGCTCCACCAGCACCTCCTTCGGAGAGAAGTTGGCGAGCAGTTTGTCAATATAGTCGATTGTGCCCTCGGCGGTAAGAAACTCACCTGTGCTGATGTCGAGAAACGCCACTCCGCAGGCGTTTTTTCCGAAATGCACCGCACCGAGGAAGTTGTTCTCGCGGTAGTCGAGCATATTTCCGTTGATGGCTACTCCCGGAGTCACCAGTTCGGTGATGCCGCGCTTCACGAGTTTTTTTGTCAGTTTAGGGTCTTCAAGTTGCTCGCAGATTGCAACGCGCTTTCCCGCGCGCACCAGTTTTGGCAGATATGTGTCGAGCGCATGGTGGGGAAACCCGGCAAGTTCGATGTGCTGTCCCGGGCCGTTGGCACGTTTTGTGAGCGTTATGCCCAATATTTCCGAAGCCGTGACGGCATCGGTTGAAAATGTTTCGTAAAAGTCGCCCACACGATATAGCATGATTGCATCGGGATGTTTTTTCTTCATCTCGAAAAACTGCTTCATCAGCGGAGTTTCAACAATTTTTTTTTCTGCCACAACAATAAATTTTAATAACACAAAGTTAATATATTTCTTTTTATCGGCGAAATCACTAACTTTGTATGTATCTATGGACATTGCGAAAACAGACATACGGCTCTCGGTTGTCGTTCCATTCTACAATGCGGAGCGGCATATCGGAGATTGTGTGCATTCGCTGATGCGTCAGTCGTTGTCGGGCGGCATAGAGTTTATTTTTGTCAACGACCGCAGCACCGATGCTTCCGAGGCGGTGCTGCAGGCGGTGGTGTCGAGCTATCCGCAGCGGCGCGACCAGGTGACGGTGCTTCGCAACGACATCAACCGAGGCAGCGCATATTCACGGCAGCGCGGTGTTGACGCGGCGAGCGGAGAATTCGTAATCCATTGCGACGCAGACGACTGGGTTGATACCGAGATGTATGGCACGATGCTGCGCGTGGCTGATTCCACAGGCGCCGACGTGGTGTGCACCCCGTATTATTTGGAGAAGGGCAAGGGGCGTTGTGACACGGTGGGTTTCCCTTCGCTCGACTATCCACAGCTCAACGATATGCCTCTCGACACGCTTCATTGCTCATTGTGCAACAAGATTATACGCCGCAGCGTGATTGTTGACAACGGCATCCGCTTTTTTGAGGGGGTCAACTGTTGGGAAGATTTGGGGCTGTGGTTCAGAGTGGCTGTTGCAACGCGCCGCATAGTGATTTACAACCGTCCGTTCTATCATTATCGTAAAGAAACGACAGACTCGTTGTCGACCGAGCGAATGGACCGTGTGCTTGCCGACCATCTTGCGTTTGTCGACGGGATGGACCGTTGGTTTGCCTCGATGCCGCCGGCATACGCCGAACGCTATTCGCAATTCATTCTGTTCGCACGGTTTACGGCAAAGATAAAGATGCTCCGAGGCAGCCACCGCGACATTGTGCGTTGGCGGTCGACCTATCCCGAAACCAATGCGCATATCTGGAGTTTCAGCAACATTCCGTATGTCTACCGGCTGTGTTTTCTGCTCGCCGACCGTCTGCCTTTATGGATGGTGAAGGCTGCAATCGCCGTGGCAAGGATTTTCCGCATCTAAAAAATAGCAGTATTGTTTGTTTTTGGCTGATAAAACAAAAATAGCTGACAATCAAAAGATTATCAGCTATTCTGTGTACCCGAGATCGGACTCGAACCGACAAGGTTGTTACACCACTAGAACCTGAAACTAGCGCGTCTACCAATTTCGCCACCCGGGTATCAAGGTTTTAGTGGCGCAAAGTTACGGCAAATTTTCTGAAATGCCAAAACTTTTTTTGAAAATTCCTCAATGGTCCACGTCGACAAGATTGAAGCGGTTGTCGAATTCCAGCTCCGTTCCGTTGCTCAGTTTCACCTCATATCCCTTTCGGCTGTATTCAATTTTCACAGGCTTCACGCCATGCTTCAAATAGCCGCGGTGTTTCATAAAGTTCATTATCTGTACTGGTATGATGCCGTTTTTCAAACCTTTAGGGCATTTCACCTCGGTCCATTCGCCTCTGCCGTTGAACTCAATCTCGCTTCCGTCGGTAAACTTCACATCGTAGTCGGTGTCGCGGAAACCGCGATCTTCCTTCACGAGCACCACCTTGTGCGGATTGAAATATTTTTTGACAAACGACTGTGCGCGTAGAGGCAGGTCGTGATAGGCAATGGCTCTGTCTGACGCTGCCGCGCCTGGGGCGCAGATAAGCAGCATCACGATGCTGAGCAGGGTTGTTGTAAGAAGTCTTTTCATCATTCTTCGTTTTTGTTTGTTGGTATCTTTTAGAACGAAGATGGGCGGAAAAGGTTTAATCCGTTAACCTTCTTTTTCACCGAACGCGAGGTCGCCGGCATCTCCGAGTCCAGGCACGATGTATTTGTGCTCGTTGACTTCGTCGTCGATGGCAGCCACCCACAGAGTGGTGTCGGCGGGAAATTTGTCGCGGATAAAGTCGATAGCCTGTTGCGAGGCGATTACCGACACGATATGCACCTTCGAAGGTTTGCCTTTTGTCAGCAGCGCCTCGTAGGCAAGCTCCATCGACGATCCTGTTGCGAGCATAGGGTCGGTGATTATCAGCACCTTGTCGTCGATGCGTGGAGCGGCGATATACTCGATGTGGATGCGGAAATCGTCTTTGCTCACATATTTGCGGTAGGCAGACACGAAAGCGTTCTCAGCGCCGTCGAAATAGTTGTGCACACCCTGATGCAAAGGCAGTCCGGCGCGCAGGATGGTGGCGATAACCACAGTTTCGTCCACCACATGGCTTTTTGCCGTTCCGAGGCAAGTTTTGGTATCGATGGTCTTGAATTCGAGTGTCTTTGAAATCTCATAGGCTGCAATTTCCCCAATACGCTCAATGTTGCGGCGGAAACGCAACATGTCTTTCTGGATTTTCTCGTCGCGCAGTTCGCGCATAAAAACGTTGACAAGCGAACGCTCGTCGGCAAAATTAATGATTTTCATATTCTGAAGATTGTGTTAATATATTTTCAATTGTTTTTCGGTCGAGTTGTAGTTGCCGGCGCAGGTCGTCGAGTCCGTTCATGCGCCGCTCGTCGCGCACACGGTCGACAAATTCAAGATTCACCGTTTTGCCGTATATCTCGTTGTCGAAGTTGAAGATGTTCACCTCAATGGTGCGTTGCGTTGCATGGTCGACTGTCGGAGTGCCGATGTTGAGCATACCACCGAATGTCGCTCCGTCGACCGATACTTTAACGGCATATACGCCGTCGGGCGGCACGAGCAGAGGTATGCCGTCAAGGTCGATGTTGGCGGTGGGGAAGCCGATAAGGCGGCCGTTGCGCTTGCCGTCCACCACCTTGCCGGCAATGCAGTAGCGGTGTCCGAGCATCGAGGCGGCGCCTTTCACGTCGCCCTCAGCCAACAGCCGGCGTATGGCAGACGAGCTGATATGGCCGTTGCCGCTGAGTTCGGGAGTGGTTATCACGTCGATGCCAATCGCCTCGCCGTAGCGGCGATAGTCGGCAAAAGTCTCGTCCGACCGCCGTCCGAAGCGGTGGTCGTAGCCCACGGCGAGCAGCCGCACGTTGTATCGGGAGTGCAGCAACGTCATAAACTCGCGTGCCGTCATCGCCGCCAATTCATGAGTGAATGTGAGGAAGAAAGTGTAGTCAACGCCCGTCTGCGCCAGCAGCGAAGCTTTCTTTTCCGGGCTTGTGAGCAGCCGCAGGCCGCAGTCGGGGTGAAACAGCAGCTGTGGATGGTTGGGGAAGGTGAACACGGCGGTTTTCAATCCTCGTGCCGACGCAGCTTGGCGCAGATTGTCGACAACAAGGCGGTGGCCGCGGTGCACGCCGTCAAACATCCCTATCGTTGCCGCTAACGGCGGCATGTTGTCGGGGACTTGCTTGTTGAAAAAAGTATTCATTACTCCCCGAACGCTTCCATGAATTCCGTACCTTCAGCCACAAGCCACGTCTTGAATCCCAGTTGCGACGCTGCGTCGAGATTGGTCTGCGAGTCGTCGAAGAACAGCGTTTCTTCCGGGCGGATGCCGAATTTGCGCACCACGGCTTCGAAGATGCGGCGGTCGGGCTTTGCCACGCCCTCCTCAAAACTTGTGCAGATGCCGTCGAAATAGTCTTCGCGGTGTTTGCTGTCTTTCTCAAACTCGCGGCGGATGCCCTGGTTGTACATTATGGCGTTGGTGTTTGACAGCACATATATCTTATAATGGTTGCGCAGCGACTCGAGCGCATGTAGGCGTGCCACAGGAATGCCCACAAGAAAGGCGTCAAATGCCGTGTCGATTTCCTCGTCGGAGAGTGTGCGGGCAGACTTGCCGCGCACATAGTCGCGAAACTCAGCCGGTGTGATTTTTCCCTTTTCAAGTTGGAGAAATGCGCCCTGCTGGCAGTAGACGCCCAGCATCTCGCCGATGCCGCTCACTTCCAGTTGCTCCAAGGCTTTAACACAATTTTCGCGGCGGATGTCCATAATGACGCCGCCCAAGTCAAACAAGAGATTTTTCACCCCTTCCAATTTCGGCTTCTTCATAGAAATTTTTTGCAAAGTTAGTGCAAGCCGAGAGAAAAACCGCGCAAGCCGAGAGAAAAATGAAGCTTGCTTCGATTTTTCCGAGGCGCAGCCGGTTTTATCCAAAAAGCAAAATCAAGCTTGTGTCTCAGCGGCACCGCGTTGCGGTGCATGCTGCGTTGGTTGCTCTGCCCCGGACGCAGTCCGGGGTTAACTGAAAGCGTGTCCGCGCTGCGGACATCCCCCTCGCTCTCCGGAATGAAGGCAGAGAGTGACTAGTAGCGCATCTCCGAAGCGTATTGGCAGTGTGGCGGTCAGTGACCCCATGCGTCATCGCTGCGCTCCTACGAATGGGGTTGCTATGAAGTATCGCGTCTGCGCTGCGGACATCCCCTCGTTCTCTGGGTGCAGAGAGTGACTCCTCGGGCATAGTAGCGCATCTCCGAAGCGCATGAGCATGGTGGCGGTCAGTGACCTCATTCGTCATCGCTGCGCTCCTGCGAATGGGTTGCTATGAAATATCGCATCTGCGACGCGGTGTCAATAGAGCGGCAGAAGGTATTAGCCAGTCTCTTGGTGTCAGCGCGATACAGGATGTTGAAAATAGATAATTGTGAGTTAAAAAGATATAAAAATGTTGCGGTATTGATTTTAATGTGTACTTTTACGAAAAATAAGGGAAAAAAGGCTACGGCCTAACTTTTTTATAATAGAAGAACTTAACTAAAACTTATAAATCAAACTAAAACCTAACTTTATGAAAAAATTTAAACACATTCTTGTGTGCGGACTTGCTGTTGTTGCGTCCGCCGTAGCCGCTCAGGCACAAACTCTTACGCAGGATTGGAAAATGACTACGGGTCTGCCTTCAGCCGCCGAAGGTCGTGCTGGTGTTGGCTTTGAAGGGAAAGTCTATACCAATTTCAAAGCTAATAAGTCAATTGTTTCTTTTGACGGATCTAAAACGGAAACACTTTTGTCTGGGAAATCGGGCGTTGGCGTTGGCATCTCGCGTGACAGCAAGGGCAATTTGATTATTGTGAATGGATGGGCCGCTGCTGGCTCTATGAAGTCGTTTGTGCTTTACAATGTAGCGACAAAAGAGTCAAAGACGGTGAACGTAACCCTTCCGGACGGAGTGACAGCTGCCCGTATGGATTTTATCGGTCGTGCGGCTGGAGACGTTTTCAGTGAAGAAGGTGCTGCACTTTTTATCATCGGCTCTGGACAAAGTGTTGCCGCCAAGATTTTTATAGCTAAAGGTGAATATGTTGCCGCGAAGTCAAAGGCTCTTCCTAAATTGCCTTTTACGGTCGACAATATGACTATTATTCAGCCATTGACAGAATCTCCTGAAAGTGATGATGTGGCAGTGCGTTATCGCTCTAACAGAGACTTTTATCATTATGATGGTTCGAAATGGGTGGCTTATAAAAGAGTCGGAACGGTTGGCACTGGCGGTGGCGGAGATGTTGTCACTTTGAATGGAAGATTGTTTACAATTGAACAAGCAGGAACAGACTATCGTGATGGATTCCAGATAGTTGATAGAAAAACCAATACTGTTGTTGCTGCACATGAGCCCACAGCCGGTGTTGTCTCAAATAATTCATATCCATATACATTGTTGTCTGTAGAGAAGATTGACGAATATACAGCACGGGTATATCAATATCATGGTGGAGCATTTGCCGCTCAGTACACATTCTCGTTGCCAAAGATGTATATCCTTGGACAAAATGAAGTAGGAGAAGCATGGAATCCAACCAGCGGCATTGCGATGACTTGGGAAAGTGGAAATGTTTGGTCTGCAACCGTGACAACAGCTCCTGGCCGTGAAAATCTGGGTTTCGTGTCAGTTCTTGCTGAAAACAATGATGAAGGAGGTTGGACGTATGTCAACGGAAATCGTTGGGGCTTGGAAAATGATAAACAAGAAGGCGCTTTGGCAGAGAAACTTACAGTAAGCAAAAACAGCAACTCTATAAATGTGGGTGTCGGAACGTTCTTTATCCGAATGAATTTGGATGACAATACTCTTTACATTGCTCCTACAAAGCTTTATGTGATTGGAACATCCAACAAGGCGGAAGGTCACCACTGGGCATCAGACGACGACAGCTATATGGCGGAGAGCAATCCGGAAACTCCGGGCGTGTTCACGTTCGATCCTATCGACTTGAAGGTGGAAGGCAAGGCTGTAGGCGAAGAAGCTGAGGAAGATTTGGCATATTTCGCTTTTGTTACGGGTATTGACGCAGAATGGGGTCCAGTAAACAACAGCCGTTGGTGTCCGAACAACAAAGATGGTGAATTGACAGACAACACTGATTTCACCGACTTTGGCAAGTATTATGACGGCGCATTCATGATAAAGAACGGCGCTTACAAATTGACAGTCGACCTCACTACCAAGACCGTCAAGGCAGTCTATCTCACATCGTCGGGCGTTGGGCAGGTAGGTGCAGAGGCAGCAGGCGTAATTGCAGCCGACGGACAAATCCGCATTGTCGGCGACGCAGCGACTGTGTCGGTCTACAACGCAGCCGGTCAGGCAGTGGCAATCAACTCGGCAGAGCGCACGTTTGCAGTGGCACGTGGCATGTATGTAGTGGTTGTCGATGGCAAAGCAACAAAAGTTGTCGTTAGATAGTTAAAACAACCTGACTATAGGATTTCGGCGCCGTGGGTAAGTTTATCCACGGCGCCGATTCGTGCTATAAAACGTTAAAAGGGGCACGGCATTGGGGGAAAATTGCTAACTTCGCAAAAATTAGCAAGATTGTGGACGTATTGTTGACTATACTCGGCGTGATGCTGCTTGGCCTGGGGCTTTACCTATGTGTCAGGCCTTATGTGCCGTCGGTGCTTGCCTCCTATGGCGGACTGTGGTTGCTGCAGTGGGGCGGACTGATGGAGGTGCCCACCGTCACGCTTTCTTATTGGGGCGTGATGGTTGTGATTGTGGTTACCATCAACTCCATGCAGCAGCCGGCGCTCACCAAAGCCACGCAGGGACTGCCGCAGATGCTGATAACGTCGGTTGCCGGCATGCTTCTCGGACTGATGATGGGCTACTATGCCTCGATGGTGATAGGCGCGGCTGTAGGCGCGGTTGCCGGCGGAGTGTTTTTCGCCCGTACACCCAAAGGCGCGGCACTGCGTTTCCCGTCGAAACGTTTTTTGCAGTATGTCTGTGCCAAGGGCTTCCCCACGGTGATAAGCGTGTCGCTTACGGGCATCGCCATAATGGTTGCTGTGGCAGCCTACAATATGTCGCATTAAAGAAATATTTTTAACGAAGATGAGAAAGTTATTAGCGGTTATAATGCTGTTTGCCGGGCTGTGGGTTTGGGCAGGCGCAGTGCCCGAAAAGGGCAGGAAAGACACCAAGTTCCGTCCAATCGACGTGAATATGGACTCGATACGCGTCAATATCCAGAATCCGCGCTCAAACTACTACTACAAGCGGTTGTGGCGCAAGTATCAGAGCAACGACACCAACATGTCGCTCAAGGAATATCGCCATCTGTATCTCGGATACGTGTTTTCGGAGGACTATGATCCCTACCGCCAGTCGGAATTTTCAAAAAAGATACAGCCTCTCTACTATAAGAAGCACCACACTCCGGCGGAGTGCGACACGATAATCAAATATGCGGAGCTCTCGCTCGCCGACGATCCGTTTGACTTGAAGCAGATGGAGTATTACATCTATGTGCTCAAGGAGCGTCAGAAATACACCCGTGCGGCAATCATGCAGTCGCGTCTCAACAATCTTATCAAGGCAATCATGTCGACTGGCACAGGCACTAAGGAGAAGCCGTGGGTGGTGATCAGCCCGGTGCATGAGTATGTGATTACCAACGGCTTGAACTTCAAGGCGGCGGAACATTTGGAGTATGAGGGCGACATTGACTATATCAAGTTTGAGAATCCTAAAAGCGGCGGACCCGAGGGCTTTTGGTTTGATGTGTCAAACATCCTGAGGGTGCGTCAGCAGAAATTCGGCGACGAGTGATGGGCGAGGCGGCAATCAACAGATTCATCAACAGCCGTGTGCTCACATGGCTCACAGCCGTTGTGGGCATCGTGGCGGCATATGCCATGCTGCTTTTCTTCGGCACGCCCTCCGTGCCGCCGGTCGAAGGCTTGTTTGGCGGCGGACTCGACCACCTGCTGCCGTCGGGCATATTGTCGTGGGCGGTGAATATGGTGGTGGTGTTTGTGGCGGCCGTGATGCTCAACTGGCTCAACAAGACCTACGTGTTTATCCGCGAGCACACGATGATGTTTGTCACCGTGTTTCTCTGCGCCACGCTGTCAAACCCCGTGGTGTCGACGTCGCTCGGCACGCCCACGCTGCTCGCGCTCGCGCTTGTGGTGTGCACCTACGTGATGTTTGGCACGTTTCAGCAGCGCGACAGCCAGAGCGTGGCGTTTCTCATCACGATGATTCTTACGGTCTGCGCCATGCAGAGTTTTGTGTTCGCGCTCTACATACCGGTGTTTATCGTGGGATTTTTCCAGATGCGCATCTTCACGCTGCGCACGCTGCTCGCCGTGCTTGTGGGCATCGTGGTGCCCGTGTGGACGGCCACGGCGTTTGGATGGATCGACCCGGCGCAGGTGCGCCTGCCCGACCTGCTTGGCGGCATAGCCACGCTCCGCGGCGGAGTGGACGCCGGGCTGCTGCTCCAGCCGATGTTTATGGTGGCTGTGGGCACGATATTCGGACTCTCCAACGCGTTGACGCTGATATCCTACCGCCAGCAACTGCGTGCCTACAATGGGTTTGTCAACGTGATGGCTGTAGCCACGGTGCTGTTTATGGTGGCAGACGTGAGCCATGCTGAAGCGTATGCGGTGGTGGCAAACATGCTTGCGGCGGTGCAGGTGGCGCATTTCTTCACCATCCGCAAGATGCCGAAGCTCTACATTGCCTTTTTCGTGCTTATGGCTGTCTGCGTCGCCCTGTCGCCGGCGGTCATCTACAACCTGTTGAACTTATTGCAACTGATATGAGAATAATCGTTGAGGCAAACATCCCGTATATCAGGGGTTTGCTTGAAAAATTCGGTGATGTAGCATATTTGCCGGCGTCTGGAATTACAGCCGATGCCGTGCACCGCGCCGACGCACTTTTTGTGCGCACCCGTACACGCTGCGACGCATCGCTGCTCGACGGCAGCAGCGTGAAGTTTGTAGCCACAGCCACCATCGGCACCGACCATATCGACCTTCAGTGGTGTCGCGGCGCGGGCATCGACGTGGCCAACGCCCCGGGATGCAACGCCCCGGCAGTGGCGCAGTATGTGCATGCCGTCATAGGCAGCCGCTTCGGAGGCGACGTGCGTGGCTTGACGCTCGGCGTGGTCGGTGTGGGACACGTGGGCGGCATCGTGGCGCGTTGGGGCGAGCGCCTCGGCATGCGCGTGCTGCGGTGCGATCCGCCGCGTCAGCGCCGTGAGGGAGGCGATTTTGTTGACCTCGCCACCGTGGCGCGCGAGGCAGACGTGATAACGTTCCACACACCGCTCACCCGCAGTGGCGCCGACGCCACATGGCATATCGCCGACAGTCGTTTCCTTGAAAGTCTCAGCTGCTGCCGTCTGCTCGTCAACAGCGCGCGCGGAGGCATCGTCGACGAGCAGGCGCTGCTCAAAGCCGTCGACGGCGGAGAGATGGCGGTGGCAATCGACTGCTGGGAGAACGAGCCGCGCATAAACCCCGTGCTGCTCGAGCGCGCCTTCGTGGCGACGCCCCACATCGCAGGATATTCGGCAGAAGGCAAGCAGCGAGCCACGGCGATGGCTCTCGAGGCATTTGAACGCCACTATGGCGTGGCGGTCGACGGCAAGCCGCATCCAGCCACTCCGCTGCTCGGCGCCGACGTAGACAGCGTCGACACGATTATGCGCTCCTACGACCCTCTCGCTGACACCCGGCGTCTGCGCGCCAATCCCGATGCCTTCGAGCGTCTGCGCAACGAATACCATCTCCGCGCCGAGGTGAGATAAGATTTATTTTGCAAAATATAGAATAATTATATATCTTTGCGGAAGATTGGGTGCATCACGTTGCGCCACGAAAGATTAGATGATGAAGAAAGTGTCTTTACCGGCTGTCGTTGCCGGGCTTAACAAGGACATAGAGGCACTGCCTTCGATGCCGCGCGTATTGTAACGCCATCGGAGACTCTGCAGTTTTTTGATTACCTCGGGAGGCATACGCCTTGCCGGGGAATGCGTGTTTAAACAAGACAGAATGAGCGAGAACTGGTATGTGGTCCACACTCAGCCACGAGGCGAGAAGATGCTGAAGGCTTTGCTCGACAGAGAGCCGGCGGTTGCCGACACCTATCTGCCGATGCGCCAGCAGTTTGCCATCGTCGGCGGACAGCGCGTGAGCCGTATGGCGCTGACCATGCCAGGACTCGTATTCGTGCGCGGCAACAAGAACCAGCTTGTGGCGCTGCTGCGCGAAAAGAGCGGCGCGGCGCGTCTGATGGTCGACTCGTCGCGCAAGGAGAAAGACGCTATGGTGGTGGCCGACAGCGAGATGACACCTTCCGCCTGTTTAACGACAACACCGCCGGGCAACTGATGATGCTCCGCTCCCCATTCTGCAACTTCACATCTGCCGACCGCATACGCATCATGAGCGGTCCGTTTGCCGGCTACGAAGGCTATATCCGCGAAATCGGCGGCGACAACAAACTGATTTTCAAGGTGGGATCGATGGCCATCGCGTTGTCTAACGTGATGCGCTACGACGTGGCGGTGGTTGAAAACCATCACGCCTCGACCGAGACGAGCCTGCAGCTGCGCATTGCCGACAGTCTGCGCGCGCGTCTGGAGGAGGCAGGACACGTCGACGACGCCTGCGACCGTCTGCGCGACATAATGACCGGTGCTGCCGGGATGCCCGCGGCGTTTACCGACGCCGACCGTGCCGACGCCCGTTCGCTGGCACAATTCTGCGCCTCCGACCGCAAACGCATCGACAGCATCGTCGACAGCGCTCCGCTGCGCCGCTTCCTTACGCCCACCGCAGAGACAGGCACACTGCATCATTCCACCTTCGTTGAACACCGGTTGCCAGTCGCGCTCGGCGACGACCGCTTCACAGCCCATGTGGCGGAACATCCCGACCACAGCACAGCCGCCTGCTGGGGCGAGTTTGCCACGGCGATATGTGCCCTTGCGCCATCGCAGCGCACAGCCCTCATCGACAAGCTGCAACGCTACGGACTGACGGCTTTCGCCTCAGCCGTTGAGGGCAGCGGACATACACGCTTCGAAGGCACGATGCTCACATCCGCCACTCTCGCTCCCGAGGCACTTGCCGCGGAAGGAGCGGCAATCATAGGCGAGATTCTCGCCTCCGTGCGCGCACGCCGTTGGCGCACACTCCTCTATGCCGTCTGTCTGCGATGACGGCAGCGTCCGCATGCGCGGACATTCCAAAAAATGACTTCTACTTTTAATTACACAATTCAATGAAAGCATGTTTTATGGGGTTGGGCTATATCGGCCTGCCCACAGCGATTATTGCCGCCAAGCATGGCGTGCAGGTAACGGGTGTTGACATCAACCCCAAAGTAGTGGAAATGACAAACCAGGGACACCTCCACATCGTGGAGCCGGGCATGGAAGAAATGCTGCAGGACGTGGTGCGCTCAGGCGCCCTCCACGCAAGCACCACCCCCGAGGTGAGCGACGCATACTTCATGGTGGTGCCCACTCCGTTCAAGGGCAACCACGAGCCCGACATCTCATACGTCGAGGCTGCCACACGCGCCGTGATTCCGTTGCTTAAGGAAGGCGACCTCTACGTCATCGAGTCGACATCGCCAGTCGGAACAACCGACAAGATGGCGAAACTCATTTTCGAACTCCGCCCCGAGCTTAGCGGAAAAATCCATATAGCATACTGCCCTGAGCGTGTGCTGCCGGGCAACGTAATCTACGAACTTGTGCACAACGACCGCGTGATCGGCGGTATGGACGAAGCGTCGACCGACAAGGCAATCGCCTTCTACAGCCAATTCGTGCAAGGCACGCTCCACCGCACAAACTGCAAGACGGCGGAAATGTGCAAGCTTACAGAAAACTCCTCGCGCGACGTGCAGATTGCCTTCGCCAACGAGCTGTCGCTCATCTGCGACAAGGCGGGCATCAACGTGTGGGAGCTCATCGCTCTCGCCAACAAGCATCCGCGCGTCAACATCCTGCAGCCGGGATGCGGAGTGGGCGGACACTGCATTGCCGTCGACCCATACTTCATCACTGCCGACTTCCCCGTTGAGAGCCAGCTGATTGCAAAAGCGCGCGAAATCAACAACTACAAGGCATTCTGGTGTGCCGAGAAAGTGGAGAACGCAATGCTCCGCTTCGAACTCGAAAACCACCGCAAGCCGACAGTCGCAATGATGGGACTCGCGTTCAAGCCAAACATCGACGACCTCCGCGAATCGCCGGCGAAATACATCACCACAAAAGTGATGCAAAGCTGCAACAACGCCGACATCCTCGTCGTTGAGCCTAACGTGACGGAGCACAACGTGTTTAAGTTGACGGACTACCGCGAGGCATACGACCGCGCCGACATCGTAGTCTTCCTCACCGCCCACGACCCATTCAAGACGCTCCCCCGCCGCGACGACAAAATCATCCTCGACTTCTGCGGAATTTATAAGTAGACATGCTTCGACATAAGCACCTTAGGTCTAATACCACAACACATTTTTTACACGATGAAGATATCTGCTTTTAAAGAAAAAATACAGGAGTCCGATATTGGAAAAAGAATGATGTCGGGCGCTGTATGGTCTTTTACTGGAACGGCGCTGGCTAAATTCATAATACTAATTGCCGGAATTTTTTGTGCGCATATTCTGACGAAAGTTCAATATGGAGAATTCGGAATGATTCGCTCAACAATTAATATGTTTATCGTATTTGGTTATGCTGGTTTAGGAATGACTGCGACTAAATATATATCGGAATATAAGTCAGAGCATCCAGAAAAAATTTCATCGATATATTTGCTTACAAATGGATTTGCAATTGTTATGGGGTTACTTGTCACCTTGTTGGTGTTGGTGACTGCTCCATTTCTTGCGGCAAAAACGTTGAATAGTCCGTATTTGACGAATGACATCAGGTTTGGTGCTTTGTTGCTATTTTTTACAATTATCAATGGTGCACAAAATGGTGTTTTGTCTGGATTGGAGAATTTTAAAGCAATTGCATTGAATACATTGTGGGGAGGTATTGCAGAATCTGGATTTATGTTGCTTGGAGCATATTTTTATGGCGTAGGAGGAGCTTTGTTTGGTTATGGGATTGGATTTGTTGTATTGTATGTTTGCAATAACATATCGATACGACAAACGTTTAGGAAAAATGGGATAAAAATAGTTGCGTCAGATTTTAAATTGCGAGATTGTAGGATTTTATATAGGTTCAGTCTTCCTGCCACATTTGCCTCATTAATGGTGGCGCCGGTCTATTGGATAGTTCGTTCAATGCTTGTAAAGCATAATGGATATGGCGATTTGGCTGTTTATGAAGTTGCGGATCAGTGGAAAACAATAATATTGTTTATACCAACAGCCGTAAGTCAGATAGCGTTGCCTATTCTGTCAAGTATGGTGAATGTTGATAAATCAAAATATTGGAAAGTTTTGAAATTGAATATCATACTTAATGGCGGTATTGCTTTTTTGTCAGCGTTACTTGTCGGTCTTTTTAGTCCTATGATAGTGTCATTTTATGGCTCTGATTTTACCGACTATTGGCCTTTGGTATTCCTTGCGGCATCTACAATTTTCACATCTGTAACAAATGTAGCAGGTATGGCTATTGCAAGTAAATCGAAGATGTGGACTGGCTTTGGCTTTAATTTGTGTTGGGCATGTATGCTTATTGGTTGTTCTTATTATTTTATAAATAAAGAATATGGAGCAACTGGAATTGCAATGTCTATCCTAATATCATATCTGCTATTGTTCGTGATGCAGGTTGTCTATCTGAAACAGACAAATAAATGAAAAAGGTTGCGGTAGTCATTTTCTTGTTGAACATATTTGTGTACTCTCCAATTCTATCACATTGGGGAGACATAAGCAGTATTGCAATTCGTGTTGTCCAAGCAATTTCAATTGCCTTTGGACTTCTAAATGCTGATTATAGCAATTCGGTATTAAAGAAATTGAGTATATATCTGTTTCTAATATTCTTATTAAATTCAATTTCTGAATTTTTTCATCGAGAAACGGATGTCGCTGCCATATTTAGGTTGTTAATTCATTGTTTATATGTAATTTCATTATTTGGAATACTGCCAAATATATCAGAGAATATATTTAAAAAAGGATTCCTTTTTTTGTTGCTGACAAATATCTGTTGGTTTTTGCTATATATTCGGGACTATAACCCGGATTTCTCTTTGCTTAAATCGGGAAGTGTCGAAGGGGTTGCTTCTATAAAATCAGCAAAAGGAGATATTTTTGAGTCTGGTTTTTCATTAGTTTCTATTCATATATTTCCGTTGCTTTTGTTTATATTGATACCATTATACAAGAAGAACCAAATATTTATCTTAATTCTGTCATTTTTGGTGTCTATATGTTTGCTGTTTTCTTTAACATTTACTGCAATATTGGCATCTATTATGACGATTTGCGGATTTCTTATGATGAAATATACCCGTAGCTTCTCGAGTTTGATCTTTAAATTCTTTTTTATTGGGTATGCGGCACTTATGCTATTCTTATATTTGAATGATTTCTTTGATTTGAGAACATTGACAACGGGACGTTCTGCCTTATGGCAGGTTGCAATAGAAAATATAAAGGACAATCTAATGTTTGGTGTCTCGTTGAAGGACTTTTATATGATGGCGATTCATTGGAATGCCCCAGAAATTAGTGGTGGAAGTTGTCACAATATGTATCTGAGCTGGCTGATGAATCATGGGATACTCTCGTTTTGTGTTTATCTAAATCTAATTGTTTTTTATTGGAATCAGACTGTTAAAAAAGCCCCAGTTTATATATTGCCGTTTCTCTATATACTAATAAGGGGAACGCATGAAGCGACTGGATTTATAGATTTCTCGGATGGTATAATAGAATTTCTTGTAGATATTTTTTTGGTATTTATTATCTCAAATAGACATCAATCATGCAGAAAACAGTTGCAGTAGTTGTTTGGCATACAATCCCAGCAATATGGTATGCCACGCAAAAACATATAGACTTGATGAAAGAAGCTGGGTATAAAGTTAAAATATTCATACGAACAAAAGAGGCAATAAGCAATGAAGATGGTTTAATTTTTCATTATACAAGTATAGTACAACTCTACAAAATAATAAATTTGGATAGGTCCATAAATGTATTATGGAGTCCAGATGTGTTTGTTACGATATTATTGCTTGGACAAAGATTTTTTAAGCATAAAAAAATAATAACATGGATTCAGGGAACTTTGCCTGAAGAAAGTTATATGAGGAACAAGGACAAATTAAGACGAACGGTTCTTTATTGGATAGAAGCAATGGGATTTAAAATATCAAATGGATTTATTTTTGTGTCGAAATCTATGGCGGAATTTTATAGAAAAAAGCATCCATTTGGGGTGAAAAAAAGTGCTGCCATTCCATGTCTATCGGATTTTAAAGAATCGCAATTATCGAAGATGAAGATTCCAAATTCATTTGTTTATATAGGTGGATTGGCTAAATGGCAGTGTTTTGAGAAGACCATAGATTTATATGCGAGAATTAAAGATGAGAATTCAGTCTTTCACATTATAACATTGGATGTTGATAAGGCAAAAGATATTGTGTCGTCAAAATTACAAGATTTGTCTAATATTAAAATTTATGCTATAAAAGAAAGAAATCGAATACCTGAAATATTGTCTCAATTTGAGAGGGGGTTTCTAATTAGGGAAAACTCTCCAGTAAATTATGTTTCTTCTCCAATAAAATTTCTGGAGTATTTGTCATGCAATGTGGATGTGATAATGACAAATGCAGTGCCTTCTTATGCAAATATTGTTGAAAAGTATGAGATAGGAACAGTCCTTGACCGAGAGGATAATTTCAATTTGAATCCATTCTCGGGAAATGCCAAACAGGTATACGATAAACTATTCTCAAAAGGAAAATTTATCGAAGAATATAAACGTATATTAGATTAAAAGTTATGCGCCGTTCAGCATGACGGAGTGCGCACAGAAATATGTGTCGCTTTTTAATCGATTGTTATAGATGTTTTTGATAATGGGGTTTTAACAATTTGTATTTTGATATGATGCAAAAAAGGCTTATAAATATCGGACCTTGTAGCAACAGAAAAGATCCATCAAAAACAGGAGGGATAGTGGTGTTGTTTGAGGACTGGCAGCAATATTGCCGAGAGAAAAAAATTGAAGCCGTCACTATCGATTCGAATAAAGCCAACTACTCAAATGTCTGTATTGCTTATCTTGCTATTATTTGGCAATTTATTAGAAAAGTTGGGTGGTGTGATGTTGTGATGCTGCATGGTACGGCTAAAGATTATTTATTCATTGCACCGATTGTGGTTTTTATATCAAAACTGCGGCATAAAAAAATCGTTTTACGAAAATTCGCCGGGAATTTTGAGCAAATTTACAATGCAAGCAATAAGGTGAAACTATGCATATACAATTATATTTTTGCCAATTCGGATGTCCAATTCTGGGAAACTAAATCTTTGGTGGCTTTTGGAAAGGAAAGGTGTAGTCGTTCGTTGTGGTTTCCCAATGTGCGGAAAAGATTAAACATAAAGCGAAATGTTGGCCGGCCATTTTCGCAGCAGAAGTTTGTGTTTTTATCGCGAGTGGGAAAACAAAAAGGAATCGATGTCTTGAAGGAATGCTTCTCAATGTTGCCGAATTCTTATCATTTGGACATATATGGGCCAATTAATGGTTATGGAGTCTTGGACTTGAATGGCGCGAATTATTCCTATAAGAGCGTCGTGGAGCCATCAAGAGTTCCTGAAATATTATCTCAATATGATGTGTTGGTTTTACCAACATTATGGAAGGCGGAGGGATATCCTGGAGTCATCATAGAGGGATATAATGTGGGAATTCCTGCCATAGCGTCTGGAATTGGTGCAATCCCTGAGATTATTGAAGATGGAAAAACTGGCTTGCTTGTTGAGCCTGGGAGTGCAGAAGACCTTAAACGAGCAATTTTGTCAATTGCCGAGAATAACTATACGGAAATGTCAAAGAATGCGTTGGCTTTTTTTGACAATTTTGATGCGGAGATTGTTAATAAAAGAATTTTAGACCAAATAATGGCATTGTAGGATGAGCCAATATAAAATATATAAACATTGTCCTGTTGCGTTGCAAAATTTTTTGTGTTCATTGAAAGGTTTGCAATTGGAGAAGCAACGCTATGGAGGGGAGTACGAAGAGATATTCGATTCTTTGTTGGATAGCGATAATTGGTCTTCGGAGAAGATTAAATCATATAAAGAAGAGCATCTTTTTAAGATTATAGAATATGCGTTCAGGAATTGCTCCTTTTATAGAAAGCGATATTCAGTGTTGGGCTTGTCGCCATCTTCGTTTACGTGTTTGGAGGATTTGAAGAAATTCCCAATTCTTACGAAAGAAGACGTCAGGGAGAATTGGAAAGAAATCATTGCGGATGGTTTCCCGAGCAGAGAGTTGATAGGCTATCATACAAGTGGCAGCACGGGAAAAGCTTTGGATTTTTATTGGACAAAACACGATCTTAGGTTTTATTGGGCAGTAGTCTGGCGGGGACGGCATCGTTTCGGAATAAACAAGGGGGATAGGCACATTAATTTCACAGGTAAAATTGTTGTGCCGTTGGAACAGAAAGAACCGCCATATTGGCGCTATAACAAACCGATGAATCAGTATATGATGAATATGCAGCATATAACAGATTCTAAGGTTGAAGATATTGTTGATTTTATTAATCGAATGAATTGTAAGTTCTTTGTTGGTTATCCATCGATTATGAACACTTTGGCAATGCTGATTGATGAAAAGGGGCTCGTGGTAGAGAATCCGCCAAAGTATATTTTTTCAAGTGCTGAAAAGATGTATGACAATCAAAGAATGATTATAGAGAAGGTTTTTCCTGGAGTGGAAATCGTAGAGCATTATGGTTTCTCTGAGAATGCGGCAAGTGCGTCAAAATGTCCGGATGGTTTGTATCATGAAGATTTTGAGTTGGGACATTTGGAACTTGAAAATAAAGAAGGTAATACAGGAAGAATGCTTGCAACTGGATTCCAAAATTATGGAATGCCATTTATTCGATATCAAATAGGAGATACAGGAACTTTTGTGGATGACTGCGACTGTGGATTGAATAGTCAGGCGATATCGGATATTGAAGGTAGAAATGGTGACTATGTGCTTACTCCGGAAGGCGCAAAAATTATGAGGTTTGGGTATATATTTAAATGTACCACGACGATTAAAGAATGTCAGGTCGTCCAACGGAGACTTGGCGAGATGATAATTAGGATTGTTCCCCGTAGGGATTATAAAAAAGAAACAGAACAGTTGCTGATTTCGGAAGTCAGAGATTGGATTAGCCCTACAATAATTGTGAAATTCGAATATGTGGATTCGATAGAACGGACAAAAGCAGGTAAGTTTAAAGCTGTAGTTTCTGAATTGGACAAGAAATAGAACGATTATATGCTGATACATTGGCATAGGGTAAGCAATTGGTTGTGGAGGCACGGAGTGCCTGTGCTTCCGAAATTGATGTGGAAGGTGCAGTATCAAACAGTGTGGTGGCTGGCATCCCTGCAAGAATCATCAGAAGGAATCTTTCGGATGCCGACTTTAAGGAAATGAACAAACCGAAGACTCGTGGGGACAATCCGTTCCCGGAAACACCAGGGCTGGTGAAATAAGACGACAATGAACATAGGGTTGGTGCTGCGCACTGTAGCTCATCTGAGGCCTGCGCAGGTGCTTTTTCAAGTGTTGAGACGGGTGCATAAAGCCCGGTTCAAGGCATTGGCATGCCCTTCTGTGGAGGTCAAGCCGATGGTTGTGGAGCCGGCAGCGAAGTGGCAAAGCTATGACGGTAGGCGATTTGCGTTTCTCAACATTGAGGATGAGTTCCGCGGGTGGAACAACACTGCGCACGGGATGCTGTGGGCATACAACCAAAATTATATGGATTGGCTTTGCCAGCCGGGAATGACGGCTGCGGAGGGTGCGCGCTGGATTGACCGTTTCATCGCCGACATGCCGACAAACCGCGTGGGGCTCGACCCGTATCCTATTGCGTTGCGCGCCATCAATTGGGTTAAGTTCTTCAGTCGTTTTCCGATGGAATCGACAGCGGAGCGCAGGGACTCTCTCTATTCGCAGTTGCGGTTGCTGGAGCGCAAGTTGGAATATCATCTGCTTGGCAACCATCTGCTGGAGGACGCATACGCGCTTTATATTGGCAGCGCGTATCTTAAAGACAGCCGTATGCACGGCAGGGCGAGCCGGCTGCTTCGCCGGCAGTTGAGGGAGCAGGTGCTTTCCGACGGAGCGCACTATGAGCAGTCGCCGATGTATCACTGCATATTGCTTGACCGCTTGCTCGCCTGCATAAATGCAGGCGAGGGGGCGTTTGTCTGCTCTGTCTTGAAGTCTGCGGCTGAGCGTATGCTTGGGCATTTGGAAAGCATTGTGTATGCCGACGGCACTATTCCGCTGCTCAACGATTCCGCAGAGGGAATCGCTCCGGAGCCTGCAGCGATTTTTGCTTATGCCCGCCGTCTCGGCTTGCAATGGATGCCGGTGGCGTTGGGAGAATGCGGTTATCGGAAATTTAACAACACCGCCGTTGAGGCGGTTGTCGACGTGGGCAACATCAAGGCTTCCTATCAGCCCGGCCATACGCATGCCGACTCATTGTCGTTTGAACTAAGGCTTGGCGGAAAACCGTTTGTCGTTGACACCGGCATTTCGACCTACGACAAGACGCCGCGGCGGCAGCTGGAACGTTCGACGGCGGCACACAACACTGTCGTGTTGGCAGGCAAATCGTCGAGCGAGGTGTGGGGAGGATTTCGTGTGGGCAGAAGGGCAAAAGTGCGGCTGCTGCGCGATGGAGAGACAGTTGTGGCAGAACATGACGGATTTGGCGCGCTGGGCATGCATCGGCGGACATTCAGTGTTGACAATGACGGCTTTCACATGGCCGACCATATAACAAAGCCCACTCCGGCAACGGCATATCTGCATTTTGCTCCGGGAGTCGAGGTGGTTGAACACACTGCGGAGAAAATTCTCACGACGGCAGGCGTGGTGTCGGTGGTCGGAGCAGACGCTGTTGAGATATCCGACGGCACGGTCAGCCATGACTACAACCGCTTTGAGGCAGTGAAGATTGCCGCTGTGCATTTCAAAGAGAATTTACAAATCACAATAAGTTTATGAAAATATTGTTAGTGTCGTTCTACTACTATCCAGAGTTGGGCGCTGCTCCTTCGCGAATAACCAATATGGCAGAAGGATTTATAGCGGAAGGAGCTGAAGTAGACGTTCTTACGTGTTTGCCCAATTATCCAAAGGGTAGAATTTTTGATGGCTATAGAGGTCGGTTGTATAAAAAGGAAAAGACAGGGAAAGGCACGATATTCCGCTATTGGACTTATGCCACAGTGTCAAAAAATCCGATAGCGCGGGCGTGGGGTATGATTTCGTTCGCATTGATGATGTGGTTGTTCGCATTCAAGATACGCACGATAAGGAGTTATGACAGGGTTGTAATCCAAAGTCCACCTTTGTTTGTGTCATGCTCTGGAATTATGTTGTTCAAGTGCCTGTATCGTAAGAAAACGATTCTCAACATTTCTGATTTGTGGCCATTGTCGGCAGTTGAGTTGGGGGCGATGAAAGAAGGCAGCAAAATGCATCGGATTTTTGCGGCAATTGAGCGGTTCATATACCGGAAGGCGGACGGAATATTTTGTCAGTCGAATGAGATAATACGTCACATTGACGGATATGATTCTCCAGATGCGAAATGCTTGTACAGGAATTTGCAGCGCTATAAAATAACGATTGATTATCGCGAGAAACATACTCCTATGAGAATTGTCTATGCAGGTTTGCTTGGCGTGGCGCAAGATATATTAGGGATAATCAAGAATGTGGATTTCAAAGGTCTTGGCATTGAATTCCATTTGTATGGAGGCGGAAATCAAGCGAAGGAAATAGAGGAGTACATATCACAGCATGACTGTAATGTGGAGTATCATGGATATGTGGAAAAGAGTCGTATGGCAGATGAATTGTCGAAATACGACGCTTCAATTGTGCCGTTGGCTGTGAGAATAAAAGGGGCTGTCCCCTCTAAGATCTTTGACATTCTACCAATCGGTCTGCCTGTCGTTTTCTGCGGAGGCGGAGAAGGCGCTGAGATTGTAAAGGATTATGGAGTGGGTTATGTTTCGACTCCAGGCGATTATAAAGCGCTGACAGAAAATGTGAAGAAGTTGCAGTCGTTGACAGATGAGGAATATAGGGAATTGACTGCACGATGCATACATGCGGCAAAAACAGATTTTGATTTTGCTTCTCAAATGTCGAAGGCATACGACTTTTTGAAAAGAATCTAAAAACGGCAAAAATATGAAAGTTACAATGATAGGAGCCAGCGGATTTGTGGGGACACGTCTGCTGGGATTGCTGAAGGAGAGCGAAAAAGAATATCAGTTGAA
>ENA-UEQJ01001009-UEQJ01001009.1-human-gut-metagenome-genome-assembly--contig:-NODE-1009-length-22920-cov-22.874535_pt1 | contig 22920 bp, 22 predicted proteins | sample MGYA00242937_ERZ507938 | MGnify/ENA primary metagenome ERZ507938 (study PRJEB26167, sample SAMN06115437) | human gut metagenome | host: Homo sapiens | place: China:Gansu | collected 2015-07-03...
ATATGAAACCAAGCCTTATAAAACGGCTGCGCTTTTGCGAAAAGTAAGTGATCGTCTTTGTGAAGAACAGGGACTTTCTATAATTCAAAATCCAAACCTAAAGCAAAAAAGCCCGACACATTACGAATGGGAACAGCACCGTGCAGGCACATCATGGAAAGCACAGATCAAAGAAAACATTGATAAGGCCATTGAAGCGGCAACCGATTATGACAGCTTCAAAGAAAATCTGCGGAAAGCAAATGTTGAGATAAAAGAGGGGAAAAGAATTTCTTTCAAAATTGCCGGTTCGGGACAAGAAAGATATTGCCGTGGCGATAGGATCGGAGAAGAATATACAAGGGAAAAGATTGTTGCGAGATTGGCAGCACCAAAAGTAAGAGAGCTTCAAAAAGAGGAAGAAACCAAACATCGGGGAGAGAAAAACGCCGATTATGCACCGCAGCCGGTATTTTCCTCTTATGATAAAAAGGTGGAGTGGGAAGCACAGAGAACAACACTTGCCGCCACAAAAGAACTGGCCGCAGCCTTAATGACGATCCGACAGGAGAACATACAGCAAGAAAATGATTTTGAAATCAGGATCAGCGGCTTGTCTGAAAAGGCGGCGGGTGTCCGGTCAACAATGACAGAACTTTCCGGAAAGAACCAGCAATATAAAAATGCGGCAAAGTACTTAATTGCATTTAATCAGTATCTTCCTATAAAGCAAGAGCTTGAAAAGCAACTTCCTTTTAGAAAGGCTAAATATGCCAGGCTGCATGAGGGCGAGCTGGCCGCTTTCGATCATGCAGCGGCACAGCTTGAAAAGCTGGGTGTAAATACAAATGTTGATCCGGAAAAAGTTTTAACTTTGGTAAAGGAGCAAGATGGCAAGGTATCGGAGCTGTCGGCGGCTCTCAAAGAAACCACTGCAAAAATTGACGCGCTCCGGCAAGCGCAGCGGATAGTAAAAGAGATCTACCAGCAGCCAAAAGAACCACAGGAAAAACGAAAAGAGCGGGAAAATCAAGAGCTGTAAAAAGGATTTTTTCAAGCCCATGGGAAACAATATTGACAAGCAGCATAGAATATAGTACAATGTACTACAAGAAAGGAGTTGATACTATGGCTTTTTCAATCAGACTTTCCGAGGAAGAAAAGCGGTTGGCTGACAGCTACGCAAAAATCCATTCGCTCTCTTTGGGAGAAGCGTTCAAAAGAGCATTGTTTGAGCGGATCGAAGATGAATACGACATTGCCCTTGCAGATGAAGCCTATTCAGAATATATCAAAGGCGGTAAAAAGAGTACACCTATTGCCGAACTTTGGAAAGAGTGCGGTCTATGAATTATAGTGTCGAAACCACCACACGCTTTGACAAAGAGTTTAAGAAACTCGACAGTTACACAAAGCGCATGATAAAGGCATGGATTGAGAAAAATCTAATTGGCTGCACCGATCCCCGGCAACACGGAAAAGGGCTTACAGCAAACCGCAGCGGGCAATGGCGGTACAGAATAGGGGATTACCGGCTTATTTGCCAAATAGAAGATGATAGGCTCGTTATACTCGCCTTGAATATTGGACACCGCAGCGAGGTCTACAAGAGCTTGTGACGGCTCACCGGCAGTAAAGGAGCTTTTGCGGCATATCCTCGCTTTTTAAAATTATGGCTGCGGTATTCCACAGTCACCTTGACAACTATCCAACCTCACTTTTGTCCGCTAATCGCGGAACAACCCGCAACCCCTTATCCCGGTGGGATAACACGGGCAAAGATTGGGAAAACGAAAGTGAGGACACGAAAATGAAAGAGACTGTTAAGACTTCCCGGACGGCTGGTTACTTGGAGAAAATTTTCCGCGCGTTGAATGTAAAGTATTTCAACGGTGAGTTGGAGGAGCCTATCATCACGATACAGAGCACGCCCAGAGCCTACGGACACGTCACCGTAGCCAAGGCATGGCAGAGAGGAGACACAACCCGCCATGAGCTTAACATCGGCGCTGGGACGCTTGCACGGCCCATAGAAAACGTGGTGGCGACCACCCTCCACGAGTGTGTACACTTGTGGAACCTTCAAAACGGCATACAGGATTGCAGCAGGGGCGGCGCATACCACAACAAAAAATTTAAGGAGGCCGCCGAGGCCCGCGATTTGAAAATCAGTTACGACCCGCGCGTTGGATGGAGCATCACCGAGCCGACCGACGCGCTGTGTGAGTTCATTTTGGAACAAGACTGGCAGGACATCAGCATGAACCGCATTGAAGATTTCTACGCCCCGCGTGGCAAGGGCGCAGGGGACGCCACGGGCAAGCCGACAGGAAGTAACCCCAACAGCCACAGCATCAAGTATGTTTGCCCCTGCTGTCACAACAGCGTGCGAGGGACAAAGGTTGTGCGCATAAAATGTGCCGACTGCGACATGATGATGACCGCACAATAAAGAGAACCGGGAGTGAAAGCTCCCGGCTTTTTGCTGCAAAATTCGGGCCGCAAGCGGCCTTACTCCATTTTGATGTCTACTATTCAAAACGAGTCAACTTTATTCGTGGTGGGGTAACAAGCTGTTACCTCACCGGTTCTTTTCTACGTTTCTACGAGCGAATGCTTTTACAAAAAGAGGACGGTGCAGGTCGTTAAAACGACTGCGCCGTCCCCGTTTTTGAGGTTTTGATGTCAACTTCTCAATTTAGGAACCGTCCCCATTTTTGCCCAGTTGCGATAACAGGCGTCTCGGCAGGGGCATCCTCCGTGCCGAAATTCACCGGCAGCGTGATGCTCTCACCCTTTTCGATGGTCGCAGCATCCGGAACCGAGATGTTCGTGACCTTAACGCCGCATCCTACAAAAAGTAAAAGCGTTGTAACGGCGGTAACAGTTGCTAACGCAAATTTCTTTTTCATTTACTTTCTCCCTACCTTATTATAATATACAGATGTTATTCTTTAAAAAATAAAACTCGTAGCAAGAAGACTTGCCGCTTCTATACTACGAGTTTGCATATTACTAATTATACAATTTTACTATTGTTAGCACCAACCGACTTCGTGCTCCTCAGGAGGACAGCCGTTATCAGTAGGAGTGGAAATTACAGGGCCGCCCCATTCCCATCCACCGCTGCCGTTAGGCTTGTTTTCCGTACTGCCGCTATCACCGCCGCTCGGCTGAGAGGGTTGTGCGGGCTCAGGGTTACTGGGTTGTGCCGGTGCCGGGTCAGGCTGTGCAGGAGCCGGAGCAGCAGGCTCCGGATTGCTGGGCTGTACCGGCGTAGCGGGAGCAGACGGCGTAACTGGCGCGGTCGGTGTAACAGGTGCCGGGTTGGAAGGCGTCACAGCAGCGCTGTTGCTGGAACTGCTCTTGGTATAGGTCTTGTTGCTGGTTGTGGCCTTCTTCGGTTGCTCAACAGTCACTTCGTAGTTGGCGCTCTCCTCACCGGCAGTTGCAGTGATGGTTGCATTTCCGGAGGAAACAGCAGTTACCTTCCCATTGGAGTCAACGGTAGCAACCTTCTCGTCGCTGGACGACCACTCAATAGTGGTCTTGGCGGCGACCTCTTCTGGAGCAACAGTTGCCTTAATGGTATGGGAATTACCGACCGTTAGTTTGCCTTCGTTGGAATCGAGCGTGATGCTTTCAACCTCATAGAACGCTTTCACATGAGTCGTCTTCTCGGTGACCTTTTCGCCATCCTGCAGGAGGGTAGTAGTGATGTCGCACTCGCCTGCTTTGAGGACCTTCACCTTGCCGTCCTTATCGACGGTGGCGACTTCCTCATCGCTGGAAGCAAAATCAAACGAAATGTTGGACGCATCTTTCGGCTCGCATTTCGCTTCGATTGCGGTTTCGTCCGTGTCGTTGAGTTTGACATCCAGAGTGTCGGGAACCTTCAACTCTTTCGCAGACACCTTGACGGTGATAACGCAGACATCCTGCATCTCGGTATCCTTGACCGTGGCGGTAATTTCAGCCTCACCGGCTGCGACTGCTGTAACGGTGCCGGTCTCATCGACAGTAGCAACACTCTCATCGGAGGAAGTCCACGCGAGCGTCAGCTTCTCAGCCGCCTTGGCAATCTTTTCATCCTGCGCAGCAGTTTCTGCCGTAGCAGACTCACCGGTTGCGATGACAGGCGTCTCTGCGGGCGCATCCTCCGTGCCGAAATTCACCGGCAGCGTGATGCTCTCACCCTTTTCGAGTGTCGCAGCATCCGGAAGCGAGATGTTCGTGACCTTAACGCCGCATCCTACCAGGCTGAGCGCCATAGCCGCAGTCGCAATAACTGCCAATACGATATTCTTTTTCATAAAAACACTCCTTCTCGGCATCTAGCGCCGAGGCTACTTTTTAATTTTGCCGCCGCCACTCTATTGATAAGTGGCGGCTTTGGATTCTTTTAAATCGGGGACGGGGGAGATCGCTGCGCGACTCACCATCCCCGATACATCACGCAGTTTCCAGATACTCCCGCAAGGAATCTGCAACTCCTTCCTGTATGGAATTGTCCCAGACTGCGTATTTGTTTTCCGGGTATCCGCCTACAAATATTGAAGCATCCGATAGTTGCCATTTTGACACGGGCTTGCCATCTTCCACCTTGATGATGGTCGGTGCACCGATACGCTTCTCCCCGACATCAATTTCATTTTTCTCCGGGTCGGAGACGGTGTACTCGGCCAGGTAGTCATCCAGCCAGGTTAGCAGTTCGGTGTAGCCTTCCCCCGCTGGTCTGGTTTGCACTGGTGCGGCAGTATCCGAGTTGTAGGTGTATATATCCCGATATAGGTCTACCTGGCAGTAGTCCATCGTGACCCCTTCACTTGTAGCAACAGCGGCAAGCACAGGGAGCAGGTTGCGACAGTAGGGACAGCGCGGATAGGCAAACAAGATATAACCGTCTTTTTTCGCGCGTGCTTCCACCGCGGTCACAGGTGATAGCGGCACCGAGAAGGACAGATTAACATCCCGGTACGTATATTCTGTGTAGCCGGGAACAGCGCGCCCATTATACGCCCGGTAACTGCGGGCAACTATTGCTCCCGGCGAGCTGCCAAGGAGTAGCAGCACAGCCATCCCAGCAGTTGCCACAGCATAGGCTAAGTACGGTGCGGTGTGGGATAGTTTTTGCATCCATTTATCACCTTCCTTTTATATTATAGCACATCAGCACGTAAGAGCAAGATTCAAATCGTCTCCAAGTAGACGATTTTTCCCTTAGCAAATCGGTACAATAAATATACTTTATTGTACACGGTGGTGAGGGCAAATGCTACTACAGGAGGCAATTAAGCTGCGCATTTTGGAGCTTGCAGACGAGCGCGGCTACAGTGTCAACAAGCTGGCTGAGCGTTCCGGCATTGCACCATCTGTCCTTAAAAAGACTGTCAAGCCTTATGCTACCACTAAAAATACTTCAACTGAAATAGTTGCACGGATATGTGTGGGGTTAGGAATCCCATTTAAAACTTTTTGGGACAGCCCTTTATTTGACAATATTGAGACTAGACAACAAAAAGAGGACGAGAGCCAATAAAGGCTGTCGTCCTTTTGATGTTTACTTTTCAAACGAGGCAGGGTTAGAAAGGCATAGCGTCCGGTTCCTCAAAATCCTCCGCAGAAATTCCTTCAGGGATTTCCCCATAATCATTATCTTCTTGGGGCGTGCAGTACAACGGTTTTTTTAAGCTGCCGTTATATTGCCAGTGGGTCTTTCCGGCAATGGCAGATTTGGATTCTGCCAGCTCCCCGTAACGATATACTTCATAATGTAAAACTACTTCATCGTCCATAAGGGCGACCTTGTTTTCCTCCCACGCGAAAGTAAGTTTTACTTTAGGAAAAAGAATTGAGAGCGTATGAATAGCCTCACTTGCAGGTGCGCTATGGGTGAGAAATGCAATGCTATTTTCATTACATTCTTCAAAAGATATCACGTTTTCGTCTGTACCCCAGTGTTCCGTGCACCAGCCGGTATAAGTAGGATAGCCGTATTCCTTCCGGTTCAGCACAGCCATTTTTCCCAAAAGGAACCGGCGCTGATCTGCACGGCTAAGAACAGCAAGAAAATTTTCTTCTTCCTCTTCTGTAGGGTAAGGAACTAAATCAAGATAATGGCGGTAAAGCTTTTCGCCGCAAGAAACTTCATCATCGGGGCCAATGTTCAGGTGTACCGGCACAGCACAGATTTTATTCAAATCAATGCTCCCAATGTCATAGATGTCATCGCAGATGTACTTCATTACTTCATTGACCTGTTCCTTCGAACCGCCAATCGTGAGAGTGCTGTAAATAAAGCTTTCTTTCTTCATGGGATTTCTCCTTTGAGAGTTGTATCACCGCTCACAGCAGACGGCGGCGGATGTCTCCGCGTGCCATCCCTGTAAGCCGTGAGAGTTGTGTAATGCTGACGCCCTCTTGTGTTACCAGACGGCGCAGCAGCGGGGTTGCGGTGGATTCGGGGTAAAGCTGGATTTCGTGGCATTCCATGCCTGCCGTTGCACGTACAAAGTCACAAAGCTCAGCATCCGTAAAGGCAGGCAGCGGAGAATCCTCCAGAATGCCGCGGGCATTTAATTCTGGCTGCTGGTGGTAGTGCCGCAGCCAATCTAAATCATGCAGTGCAAGCGCGTAGCTTGTGTCTACATGACATAACGGCTTTTTTCGACTAGCAAAGTAGTCAATGTAGCTGCTCCACGGGTAGTCCTGCATATCCTGCACCATTCCGGCAGCGACCGGGTTGCGGTGGATATAGCGCAGTACCCGCAGGAAGTAGCCTTTGGTTGTGACAGGCTGGGATTTGTAACGGCCCTGGAAGAGCGGGCCTGTCCGCTGGTAGCGGCGGTTGTAGTAGGCAACGTACCGTACCCCGATGGCCTTCATCATGTGTTGCAAGGAATCGTTACAATCCTTCGCGAGCAGATGCAGATGGTTGCCCATCAGGCAGTATGCCATGATGATAAAATTTTCATCTGCGCAAAAATCGAGAATATGTAAAAAGTTCAGATTGTCGGCATCATCATTAAAGATGGTCATGCGGTTAATTCCACGGATCATGATGTGATACACGCCGCAGGACGAAAGTTTACGGGCTTTTCTTGGCATCGTCCTGCACCTCCGAGGGTGTCGTTTGGGGCGTCCATTCTTCCGGCTTGTAGGTCAGCAGTTGTATCGCCCGCGAGGCATCCCCTCGTGTCATTTTATGGGTGTCAATTTTGTAATCCGGGGCCAGCTTGTGGATAAGGGCAATTTGCTCATTGGTGATGGGTTGTCTATCCCACTTATAGCGCTGTTTTTTGTCCCAGATATGTTGATATTTAGCATGCTTCTGTTTCAAGTCCTGATACACATAGTCTAATGCAAATTGTAATGGCACCGCACTCTTGGAGCACGCTTTATTTTTCCGCAGGTACACCATGCCGTTAGTCAGCGGTTTGCTGATGCGGTAGGTTACGGTCGGGATAGGCAGTATATAGCCGCCATCCTTGAGTGTAATCCATGCGACATCATGGGTGGTAACACCTTCGCCAAGTGCCATAATGTCTACCTCCTTCTGATTTTGTATCCAGGTATCGGGAATGTCCGCACCTGTAAGTACCTTTATCGGTTCGGTTTCCTCCGGCAACTTTTCCACCTGCTCCTTTTTAGGTTTGGGAGCTAGCGGTTCCTCGCCGATTAGCGTTGCTGCCGTGCATATCGGCATCCTGGAAATGCCCACGCAATCAATAATCTTGCAGGCACTTTTTCCCGGATGCAACCGCAGGCCGCGACCTACCATCTGCGCATACAGGCCGACATTGGTTGTGGCAACCGGGCGGGCCAGCAGAACGGTTTCTGTCATCGGCAGGTCAACACCTTCCGTCAGGACAGCATAGCAGACAAGTACTTTAATTAGGCCCAAACGGTAGGCCTCCAACAGACGTCCTCTATTTTGAGTAGTGCCATCGATAAAGGCCGCGGTACTGGCACCATGCTGGGAATTGAGCAGTGCTGTCACATTTTTGCCCTCTTCAATGGATGGTGCGAAAATGATGGTCTGCCCACGTGCGTTTGAGGTGTAGGCCTCCGCGATACCCGCTGCTGTGCCAGACATAACGCGTGCTATATCTGCGGCATCATAATCGCCAGTATCCTCACGGTACTGCACTGTCCCCAAGTCATACTTGAGATTAACCTGACAAGCTTCTATAGGACTAAGATACCCGTGCTCAATGCCGTATAGGGTGTTATACTCGCACAAAATGTCGTCAAAAGCCACATCCAGGCCGACACCATCACCGCGGATTGCGGTTGCAGTGAAGCCAAAACGAACGGCATTTTTGAAGTACTCAAAAATTTTGCGGTAGGTCGGTGCAGCACTGTGGTGGGCCTCGTCGATGATGATGGTATCGATACTGTAGGGGTTGTACTTGTCGAGCCGCCCCACAAGGCTTTGCACCGAAGCGCTGATGATGGGTTCCCCGTGTGCATGTGTGGTTCCCTGCTCGATGCCGCAGGGAAGGCCTTTGAGGTATTCCAACGGCTGTATCACGAGTTCTTCCCGGTGAGATAAAATCAGTATGTGGTGGTCATTTTCCAGTACATCACAGCGGATGTACTCAGCAAAAATTCGTGTCTTGCCAAGGCCGGTTGCGATAACGCACAGGGCGGCATTTCCCTCGTAGGATTTCATACGCTGAAGGGTGTCAGCCTGATAAGGACGCAACGGTGGTGCCCGCGGGCCGTCATGGCCCTGTTGTAGAGGTGGATTTTTCATAGTCGACTCCTTGGTCACTGGTGATAGTAGTAAGCCTGAATAATTTCGTCCGACCCACTGCCATTGCGGATGATGAAGCGTCCGGGAATAGCAGGGAGCTTTGCGGCACTGCCGTCATCCAAGATAACAATGGAACTCTGTGCATCGGCAGTGTGGCCGCAAATACGACCGTCAAGCTGTGCTTTAAGACTACCCGGAACAGACCCTACGTCGGGGCGCTGAGTTGCCACAAGCAGATGAATACCGAGCGCACGGCCCAGACGGCCAATGGCGAGGAGCTTGTTCGTAATCGAGGCAACTACTGCCTTGCCATCTTTATCACGTCCAGTTGTATCGAGAATCATCGAGGTTTCATCCAGGATAACGACGATTCGATGCAGTTCTTCTCCGGTCGTCTGGACATATTCCTCAAGATTTGCACAGCCAGCGATAGAAAACTCTGTACGGCGATGGTTAAGCTCATGTACAACACTGTCAAGCATCTGCTCAAGGGCAGCATCATCATCTGCATAATGCCCCGTCTTACGATATTCGGGGCCGAAGTCCACACCTTTATAATCGGCGAGGTAGATGTCGTAGCCTTTTTGCGACAGCTGGTAGAGAATCAACAGTGCCAACTGCGTCTTACCCATGCCGGTGGCAGCAGCCAAAAGCCAATGAGGCAGCTGGCTAAAATCAATGCTAACGGGAATGCCTGCCGCATTGATGCCCAAGACGATTTTTGTGTCGCTATCGTCCATATATGTATCTGCCCACGGGATTAGCCGCCCCATAAGGTTGCACCCGGCAACAACACGAAGGTCAAAGAGCTGGTTGTTGCTGCCCTGAGTGATAGAGAGGACGGTCACATTAAGTGCGGATTCGATTGTTGTCCGATTGTCTTCCCAGTATTCGAGCGGGCAGCCTTTAAGGCTGAAAGTAAGCTGTTGAATATTACCATCCCTGTTGGCCTTAACTAGCAGTGGTGCTTCATGCGCCTGGTTGCAGATACCAGCACGCGAAAAATCGTCGTAATATGACCAACTGTGGGGGATATAACCAAAGAGGTAAATGACGCCAAGGCACTCTGCCAGCCATGCAATTACCCGAATAAAATTAACGAACGGTCTAAATACTACCGAAATCACGTCCTCGCCAGAGCCGCCCGAAACCATAATCAGGGCGGCAACTGCGAGTGCGAGGCACAGCAGCACATATTGCTGTGCGGTCTTTGAATCGGTTTGAATACGTCTAAGCCCATTGTGGAACGTATTCATGATATAATTTTTTTCCGTCTGCCATTGCAGGCGATCAGAATCATTACGCATGATTAAATCTCCTTTCAAAATAAATGCCCGTATAGCCTGATAGCACAGCTTTCATCCGCTAGAACGGACAATCATCAATCTCTATTTGCTCAAATGTCGGTGTGGTGCAAGGGTGAAAATACTCGTGAACCGTATAGTCCTTGTGACTGCCGTCGAGGTCAAAAACCCGAACGCAGTTGATGCGCCGCAAGAGCGCGTCCCAAGCCTCCGGCTTTTCGTGCTGCTCGGAAACATACTGCTTCTCCAACGGCAAGTTGGAAATGATGTATGCTTCCGTGTAGCAAGCCTGCTTGTTAGCATACCTACAGGGTAATTCCAAAGGATAGCCATCCAGGTATTGCAGCATGCTATTAAGGGGCAAGCTACTGTGGAACTCATCGAAGAGCATCACTTTCTGCCCCCGGTAGCCATCAAAAGGATGGTGATAGTCAGACACCGCGTAGCAGTTTGAGTATCCGCATCCTTCTTTTACCGACCTAGTTTTTCCTGTGCCAGTAGGGCCAAAGATATAGGTGACTGTCATCTGGCGAAATACATTGCGGTATTTCTCCTCCAGGATGGTCTGCCTTGTCCGGTCAATGTGGGAGATATCTCGCAGGTATTCCGGGTGCTCACCCAGAATTTGCGCATTGTCTGCCCCGGATGCAATCAGTGCATACAGAGTCCGTAAGTCGTTACGGTCGCCCTGCTTGCTGTCAGGGGGTAAACTGCCACTTTCTTCAAACGTGTCAGAGTAGTTTATCCCTTCATGTACTTTTCCCTTGGAGTCGGTATACTTGTAGTGACCGTTTGCATCCTTGTTATACTTAGCACCCTCTTTACGGATGTAAGCATAGTTTTCGGAATTTTTTCCCCATTGAGGCACTTCGATGTGCGCAGTAGGAAACTTGTTCTTTAGGGTTGTGAACATTACAGGATTTTCATATACTAAAAATAAGTGTATGTGATAGGTTTCCTCTTGCCCTACTTCATCAGCCATGCACCAATAAAGGAGCTTGGCTCCTTTTTCAAGAGCAGCCTTGATAACATTATGATCATAGCCATGCTCTTGTGGATTGTTGATTGTCAGCTGGTAACGGCGTGTCGCGTAACCTTTTGCCATATAGTGTACCCAGTACACTACGGACACAAAGCCGCTGTGTACGCTTTAAAGCTTATAGTTATAGGCTTTATGGACTGTACACACAGGTATGGAGGTAATACTAGCTCCATACCTGTGTGGCGGCTTTAAGTCCATAGCGTACGCTTGTCGTTATAAAATTTTCAAGGTGCTGTATGGGTGTTGATTGGTTTACCTCAAAAATGAGACAAGCCCCATTTTTGAGGTGAGGCCGCTAACGCGTCCTACAGTGTGCTTGGAAACCTTAGTCGAGCACCACAATGTTCTCAGGCTTACGGTACTCGTTGTAGAAAATCTTCACTTCGCGTCCCATCAGGTCATGAAGGTTGATTTTAAGTTCGGCCATCTTAGCGTCAGAGAGATACATATCCCTGACGAAGACGCCCTCCCCGTTCTGGGAGGCAATCTCCGTTGCGAGGTAGATGCGGCAGCCGGTGACGGGACGGCCTTCTTTCGTGACAAAGTCACTGCGTCTATAACCAATGATTTTCATGGTTATTTCCTCCTTGGCATTATCGTTATGTTGTTTCCGAAGTACTGTCCTCGCCATTGGTAACTAAGGAATGGTGCCGGATAGATGCAACCAAAAGCAAGTGTGTCGAGCACTGCTGTTGATAGAACCAAACGACATTTCTGTCACCTCCCTTTTCTGATGGAGGAAACGTAAAGCAATATGACAACCGAGAGGATGTATCTTGCTTGTTCGCTCCCTGTGCTTATAATTCTACTCAGTTCGCAAGGGTGGACAATAAAGAAAAGACGAACTTCATTACAAATTTCTTGAATGAAGCTCGTCTTTATAAAGTGCTTTTTTATTTGGTTTGGCCGTTAGATAAGAGCATCCGCTTTGCTCTACCTAATGAAAGTCTTTCATCAAGCAAGCTGTCAAGCAGAGCAGGAACGCCGTCCATGTCTCCATCCATCGGGTGCATATAGACACCATTAACACCAGGATGTGTATGACCAACTAACTCCTCGTAAACCCAGTTGCTAAAGTGATTTTTGTAGATTGAGCTAAAGGTATGTCGCAGCTCATACGGCGTAATATAAGGGATACCGTTATACCTGCAATAGATCCCCCAGCGTTTACGGTAGCATAGTTGACCAGTGCTTCCAAAGACCCTCTCATGAGGGTCTAACGGAGTGACTCGATAGACTTGTTGACTTTCTAAAAGCATACGTGTATATCGAGTCTGCGGGAAGTCGCGTGCGGCAAATTCGTTCTTCCCATTTGTAGTGATGCCTTTAGCATTGATGGCACGGCGTATATGTATATAATCATTGTCAATATCGCCCCACTCAAGGCCCATCAATTCACCAGGACGTAACCCTGTAACGACTTGGAATCGATATGCATAGATTAAGCTGTCTTGACAAATCGTACCATTATAAGGCACCTGAGATTCGGTGAATAAGATGTTAAGCGAAGAAACGTCAAGTGCTTGCTTTTGACCTTTTTTGGCGTTTGAGGGAATTTTAATGTTTGATGTACGCAAATCGTTCCGGATATCGGCACAGTCCAAATAATTACAGAATCCAGATAAATCGCCGCGTATATTTTTAAGACTTTTTTGACTAAGATTGTGCTTTCTGTATGCGGTATAGATAACTCGCTTTAAATCCTGCTTAGTTAGTAGCATAACCGGGACTTTGCCAATTATAGGTTTAATGTGGTTGTTATACCTGTTGCGGATGGTGTAGATGTTTGTGGTTTCGAGTGCCTTATCTTGGAGGTAGCGCTCAAACACGGTATCAACCGTTGTACGTTCGCTGACGCTAAATGGGCAAGCTCCAGACAACCACGAGGTTGCATTTTGGGCGCAGATCTTTCGGCCTTTGTCACCCGGGACGCTTGAATAAAAAGACTTTCGGACACCGTTCTTTTGGAGGTTGATTTTCCAAACGTGCTTTTTCTCAACCCAGATTGCGCGAGAAATCATTTTACTTTGTGTGGTATACATGCGGACTCCTTAGAGCCGGCCATTTTATGTGACTGGCTCGATGAAAATAGTGTAGTAATCGTCCTTATTGATATTCAACAACCTTCCGATGCGTGCGATTTCCTCTGCCGAAAAGAGCGAATATCCGTTCATCTTCTGCGACAATGCTTGCGGGGAAATGCCGATGGCCTCCGCGACATTGTAGCAGGTAAAGCCTGCGCGGATGATTTCGGACCGCAAATTCAAATATTTGCCTTTCATGATAATAATCTCCTTTGAGTAATTTTCAGTAGGTGGCTTTATTATCATGATATTCAGTTCGCACGTACTGGCAAGAGGGGTATCACCAACTTTTTTATTTATTCTTGCAAGCAGGTGCTGTACCACACTTTTTATATGAAGAGTACCACACTTTGTACCACACAGATATAAAAATACCCTTTAATGAAATCCATACCAGTGATAAAATTATCGTTAGTACGTATTGCATTAAAGGATATTTGTAGAATGATAGAAGTTCGATTCCCGTACGGGTCACCAAAAAGCACTATCTCAAATGAGGTAGTGCTTTTTTCTTGTGCTATAAACTTTTAAGGGAGTAGAGGAGTACGGGAATCGAACAGCCCGGGCCCCGCGTCCAGCGTCCCGCGGGGCAAAAACAGCCCCGCGGGCTGTTTTTAGGGCGCGGGAGATGGACGGGAGGGTCACCAAAGGGGCTGTTGTACATCCCCTCGTTTTCTTTTGCCTATTCCTCCAGCCTGACCACCGTTACGGTACACTGCGCTGTAAAACCGCCGCAGTCGGCGGTCAGGGTCGTGGTGCCGTAATTCACGGGGACGAGCCAGGAGCCGTCGAAGCGGGCGATGCGCTCGTCGGCAATGTGATAGGTTACGGCGGGGTGGTCGGTGGTGTCCTCCGGCAGAAGATGGCAGACTGCGCCGACGCGGCTGGCGTAGGCGTAGTCGGACTCGCGCGTGCCGTCGGCGGTGATCCAGGTCACAAGCTCGTCGTCAAAATACAGCGTGTAGTCGTCCAAAGCAATGCCGCGCAGCGGGCTGGACACCTGTACCGGGCAGCTGGCGGAAATTTTCCCGTCGGCGCTTTGCAGCGTCAGGGTGGTCGAGCCGCCGCGCAGACCGGTCACAATGCCGCTGGGATCGACCTCGGCAATCGTGTCATCGGCCACAGACCAGCGCCACTCGGTCAGGGCGGCGCGGCGGGGGCTGACCTCACGCCCGTCGGCATCCTCGTAGAGGACGGCGGTCTCAGCGGTCTGGGTCTTTTCGACCTGCACGGTGTCGGGCAGGGTCACGGCGGCCACCGGCGCGCCGCAGGCCGTCAGGCCCAGCAGCAGGGCGGGCAGAACAAAAAACAGCGATTTCATGCAAAAGCCCCCTTTTGGCAGTATCATACCACAATGCGCCGCCGCAGGCAACTGTTGCACTTTTGGGCAAATGCGTGTACAATAAACTATATACTTTTGCAAAAAGGGGGGCCGGGCATGGAGCGGACGGCGGGCGGCATCACCTACACGCTGACGCGGCGGCGGGTGCGCAACATCAACCTGCGCGTGCGGGCCGACGGCAGTGTGGCGGCCAGTGCGTCGCCGCGGGTGCCTGCAGCTTATGTGGACGCCTTTGTCACGGCGCGGGCCGACTGGGTGCGCACCGCACAGGCGCGTGCCGCGGCCCGGCGCGAACGAGAGGCCGCCGAGGCCCCCGCGCTGCCGCCCAAGGCCGAGGCGCTGGCCTATATGCAGGCGCTGTGCCGGGCATACTATCCGCAGTTTGCGGCGACCTGCCCGGGCGGCGCGATGCCCAAAATTGCGGTGCGCGACATGAACACCCGCTGGGGGTCGTGCAGTCTGCGCACAGGCACGCTGGCGTTTGCGCGGCGGCTCTGCACGATGCCGCTGCCCGCGCAGGAGTACGTTGTTGTGCATGAGTTCTGTCACTTTGCCCACCCCGACCACAGCCCGGCGTTCTGGGCCGCGGTGGCGGAGGTGCTGCCGGATTATAAGCAGCGGGAACGGATGCTGAAGCTGCGGTGAGAGCAGACGGATGAGGGGGAGCTTGCCGCGATTGCCCGTGAACGGGGTGCCGGCGGAAGGTTTGCCCTCATCCGACCTTCGCGTTCGCTCGGCTACCTTCCCCCCGAGGGGGAAGACTTCATACTCTACAAACAAGGGAGGTTCCCATCTTGCCGTCTCCACAGAAAAAATATACGACGCTGGTCAGCAATACGCTGCTGTTTGCCATCTCCAACTTCAGCTCCAAACTGCTCAGCTTCTTCATCCGCCCGTATCTGAGCTACGCGCTCGACTCGCCGGACGTTATGGGCGTGTCCAGCCTTTTGCAGCAGGCCACAAACCTGCTGATCCCGGTGGTCAGCCTTGGCGTGGCCTATGCGGTCATCCGGTTCGGGCTGGACAAAGCGACCAACAAATCCAGCGTCTTTGTCAACGGCGCGGCGACTATCGGGCTGGGCTTTGTGGTGCTGCTGCTGGCCATGCCGCTGGTGCGGCTCATCCCCAACGCTGCGGAGTACCTGGGCTTTTTGTACCTCTGCGTGCTGGCCAGCTGTATGAGAACGCTGTGTACCCAGTTCATCCGCTCGCGGATGCTGAACCGGCTGGTCGCCATAGACGGTGTGCTGACAACGCTGAGCCTGCTGCTCTACTACCTGCTGTTCCTGAGCGTCTTAAAAATGGGCGCTACAGGCTTTTTGCTGGCAAATGCGCTGGCAGATTTGACATCCATGGTGTTTGTGTTCATTGCGGGCGGGTGCTGGCGGTACTTCAAGCCCAAGGCGTTTGACAAGACGCTGTGGAAGGAGATGCTGCGCTACTGCCTGCCGATGATCCCGGCGTCCATCAGCTTTTGGATCATCAACGCCAGCGACATGTTCTTTGTGCAGGGCATGTGCGAGGGCTACGCGGGCCGCAGCGGCAACCACTGGGTCGGGCTGTTGTCGGCGGGGTACTTCCTGCCGCAGATCATCACGATTTTGGGCAGCATCTTCTACGAGGCGTGGCAGCTCTCCGCCGTGACCGAGGAGACGGACCGCCAGGCGTTCTTCTCCAAGATATTCCGCGTGTATGCCAGCGTGCTGTTCTGCTGCGTGGCGGGCATCATCATGCTGTGCCAGCTGCTCATGCGGGTGTTCAAGGCTGAATATTTTGACGCCTGGACGTTTGTTCCGTTCCTGACGCTCTGCTCGATGCTGACCTGCCTGAACCAGTTCCTGAACAGCGTCTACGTCGTGTATAAACGGTCTACCGGCTCGCTGTTCACAATGCTGGCCGGTGCGGTGCTGAACCTGATTCTGAACTACCTGCTCATTTTGCGGTGGGGCCCGTGGGGCGTAACCCCGGCCAGCTTCCTGAGCCTGATGCTGGTGTTTTTGCTGCGCGCCTACTCGACCCGCGGTCTGCTGGAGATCGACTTCCACCCGGCGTGGCTTGTGCTGAATCTGGCGCTGGTGCTGGCGGAGATCTGGTGCATGATGAACCTGACCCATTGGGCGCTGCCCGTCGTGGGCATCACCGCGGTGGTCTGCGTGCTGAACATCCGCGAGGTGCTGAGCATGCTGGATACGCTGATCGGGAAGTTTTTGAAGAAACGGAAAAGTTGATTTTGATTTGCCTTCCCCCCCGGGGGAAGGTGTCTGTGGCCCCGACCACAGACGGATGAGGGGCAAGCTTGCGGTACTGATCCGCTTACGGGCTGCCGCCGGAAGGATGCCCCTCATCCGGCGCTGCGGCGCCACCTTCCCCCCGGGGGAAGACTTAAAGGAGCTTATCATGGAAAACAACGCTATCCTCTCCGCCCTCTCCGCCCGCAAGAGCGTGCGGGTATTCACCCCCGACCCCGTCACGCTGGACGAGCGGGCGGCCATCCTGAACGCGGCGTTCCAGGCACCGACGGCGGGCAACCAGCAGCTGTACACGATCCTGGACATCACCGACCCGGCGCTGAAGGCCGCGCTGGCCGACCTGTGCGACCACCAGCCGTTCATTGCCGGGGCGCCGCTGGTGCTGGTGTTCCTGGCCGACTGCCGCCGCTGGCTCAACGCCTACCACGCTGCGGGCATCACGGACGCCCGCAAGCCCGGGGCAGGGGACTTGATGCTGGCCGTGGCCGACACCTGCATTGCCGCCCAGAATGCTGTGGTCGCCGCCGAGTCTCTGGGCATCGGCAGCTGCTACATAGGCGACGTCCTCGAGAATGCTGAGGCCATGCGCGACGCCCTGCACCTGCCGCAGTACGTTGTACCCGCCTGTATGCTGGTGTTTGGCCGCCCCACGGAGCAGCAGCAGCGCCGCCCCAAGCCCGCCCGCTTTGCCGAGCAGGCCGTCGTCTGCGAGAATGTGTACACGGACCGCACGCCCGACGAGCTGCGCGCCGACTTTGCGGCGAAAGCCGCCGCCAACGGCCAGCTCGACTACAACTTTGACAAAGCCGTGCAGGCATTTTGCAAGCGCAAGTACGCGAGCGACTTTTCCCGGGAGATGACGAGAAGCGCAGAGATTTACTGGAAAGAGTTTTTGTGATTGGCAGAGAACGCAGGGGCTGATCCCATATCCGCCCGGGAGTGTTGCCGCTGCCACCGCGCCCCTGCAATCTCTACAAATAAACCACCCCCACCCAACCGTAGATGTTCTGCGGCTGGGCGGGGGCTTTCTTATTGATTGAAGGTGAAATTATATAGCAGACCGTCAATAAATTGCATTCCTGCCTTATTGCGTGCGTAGGGGCGGCCATTGGCCGCCCGCCAACTTACCGCAGCAACGCATTTTCCGGGACAGTTTTCTTGCAAGGCAAACGGGCACGGGCGAGCAATGCGCGCCCCTACAAGCGTTTTTCGACAGTCTGCTATATTTTGGTTGCATCCTGTAGTTTATGCTCTGGCGTAACGAAGCTGCCGGTATTGTCAGCTTTTAGATTGGCGTTGGATACAGGATTTCCGGCGTTATCAATTTTACGGATATAGACAGTGCAGAGTTAGTTATTCTTGTATATGATATGAAAAGTATCATTATTACCAACAGTCTTTTCCAGACTATAACTACCCCATGCTCCACTATTAGGGGTAAAAGCATCAATACGGAACCAGGTCGTATGATGGGAAGTCGGATTAGAGGGATATGGATTATAATATAAATGAAACGAACATGTGAAGCCCTCCTTATATCCTTCAGGCGGGCTGGTTTCCGTTATAACATAAGTTTGGCTATTTTGGTCTCTGGCAGTTAGGTAAGCAGAATCCCCGATGTTATCTTCATCATGCAGTTTGACAGGAATGGAGCATTTTCCGTTACTATCACTGGTGAGTTGGACAGTGTCTGAGCCACTCGTAATAGCAAAGGTAGCACCGGACAGCGCTTTTCCATCAGGGTCAGTGACGCGCAGATTCAATTTGGCAACGGGAAAGCGCTTAATGGTAAGCCGCCTTTTAGGCATATCGATAGTAAATGGATAGTCATTTAAGTTAGGCTCTATGGAATTGAGATAATAGTCGTTGTTCCCATTATTGTGAACGTTAATATAGATTACTGTACTGCTGGGAATGACTTGGTAGTCATCAGGAACTTTAGCTTCGGTGATAGTAGTCTTCGTATCCCCGATAACAGTGTTTTCACGAGGATCTTTCTGAGGAGAAATTTCCAACAGAATATCACCGTTTGCATCAGAGGTCACATCAAAGGAGTTTTTGCCACTAACAATGTGATATGTTTTGTTTGCAAAAGGCTTAAAGTTTGCAGTTTTAACATCCTGCAAGTGGATAATGAAATGCTTTTCATCTGCTGTAACAGTGCTGCCGGTCGTACTGCCGCCGGAAATGCCGCCCCCGGTGCTGCCCCCGCCGGTTTCACCGCCGCCGGAGGGGTCATTTTTCTTCGGCGTCGGCACAACAACAGCCTCATCACTGCCGATATTTACACTCGCGGTGGTTCCCGCGTTCGTGTATACGACCTGTATCCCATCGGCACTGGTATACACTAAGTATAAAACCTGCCCGCTGGCGTTGCAGGTCATCCACTGCACGGTGCCCTTGACCCCGGCATCCGAAGAAATCCCAGCAGGCGTAGTATTGCCCGCAGGCGGGTTGTTCACATGCAGCAGATACTGCCCGCTGCCCTCGGTAAGTGCTACATCTCCGCCGGTCACGGCGGGGGCCTCGTTTGTCAACGTGCCTGCCCAGCTTGTCAGGGCATTTGCACCATCGCTTTTTCCCGTTATCGATGCGTTCTGCACCAAGGCGTATTTCTGCGCACCCTGCCGGGTCGCCGTCATCACACACGCCTGCGTCTCACTGACGGCCTGCTTTTCCTTGGCGCTGTCAATGTACCCGGTCAGCGCCGGGACGGCAAAGGCCGCCAGCACACCCAGAATCACCAATACCACGATCAGCTCCACCAGCGTAAAGCCGCCGCGGCTGCGCGGGGTTCGTTTCAGACCTGTCATAGGGATGCCTCCTCTTTACTCGGCGGGGTCAAAAATGCTCTGGTCGCGCTTGGCGTGCGCGCCGATGTTGTTGTATTCCAGCATCAGATACCCCTTGGCCCACTCGTCCAGCGCGGGGTCTGCGCCGTATTCGGCTGTGCTGCCGTCCACCTTCATGTAGTCGTTGGCGGCGGTCACAACGGGGGTGTTGTGCTTCATTTCCAGCAGGTACTCGTAGTAGTCGCTCAGGGGCAGACCCGCCTGCTGCAGCAGGGTGGGGGTCAGCATGACCATGTCCATGCGGTTCAGCGGGTCTGTGGTGCTGGTGGCGGCTGCCGTGTGCTCCAGCGGGTAGTTGGCCCAGATGAAAAACGGCGTGCTGCGCTCCAAAATCTGCAGCTCGTTGTCGGTTTCGGCAAAGCTGGGGTCGGCCACATGGGCCACAAAGCTGGGCGCGTGGTCGCCGGCCATGGCCACAATGACCTTGCGGCCCGTCTTTTCGTACTGCGCGGTAAAGTAATCGCACAGCTCCTGCACGGCGGCGTCGGTCATTTTGATGCAGCTCAGGTACTCGTCCATCAGCGCATCGTAGTCGCCGTAGTCGGTGGCGGCGTGGACAATATCCAGCGACGCATCGTTCATATCGTAGTCGCCGTGGCTCTGGATGGAGACCAGGAAGCTGAACCGCGGCTTGTCCTCCGGCATGGCCTCGTACATCGTTTCCCAGTCGCGGTAGGTGGCCGAGTCGGTCTGGTACGGGCGGTCCCCGTAGGTCTCCTTCGTGGTAAAATCGCTCTGGAAATGGGTCTCGTCAAAGCCCAGCGCCAGCCAGGCGGAGTCGCGGCGGTAGTTGGAGTTCGTGTAGGGGTGGGCGGCCATCGTGGAGTAGCCCAGACCCTTGAGGTAGCTGACAACGCTGTTGGCGTTGTACAGGTTCAGCCAGTTGAACGGCGTGATGCTGGGCATCAGGATCAGCGAGTTGGAGGTCAGCATCTCGTACTCGGTGGAGTTTGTGCCGCCGCCCACATGGGGGCTGATCGTGTGGCCGTAGACCGAGTTGGGCAGGTTCTTGGTGACCGGCATGATGTCGGTGTCGGCCTGCAGGTCGGTGACAAGGTCAAAGTCGTAGAAGCTCTCGGACAGGATCAGCACAATGTCGGGGTAGTCCTCGGCGCTCTCGGGGCTGGCAGGGGCGATGTAGTCGTCGGCCTTGCGGGCGGTGTTCACCGCCGCGGCGTCGTTGTAGTTCTCCGGCTCGATGACAGGGTCGGCCATCAGGCTGGTGGCCTCAATCGTCCCGGCCAGATAGCCGTAGGTGTAGTAGGTGTTCTGCCACGCCCAGCCGTAGGTCGTCTTGGGCTTGATGGTCACGGGGCCGAAGTAGCCGAAGAACATGACCAGAAACACGCCCAGTGCGCTGCCCGCCGCCCGCACGCCGCGGGCCTTCCAGCTTGCGCGCTTAGGCGCACCCTTGACCAGCCGCGCCTGCACGAACGCAATCGCCAGAATCGGCAGGTAGAGCAGCGCAATCTTCACAACGTCCTGCGTGATTTTCAGGGTGTAGCTGCCCATGACCTCGGCGGCGGTGCCGAGGTTCAAAATGTCCTGGGGCATCAGCGCCGAGCCGTGCAGGTCGCGGGTGTAGTAGTTGATGAGTGCAATGAGGGTGAACACCGCACCCGAAATGCCCGTTGCGCGGCTCCACTTGCCGAGCAGCGCAAACAAAATCAGCGTCAGGCAAAAGGCGGTCAGCGCGTTGAGCGGCGCGTAGAGCGGCCATTGAAGCTGCAAAAAGCTCTCGGTCACGCCGTCGGACAGCTCCAGCTGATAGCGGGAGATGAACCCCACCGCCACCGCCAGCAGGCAGGGGAGCACCCCCTGCAAGAGGAATTTCTTCCAGTTAAAGTTTTTCAAATGCTGCATAGGTGATGAATAAATACCTTTCTCTGTAAATTTTGTACATAACTATACATAATATATTATAACACGACACCACAAAAAAAGAAAGAGGTGCAAGCAGCACCTCTTTGGATATAGAATGATGTTTGTCCGGAATACGGATATTACAATACGCCTGCCCGTAGGCAGCGTCATATATGCCGCCCGCACCTCCCGGCCAGCACCCGCCAACCATCCACCACCCCGTAGGGGCCGGGCATGCCCGGCCCGCAACCCTGCGTCGCCGCCTGTTACTGGTTTGCATCGTAGGGAGGGGTCTTGACCCCTCCGCGGGGCGTCGAGGAGGCCGCCCCCTACAGGGATGGCCCGCAACCAAAATGTTACTTCCGCGTATTCTTCTTCCAGATCCAATACAGCCCTTCCAGCACCAGCGTCTCGCGGTACACAATATCCGTCGCACACGCCGTGCGCACACTGTCGGGCAGCGTGCCGGTTGCGACCACCGGCGCGTCGGGTGCGCCCAGCGCTGCGCGGATCTGCGCGACCATGCCGTCCAGCATGGCCGCCGTGCCGTACACAATGCCGCTGTGCAGACAGTCCGCCGTGTTGGCCCCCAGCAGACGCCGCGGGCGGGCCTCCAGCTCCACCTGGGGCAGCTGCGCCGTGTTGCGCACCAGCGCCGACAGCGAGCACTGTGGTCCCGGCAGGATGCTGCCGCCCACCAGTGCGCCGGTGCTGTCCACAGCCAGCAGGGTAGTGGCGGTATCAAAGTTCACCACCACGCAGGGCGGCGTGCACCGCTGCAGCGCGCCCACGATGGCACACAGCAGCTCGCCGCCCAGCTGGGCCGGGTTGTCCATGCGGATGCGCACCCCGCTTTTCAGCCCGGGGCCGACCTCCATGATCTGGCACTCGCACATCTTGCGCAGGGCCTCGCGCAGCCGCGGCGTCAGCGCCGGCACCACGCTGGAAAAGATGACCGCCGTGATTTGCTGCGGCTCCGCCCCGTACAGCGCCAGCATGTTTACGATTTTGTACAGAAGCTCATCACTGCTCAGCGCCGTGTCCGCAAACAGCCGTGACGAAAACACCAGCTTGCCGTCCGGCGTATACCCGCCAAACGTAATATTGGAGTTGCCGATATTCAATGCCAGGATCATGACAGGACCTCGTTTCAAGTATGTTGTCTCTATACTATTATAATAAGGTAGAAATTGCAAGCGTTTTCCACATTCGTGTGCGCCGAATGTGGAAAACACACCGCTCCCACCACCATCACCCCCGTAGGGGCCGGGCATGCCCGGCCCGCGCGCTTTCCGCCGCCGCCCGTTACTGCTTTACACACCCCGTCTCACCCCTACAATCTTCCGTTCACCCCCTGTAGGGGCCGGGCATGCCCGGCCCGCAACCTCCCCGCCGCCTGCCGTCAATCTTCCACCGCTCACCCCCCATAATTTGTGCCCGCGAACCA
>ENA-UEQJ01001011-UEQJ01001011.1-human-gut-metagenome-genome-assembly--contig:-NODE-1011-length-22891-cov-5.909617_pt1 | contig 22891 bp, 18 predicted proteins | sample MGYA00242937_ERZ507938 | MGnify/ENA primary metagenome ERZ507938 (study PRJEB26167, sample SAMN06115437) | human gut metagenome | host: Homo sapiens | place: China:Gansu | collected 2015-07-03...
ACAACTTCTACGCTGCGCTGAACGCCGCGGTCTTCTCCGACGGCTCGTTCTGCTACATCCCCAAGGGGGTGCGCTGCCCGATGGAGCTGTCGACCTATTTCCGCATCAACGCCGCTGGCACGGGGCAGTTCGAACGCACGCTGATCGTGGCCGACGAGGGCGCCTACGTGAGCTACCTCGAAGGGTGCACCGCGCCGCAGCGCGACGAGAACCAGCTGCACGCCGCCGTGGTCGAGATCGTGGTCGAGCGGGACGCCGAGGTGAAGTATTCCACCGTTCAGAACTGGTATCCCGGCGACAAGCAGGGCCGGGGCGGCATTTATAACTTCGTCACCAAGCGCGGCATCTGCCGCGAGAACGCCCGGCTGTCGTGGACGCAGGTCGAGACGGGTTCGGCGATCACGTGGAAATATCCGAGCTGCATCCTCGCGGGCGACAACTCCGTCGGGGAGTTCTACTCGGTGGCCATGACCAACAATTTCCAGCAGGCCGACACGGGTACGAAGATGATCCACATCGGCCGCAACACCCGCAGCCGCATCGTCTCGAAGGGCATTTCGGCGGGCCGGAGCGAGAACTCCTACCGCGGCATGGTCCGCGTGGCGAAGGGGGCGGAGAACGCCCGCAACTACTCGCAGTGCGATTCGCTGCTGATCGGCGACAAGTGCGGGGCGCATACCTTCCCGGTGATCGACGTGCGTAACCCGACGGGTGTGGTGGAACACGAGGCCACGACCTCGAAAATCTCCGACGACCAGCTGTTCTACTGCAACCAGCGCGGACTCTCGACGGAAGACGCCGTGGGGCTGATCGTCAACGGCTATGCCCGCGAGGTGCTGGCCAAACTGCCGATGGAGTTTGCGGTAGAAGCCCAGAAACTGCTGGCTCTCCAGTTGGAAGGCAGCGTAGGGTAGTTTGCTGTTTGCGTCTGCAATCCGGTCGCATGCGATAAGCCCCTCCCGAGGGAGGGGTTTGGGGTGGGGTCAGACTTGCAAACACGGCGGAACGCCGCGGAAACGACCTGCGAGAGCGAAAAAAGGAAACGAGAATAATAGTAAGTTGATGATATGTTAAAGGTAAAAAATCTGCACGCCTCGGTCGACGGCAAGGAGATTCTCCGGGGCATCGACCTCGAAGTCAGGGCCGGTGAGGTGCATGCCATCATGGGGCCTAACGGCTCGGGCAAGTCGACGCTGGCGTCGGTGCTGGCGGGCAATGAGAAATTCACCGTCACCGAAGGGTCGGCCGAGTTTCTGGGCCGCGACCTGCTGTCGATGCCCATCGAGGACCGGGCGCGGCTGGGGCTGTTCCTGGGCTTCCAGTATCCGGTGGAGATCCCGGGCGTCACGATGGCTAATTTTATGAAGCTGGCCGTCAACGAGCAGCGCAAGTTCCGCGGCGAGGAGCCGCTTTCGGCCGCCGAATTCCTGAAACTCATGCGCGAGAAGAGCGCCGTGGTGGAACTCTCGTCGAAACTCACCTCGCGGGCCGTGAACGAAGGCTTCTCGGGCGGCGAGAAGAAGAAGAACGAGATTTTCCAGATGGCGATGCTCGATCCGAAGCTGGCGATCCTGGACGAGACCGACTCGGGGCTCGACATCGACGCCCTGCGCATCGTCGCCACGGGCGTCACCAAACTCCACCGGGCGGACAACGCCACGGTGGTCATCACCCACTACCAGCGTCTGCTGGATTACATCGTGCCCGATGTGGTGCATGTGCTCTACAAGGGCCGCATCATCCATTCGGGCGACAAGTCGCTGGCCCTCAAGCTCGAAAAAGAGGGGTACGACTGGCTGATCAACGAATACGACAAGTGATGGAGACGATTCCCGACATCATCCGCGGGTTCCGCGCGACGGACGGCGAGGTTCTCCGCATCGCCGGGGTCGAGGCCGAACCCTTTGCGGCGGTCGATCCCCGGCATCTGCGCGTGGAGGCCGCGGCGGGCGCTTCGGCGCGGATCGTCGTGCTGCATACCGCACCCGACGTGTCGTCGCTGACGCTGACGCTGGCCGAAGGGGCGCAGCTGGAGCTGACCGAACTGTTCACGGCCGAGGCGTTTGCCGAGGTCTCGGTGAAGCAGGCTGCCCGCAGCCGCTGCCGCCTGACGACGGTGCTGCTGTCGAGCGCCAACGCTTCGTACCGCATCGACCTCGACGGTGTGGATGCCGAAAACGAGCTGGGCGGGGTGTTCCTCGCCGCGGGTGAAGAGCATTGCGTGCTGAAACTGCATACGGCGCACAACGTCGCCGACTGCCGCAGCGACTCCTACGTCAAGGGGGTCGCCGGAGGGCAGGCCGTGGGCGAGTTCTGCGGAATGGTCTACGTGGCCCCCGACGCCCAGCGCACCGACGCCCGGCAGCAGAGCCGCAATATCCTGTTGAGCCGGACGGCCCGCATCACGACCCAGCCGCAGCTGGAAATCTACGCCGACGACGTGAAATGCTCGCACGGCGCGACGGTGGGGCAGATGGATGCCGAGGCGATACTTTACATGCGCCAGCGCGGTTTGAGCGAAGCCCAGGCCCGGCGGTTGCAGATCGAGGGATTCGTCGGCGACGTGGTGACCCGCTGCGGCATCGAGCCGCTGTGCGGGGCGATCCTGGAACGGGCCGCGGCGAAAATCGAAACCCTGTGAGAAATGTTCGACGTTGAAAAAATACGGGAGGAGTTCCCGATCCTGCACCGCGAAGTCTACGGCAAGCCGCTGGTTTACCTCGACAGCGGGGCTACGGCGCAGAAACCCCGGACGGTGATCGAGACGGTCGATCGCCTTCACCGGGAGCTGAACGCCAACATTCACCGCGGGGTGCATTTCCTCTCGGAGGAGGCGACGGTGTTGTATGAAGCCGCCCGGGAGCGGATCGCTGCGTTCGTCGGGGCGGCCGCGAAGGAGGAGATCGTCTTCACGGCGGGCGCCACGGCGTCGCTCAACACGGTGGCTTACGCCTGGGGCGACGCCTTCGTCGGGGCAGGGGACAACATCCTCGTCAGCGAGATGGAGCACCACTCCAACATCGTGCCGTGGCAGATGCTGGCCGAACGCAAAGGGGCCGAAATCCGCGTGCTGCCGTTCGACGAGGCGGGAGCGCTGCGCACGGACCTCCTGCCGTCGCTCGTGGACGAACGTACGCGCGTGGTGGCCGTCACGCAGGCGTCCAACACGCTCGGCACGCGGCCCGACCTGCGGACGGTGGTCGCAGCGGCGCATGCCGTCGGGGCCGTTGTCGTTGTCGACGGCTGTCAGGGCGTGGTTCACGGCGGGGTCGATGTCCGGGCGATGGACTGCGACTTCTACGCCTTCTCGGGCCACAAACTCTACGGGCCGACGGGAATCGGCGTGCTGTACGGCAAGCGCGAACTGCTGGAACGGATGCCGCCGTTCATGGGCGGCGGCGACATGGTCGACACGGTGACGTTCGCGAAGACCACCTATGCCCCCGTGCCGCTGAAATTCGAGGCCGGAACGGCCAATTTCGTGGGCGCCATCGGACTGGGCGAGGCGGTGAAGTTCATGCAGCGGTTCGACCCTGCGGAGATCGAAGCCCACGAGGAGACGCTGCTGCGCCGCGCCACGGAGCGGCTGGAGGGGATCGGCGGACTGCGGATTTACGGCACGGCGCCCGGCAAATGCGCCATCCTCTCGTTCAATGTCGAGGGGGTGCATCCCTACGATATGGGGATGATTCTCGACAAGCTGGGCATTGCGGTCCGCACGGGCCAGCACTGCGCCGAGCCGGTGATGGACCACTACGGGACGACGGGCATGTGCCGGGCCTCGTTCGCGCTGTACAATACGCTTGCGGAGGCCGATGCGCTGGCCGCCGGGGTCGAACGGGCCGTGAAGATGCTGCGCAACTGAAAATTAAAAACTACTACCTATGTTCATCGTACTCGAAGGCTTGGACGGAGCGGGCAAGTCGACCCAGATCCGGATGTTGCGCCAGTTGCTCGCAGAACGTGGCGTGGAGAGCGAATACGTTCATTTTCCGCGTTTCGATGCGCCGGTCTACGGCGAACTGATCGCCCGCTTCCTGCGCGGCGAATTCGGCGGCGTGAACGAAGTCGACCCCTATCTGGTGGCCCTGCTCTTCGCGGGCGACCGGGCGGCGGCCGGCCCGCAGATCCGGGCGTGGATCGCCGAAGGCAAAGCCGTGGTCCTCGACCGTTACGTCTATTCGAACGTGGGTTTCCAGTGTGCGAAACTACCTGCCGGCGAGCGGCGCGACCGCCTCGCGCAGTGGATTCTGGACCTGGAATTCGGTTACAACGACCTGCCGCGCCCCGATCTGTCGCTGTTCCTCGACGTGCCGTTCGCCTTCACCGAACGAAAGCTCACGGAGGTCCGCGAGGGAGACGACCGCGACTACCTGCAAGGCAGCCGGGACATTCACGAAGACGCTCTCGACCTGCAACGGCGCGTGCGCGAGGTGTACCTCGCCGCCGCGGCGAAGGACGATTCGCTGCGTGTGGTCGATTGCAGCGATCCGTCGGGGGCGATGGGTTCGCCCGAACATAATTTCGAAAAAATACGGGCCGTGCTGGCCCCGATACTCGACGCGCGATGAGAAAGACCCGGACTTTCAAAATCGCGGCCAACGTCTGCCGGCTGATCCTCGCCTGCACGTTCATCGTTTCGGGTTTCACGAAGGTGATAGATCCGTGGGGCACGGCGCTGAAGGTCAACGAGTACCTTTCGATCTACGGACTCGACTACCTGCAGCCCGGGGCGATGGTCTTTTCGATCTGGCTGTGCGGAGCGGAGCTGATGATGGGCTGCATGCTGCTGTTCAAGGTCCGTATCCGGCTTATTTCGATCTTCGCCGTGCTGTCGATGGTTTTCTTCACGCTGCTGACGCTGTTGAGCGCCACGCTCATCCCCGTCGAGGACTGCGGGTGCTTCGGCGAGGCGCTGAAACTTACCCCGTGGGAGACTTTCGTCAAGAACGTCGTGCTGCTGCCGATGGCCTTCGTGGTGTGGTGGCGTTACCGGCCCGACAAGATTTTCGCCTTCAAACCGCTGGAGATCGTGCTTACCTGCACGTTCTTCTTTCTGGCGATGTACCTCGGCTATTACTGTTACATTCACCTGCCGCTCGTGGATTTCCTGCCCTATAAGGTCGGGGTCAATATCCGCGAGGCGATGCAGGCTCCCGTCGTCGAGCCGGGCGAGTCGGAAACCGTGCTGGTCTACCGCAACAGGCGGACGGGCCGCGAGCGCGAGTTCTCGCTGGAAGACACCGAGTGGCAGGATGCCGAAAAATGGGAGTGGGTCGACACCCGCACCACGAGCGAAGTCCCGGCCGTGAGACCTCTTGTGAGCGAATTCGCCCTGCGCGACGCCGAGGGCGACGCCACGGAGGAGGTGCTGACGATGCCGGGGCGGGTTTACATGCTCTGCGTCACGGCTTTCGACCGCCTGCCGCGTTCGTGCGCACGGCGCATGGCCCGGCTTGCGGAGCGCGCCCGTGAGGAGGGTGCGCACGTGGTCTGCCTGACGCCCGATCCGCTTTACGGCGTCACGTGGCACGAGTTCGGCACGGTGGAGGTGCGGTGCTACAACATCGACGCCTCGACGATGAAAACCATGCTCCGCGCCGATAACGGGCTTGTCGTGCTGGACGACGGAACCATCACCTCTAAAAAGAACTGTCGCGATATTCGTCCGTAGGGGCATCCTGCGGGACGCTGGTATGAAAGTTGACGCCGGAAACGGTGTCAACTTTTTTCGTATGCGAATCATCCCCATTTTAGCGATCGCCCTGCTTGCCGGGGCGTGTTCCCGTAAGACGCCCGCACCTGCGGTGGTACGCCCCGTGAAGGTGGCGACGGCTGCCGGCGCGGGACTTATCGACAAGGATTTCGCCGGCATGGCTACTCCCGACGACGCTGTGAACCTCGCCTTCAAGGTGGCGGGGCAGGTCCTCGACGTGCCCGTTTCGCAGGGCGCGGGCGTGAAGAAGGGGGAGCTGCTCGCCGAACTCGACCCCCGGGACATCGAGTTGCAGGTCGCGGCGACCCGCTCGGCCTTCGAGGAGACCCGCTCGCAGCAGCAGCGCATGCAGCGGCTGCTGGAGCACGAGGCGGTGTCGCGGCAGGAGGCCGAAGCGGCCGCGACGCGCTATGCGCAGGCCCGCTCGACCTACGAGAACACCCTCGACCTGCTGAAGGACACCCGCCTGAAGGCCCCGTTCGCCGGGGTCGTCGAGCGCAAGTACGTCGATAATTTCGAACGCGTGCAGGCCGGACAGCCGATTCTCCGGCTGGTCAATCCCGTCACCTCGACCGTCCAGTTCACGCTGCCCGAAAACGCGCTGCCGCTGTTGCGGGACAGCTCCACGCGCTTTACCGTCGCGTTCGACAACTACCGGGGCGCGGCCATTCCGGCCCGCCTGAAAGAGTATGTCGAAACCTCGTCCGACGCCTCGGGATTCCCCGTGTCGCTGACTCTCGAAAACCCCGATCCGGCCCGTTACCGCATCTCGCCCGGCATGTCGTGCACGATCACCATGTTGAGCGCCGATCCCGTTCCCGATGCCGTGTCGCTGCCCGTTTCGGCCGTCTACGCCCCGGCCGGGGGCGGGACCTACGTCTGGATCGTCGGCGCGGGCGACCGCGTCATGCGCCGCGAGGTGACGCTCGGGGAGCTGTTCGGCCGCGACCGGGTGGTCGTCGACAGCGGTGTCGCGCCCGGCGAACGGGTCGTCACGGCGGGCGTTTACCAGCTGCGCGAGGGCGAACGGGTCCGGATCTTAAACTGACGCCGCCATGAACCTGCCCGAATATTCGCTGCGCAGCGCCAAGGTGATCTGGTTCTTCCTCGCCGTGCTGCTGGCGGGAGGCGCCCTGGGGTTCGCCACGCTGGGCAAGAAGGAGGATGCGGTCTTCGTCATCAAGTCGGCGTCGCTCGTCTGCTCCTATCCGGGGGCCACGCCGCAGCAGGTCGAGGAGCTTGTCACTGAACCCATCGAACGCGAGGTGCAGTCGATGCGCCGCGTGCATAAAATCACTTCGGAATCCTATTACGGGCTTTCGAAGATACAGGTCGAACTGGACCCGGCCACACCCGCCGCCGAAATTCCGCAACTGTGGGACGAACTGCGCCGCAAGGTGCTCAACGTCCAGCCGCGCCTGCCCGCGGGGGCTTCGGCGGTGACCGTCGCCGACGATTTCGGCGACGTGTACGGCATCTACTACGGGCTTTCGGTCGACGGAGGCTTCACCTGGTCCGAACTGCGCGACTGGGCGCAGCGGCTCAAAACGGCGCTCGTGACGGTCGACGGCGTGCAGAAGGTGGCCCTTTACGGCGAACAGACGCCCGTGGTGAACGTCTATGTCAGCATGGCGACGCTGGCCAATTTCGCCATCCGTCCCGAAACCATCGTCGCGACCATCGGCCAGCAGAATTCCATCGTCGACAGCGGCGAGAAGCAGGCCGGAAAACTCCAGATACAGATTCTCGAGGACGGAACCTACAAGACGCTCGACGACCTTTCGGACCAGCTGCTGATCTCCTCTTCGGGCAAACAGTACCGCCTGGGCGACATCGCCCGCGTCGAGCGGGGCTACGCCGAGCCGCCGCAGACGATGATGCGCGTCGACGGCCGCCGCGCCGTGGGCATCGGCGTCTCGACCGAGGAGGGCGTCGACGTGGTGAAGACCGGTGCGGAGATCGAATCCCTGCTGGCTTCGCTCACGCGGCAGATGCCGCTGGGCATGGAGCTGACGGTGCTCTATCCCGAGAACCGCATCGCCCGGGAGGCCAATTCCACGTTCATTCTCAACCTCGCCGAGTCGGTTGCGATCGTCATTCTGATCATCATGCTCGTCATGGGCTTCCGCGCCGGGGTGCTGATCGGCAGTTCGCTGCTCTTCTCGATCGGCGGCACGCTGCTCCTGATGCAGTTTCTGGGCGAGGGGCTCAACCGCACCTCGCTGGCCGGTTTCATCATCGCGATGGGCATGCTCGTCGACAACGCCATCGTCGTCACCGACAATGCACAACAGGCCATGCTGCGGGGCGCGGCACGCCGCACGGCCGTTGTCGAGGGAGCCAACGCCCCGCGGTGGAGCCTGCTGGGGGCCACGCTGATCGCCATATTCTCGTTTCTGCCGCTGTACCTCGCCCCCTCGTCGGTGGCCGAGATCGTCAAGCCGCTGTTCGTCGTGCTGGCTCTCTCGCTGCTGTTGAGCTGGGTGCTGGCCCTGACGCAGACGCCGCTGTTCGGCAATTTCATGCTCAAGGTGAAACCTGTCGCCGGCGATCCCTACGACACGCGCTTCTACCGCGCCTTCGACCGCCTGCTGGCCGCCCTGCTGCGGTGGCGGTGGGCCGTCGCGGCGACGGTCGCGGGGCTGTTCGTCCTGTCGCTGGCCGTCATGGGGCTGATGCCCCAGAACTTCTTTCCGTCGCTCGACAAACCCTATTTCCGGGCCGACGTGCTGCTGCCCGACGGGTATAATATCCGCGATACGGAGCGTAATCTGCTCGCCATGGAGGAGTGGCTGCGCGCGCAGCCCGAGGTGAAGACCGTCTCGATGACGCTCGGGTCGACGCCGCCGCGTTACTATCTGGCCAGCAGTAGCATTTCGTTGCGTCCCAATTTCGGCAACATCCTCGTCGAACTGCACGACAAGCGGCAGACCGAGGCCGTCGAGGAGCGTTTCAACGCCTATGTCACCGCGAATTTTCCCGACGTGTGGCTGCGCTCGTCGCTCTTCAAGCTCTCGCCCGTGCCTGACGCGGCCATCGAATTCGGCTTCATCGGCGACGACGTCGACACGCTGCGCCGTCTCGCGGCCCGGGCCGAAGAGGTGATGTGGCGCACCCCCGGAGCCGTAAACATCCGCAACGGCTGGGGCAACCGCGTGCCGATGTGGCAGCCGGTCTACTCGCAGATGAAGGGCCAGCGCATCGGTATCACCCGCAGCCAGATGGCCCGCGGCATCACCATCGCCACGCAGGGATACACGCTGGGCGAATACCGCGAGGGCGACCAGTTCATGCCGATCCTTCTGAAAGACGAGAACATCGGTTCGTATAACCTGACCAATTTGCAGGCCCTGCCGATCTTCAATCCTTCGGGCAAGGTCTTTTCGATTGAGCAGGCGACCGACGGATTCCGTTTCGATTTCCGGCCGGGCGTCATCAAGCGTTTCAACCGCCAGCGGGTGATGAAGGCCCAATGCGACCCGGGCCGCGGGGTCAACACCATGCAGTTGTTCGCCGCGCTGCGCGATTCGGTGGACCGCGCCGTGGTGCTTCCCGAGGGCTACTCGATGAAGGTCTTCGGCGAGCAGGAGAGCCAGCAGGAGTCCAACGAGGCGCTGGCCGAATACATGCCGCTGACGCTGGTGCTCATCCTCATCGTCCTGCTGCTGCTGCTGCGCAACTACCGCGAGCCGGTCGTCATTCTACTGATGATCCCCCTGATCTTCATCGGCGTGGTGCTGGGACTGGCCGTCACGGGCAAGGTGTTCAACTTTTTCTCCCTGCTGGGGTTGCTGGGACTCGTCGGCATGAACATCAAGAACGCCGTGGTGCTCGTCGAGCAGATCGGCGTGCTGCGGGCCGCGGGCAAAGACCCCTACGAGGCCCTGACCTCTGCGACGCGCAGCCGTATCGTCCCGGTGGCGATGGCCTCGGGAACGACCATTCTGGGCATGCTGCCGCTGTTGTTCGACTCGATGTTCGGCGCGATGGCCGCCACGATCATGGGCGGACTGCTGGTCGCCACGCTGCTGACGGTCTGCGTCCTGCCGGTGGTCTACGCGCTGTTCTACAATATCCGCAAGCCATGAAGATAACAGTTTCGATAATCGCCCTTTGGCTCTGCGTCCCGGCGCTGGGGCAGACCTCGCTCGCCGACTACCGCGCTGCCGTCGCCGATTACAGCTGGCAGCTGAAGATCGCCGCCTCGAAGAGCGATGCGGCGGCCGAGACGGCGGGGCAGGCCCGTACGGGCTACTTGCCGCGGCTCGCGATGGACGGCAGTTTCACGGCGACCGTGCGCCATTTCGACGGCGTGGAACGCTGGACGTTCAGCCTCCTGCCGCAGCTGGTGCAGACCGTCTACGGCGGCGGTGCGGTGCGGGCCGCGGCCCGGCAGGCCGAACTGGGCTACGGCATCGCGCTGTGCGACGAGGAGTTTTCGCGCCTCGACGTGCGCTATGCCGCCGACTACGCCTACTGGAACCTCTCGGCCGTGGAACTCTATGCCGCCTCGATGCGGCAGTATGTCGCGATCATCCGTTCGCTCAAGGAGGTCGTCGACCGCCGCTTTTCGGAGGGCTATATCGCCAAGGGCGACGTGCTGATGATCGACGCACGGTTGAGCGAGGCCGAATACTCGCTCGTGAGCGCCGAGCAGAGTTACGAGGTCGCGCTCCATAACTTCAACATCCTCCGCGGAACCGACGCCGCGCTCGGCGTACAGCTCGCGCAGGGCATCCGCGACTCGCTGCCGATGCCCGGACGGGTCGTGGCGGCCGAGGCGCTGGAGCGGCGTCCCGACTATGCCGCCGCACGGCTGCGCTCGGAGCAGGCCGAGGCGGGAATCCGGGCCGTCCGCGCGCCGTTCAATCCGCAGTTGAGCGTGGGTGTCGGCGGCATGTGGCAGCCCTATTACCCCAACAGCACGGGGGCGACCTACGTCGACGGATCGGCTTTCGTGAAACTCTCCGTGCCGATCTTCCACTGGGGCGAACGCCGCCGGGCCGTGGGGGCCGCGCGCGCCGTGCAGTTGCAGCAGGAGTGGAACGCCGCGCTCGTGCACGACGACATCGTGCGCGAGGAGATGAACGGCTGGACGGCCCTCGTGCAGAGCCGCGCGCAGGTCGACGCCTCGGAAGAGAGCCTCCGCATCGCGGGCGAGAACCTCTCCATCAGCACCTATTCCTACGGCGAAGGCCTGGCGACGATCCTCGACGTCCTGCAAGCCCAGTTGAGCTGGATTCAGCTCTATTCGAACGCCATCCGGGCGCATTACAACTATGCCGTGGCGGTGTCGGACTACCAGCGCATCACGGCGCAATAGAAAAACGGCGGAGAATCTCTCCGCCGTTTTTTCCTGCCGCCGGGCGTTCTACGCCTTCGCCGGCTGGGTGCTGACCACCGCGATTTCGCGCGACACGGGTGCGATCCTGCGCAGCATCTGCACCATGCCGCAGTACTTTTCGTGTGTCAGTTCCAGTGCGCGGCCGACCTTCGCCTGGTCGTCTTCGGAGCTGCATTCGACGTTGTAAACCACATGGAACGAGCGGTATACGCTTTCGGATTGAACCGTCTCGGCGGATAAATCGCCCGAATAGCTGATTTCGAAGCGTTTGGGCGTGATGCGCTCTTTCTGCATGATCATCAGCGCCGTCTGGGCGGAGCATTGCGCCGCGGCGTAGAGCATCAGGGTCTTGGGATTCATCGCGTCGCATCCGGTGCCGTTTTCGGTCCGGAATTTCCCGTTTCCGGACATCTGTAAAGTTACTTTTTCAATCATGGATTTCGGTTTTTGTGTTCAACAATAACCCGGGGGCAAATTCCGTTCCTTTGGTAGTGTGCGGATGGGCAAAAATTCGTATATTTGCCCGTATTTAGTGAAACAATGCATATGCGAAAATTCCGGATTTCATTGCTGACCCTTGCCCTTGCGGCGTGCGCCTTCGGCGCGCAGGCTGCCGGGCCTGAAATAGAGACCCTCGCGGGGCGCGCCCGCGACCTGTTCGATTACGGCCGCTGGAGCGACGCCCGGCAGGAATTCCTGCGCGTCAGGGCGGCGCTGACGCCTTCGGACCGCCTGCTGGCCCAGGAGGCGGATTTTTACCTGGCCGCCTGCGCCGTGGAGCTGGGCAGCCCCGATGCCGAAGGGGCCTTGCGCGAATTCGCGGAGCGTTATCCCGAATCGGTCTACGCCAATGACGTGCGTTTCGCGCTCGGTTCGTTCTACTGCGCCGCGGGGAACATGGAAAAGGCCCGCGAGGCTTTCGAGCAGACCGATTACAAGGCGTTGAGCGCGCCGCGCCGCGAGCAGTACGACATCCGCATGGGCTACGTCGCGTTCGCCGGGGGCGACTACCGGAAGGCGTACGACTATTTCGACCGCATCGGCAGCCGCAGCGAATACGTCGATCACGCCCGTTACTACAAGGCCTATATCGACTACGCCGAAGGGCGTTACGGCCGTGCGAAGCAGGCCTTCACGGCGCTTCTGCGCAGCGACGCCTACCGCGACGTGGTTCCCTACTACCTCATGCAGATCGAGTTCCGCGAGGGCAACTACCGCTATGTGGTCGAAAACGGCGAGACGCTGGCCCGCCGGGCCGTTCCCGAGCGGCGCGCCGAGCTGGAGCGCGTGGTCGCCGAATCGTGGTTCCGGCTGGAGGATTTCAACAGGACGCTGGAGCACCTCGCGGCTTTCCGGAAGGCCGGCGGGGAGATGGACCGCGACGCCAGCTACCTGGAGGGCTTCTCGCTCTACCGCACGGCCCGCTATGCGGAGGCCGCGGAGTGGCTGCGCAAGGCGTGCGGCGCCGAAGACGCGCTGACGCAGAACGCCTCCTACCACCTGGCCGACTGTTACCTGCGCGCCGGGGACAAGGAGTCGGCGATGCAGGCTTTCGCGATGGCTTCCGACGAGTCGCTCGACGCGACGGTGGCCGAGGACGCGCTGTTCAACTACGCCAAATTGCAGTACGAACTGGGCGGCGGCGCCTTCAACGGCGCGATCAACGTGCTGACGCGCTATGTCGAACGCTATCCTTCGTCGCCGCGCGCGGAGGAGGCCCGTGCGCTGCTGATCGCCGCTTACTACAACTCCCGCGACTACGATGCCGCGTACAGGGCCATCAAACAGATGCCCTCGGGCGACGCCGACATCCGCGCGGCGTTGCAGAAGATCACCTATTTCCGCGCTCTGGAGGCCTACAAGGCGGGCGACATGCGTGCGGCGCAGCGTTACCTCACGGAATCCGCCGCGGTGAACGTCAGCCCCAAGTACACCGCGCTGAATGCCTTCTGGCAGGGTGAAATCGCCTTCGCACAGGGCGACTACCCGGTGGCGGCGGCCAAATACAACGCCTACCTGAAGCGTGCGCCCCGCACCGAGCGGGAGTATGCGCTGGCGTGGTACAATCTCGGTTACTGCGCCTTCGACCGCAACGACCTGGGGCAGGCGCAGGCTTCGTTCCGAAAGTTCCTCGCCGCCTGGTCGCCGCGCGACCGTTACCGCGCCGACGCCTACAACCGGTTGGGCGACGCGGCCTATTCCGACCGCCGTTTCGAGGAGGCCGTGGGGGAGTATGACAAAGCCATCGCCCTGGCGACGCCCGAACAGCAGTACGCCCGCTACAAACGGGCCGTGACGCTCGGCATCCTGGGCCGCACGGACCAGAAGCAGCAGGCCCTGCGGCAGATCGCCGCTTCGGGCGGCGACTATGCCGACGAAGCCTCCTACGAGCTGGGACGCAGCTACATCGCGCAGGAGAAGTATGCCGAGGGCGCCGCGCAGCTCGAAAAGTTCGTGGCCGCCTATCCGTCGTCGCCGCGCTGCACGCAGGCGCTATCCGACCTCGGGCTGGCCTACCTGAATCTGGGCGACAAGCAAAAGTCGCTCAAGTATTACGATCGGGTGATCGGGGCGTCGCCCCACTCCTCGGAAGCCAGGGGCGCGATGCAGTCGATCCGCGAGATCTACGTTTCGCAGGGCGACGCCGACGCCTATTTCGACTACGCCGCCAAGGCCGGACTGGAGAGCGACCTGACGGCCCTTTCGCGCGACTCGCTGTCGTTCGCCGCGGCACAGAAACTCTACCTCGACGGACAGCAGGAGGCTGCCGCGAAGTCGCTGCGCAGCTATGTGCAGAGCTATCCGAAGGGGTATTACCTGACCGACGCGCTCTACTATTTGAGCGACTGCTACCTCCGCTCGGGCGAGCGCGGGGAGGCCATCGAGACGCTCACGGCGCTCGCCGACCGGGGGACGACCCAGTACACGGTCGCCGTGCTGGAGAAGCTCTCCGAGATGACTTATGCCGACGAACGCTGGGACGAGGCCGCCTCGGCCTACCGCCGGCTTTACGACGCCGCGCCGACCAAAACGGGCCGCGAGGAGGCCATGAAGGGTTATGTGCGTGCGACGGTGGCCGGGGGCGACGGGGCGAAGATCGCCGCGATGGCCGCCGACGTCTGCGGGCACGACGATGCGGGGGCCGCGGCGCTCCGCGAAGCGAAGTACGCCTGGGCCGGGCAACTGCGCGCCGAAGGCCGCCGCGACGAGGCCGTGAAGCTCTACCGCGAACTGGCGAAGGACGTGCGCACGAAAGAGGGTTCCGAGGCTGCCTATTACGTGATTGAATCCACGTTCGGGAGCGGCGACATGGACAAGACCGAAAAGGAGGTCTTCGCCTTCTCCGAACGGGAGCCGCAGGCCTACTGGCTGGCCAAGGCCTTTATCCTGCTGGGCGACGTGTATGTGAAGAAAGGGGATAATTTCCAGGCCCGGGCAACGTGGCAGAGTGTCGCCGACGGTTATTCGCCTGCCGACGACGGCATCGTGGACGAAGCGAAGGCGCGAATCGCAAAACTCAACTGACGATGAAGAAGATGCTGATAGTGGCCGCTCTCGCGGCGGTGCTGCCGCAGTTGGCTGCGGCGCAGGTCGAAAAGCAGGTCGAAGTGACCAAGGCCTATGTCCCGAAGGTGGAGAGCGCCTCGAAACTGGCCGTCCAGCCCGATATGACCGACACGGCGCGCATGCGCCCCGAAATCGACTACACCATTACGCCGCTGTCGTTGCGCACGACGCTCTCGCCGCGTCCGATCCGCCCCGCGACGGTGACCTACTGGGAGTTCAACCGCCCGCTGCCCTTCTACCTGAAGGCCGGGGCGGGGTATCCGCTCAACTCGGTGCTGGACTTCTACGCCTCGTCGCAGAATCCGTCGACGGGCTACGTCGTGGGGTACGTCAACCACGAGGGGCGGTACGCCGATATTAAAAACGATTTCGGGGTGAAGAACAATTCGACGCGGATGTTCAACCGCATCGGGGCCGCCGCGGGCAAGTATTTCGGCCGGCACATCCTCGAAGGCGACATTTACTACGACAACCGGATGTATCACCGTTACGGGGCCTGGGCCGACGGAGACGGTGCGGGCCTCGGGATCGGGGGGATGAACGACTACGGCGATGCGAACGTCGCGGTGCGTTTCGGAGACAATTTTCAGGACCTGAGCCGCACGAACTTTGAAATAGCCCTGCGCGGGGGGATGTTCTTCGACCACTCCGAGTGGCCGGATTACGGCGACAAGGCCCGGCAGACCGCACTCGGGGCCCGGGCGAAGATCGCCCGGGGATTCGGCCGCAGCAGGTTCTCGCTCGAAGCGGGATACGAATTGCGGTCCGGGCAGAAATCGCTGGAGGGCAGCAGCCAGCAGCTGATCCACGCCGCCCTGCGCTACGGTTTCGCCGGCGGGGTCGTGCGCTTCGACGTGGGGGCCGACTACTACCGCGACCGGACCGAGTTCGAAGGAGAACCCTCGAACCTCGTGAAGAGTGAAAATTATGTCATTCCTTTCGCCCGGCTCGATTTCAATCTCGGAACGCCGGGGCTGAAACCCTTCTTCGAGGCCGACGGCGCGGTGACGCCGAACGACTTCCGGGCGCTGACGCTGGAAAATCCCTATGTCGCCTCCTCGACGTGGCTCGACAAAAGTTCCGTGGACTACAATTTCCGTCTCGGACTGGGCGGCAGTCTCTGGCGCAGCCGCTTCGACTACCGTGTCTACGCCGGGGTGTCGGTCCGCGACAACCATCTTTTCTGGACCACGTACCGGAGTTTGTCGGACGATCCTGCTTTTTCGGAGGTTTTTCAGGGCGTTCTGGTCCCTGTGATGGCGCGGCAGACCGTCACTTCGTTCAACGGCGAGATCGAGTTTCGGCCCGTGAGTGCGCTGAAATTCGACCTGGACGTGCACGGCTATCTCTATAACGACGAGACGGATCTGAAAAACGGCGCTCCGTCGTTCGCCGGGAACGTGGGCGTCGCCTACGAGGGCCGCAAGGTCTCGTTCGGGGTGAAGGCGCTGATGCAGGGCGTGCGCCGCTGGACGGTGATCGACCTTTCGGCTACGACCGACGCTTCGGAACCGGTCTGTGGTCCGTCTTTCGAAGCGCCCTTCGGCGTGGACCTGCGGGTGAATTTCGACTGGAAGGTTTCGGGCCGCGTGACGCTCTTCGCCGAGGGCCGCAACCTCGTCAACCGCCGCCTGTACGAATACCCCTGGTATCCCGAACTGGGAGCCAATTTCACGGTGGGCGTCAAGGCCAATTTCTGAAACCGTTTCCGCCGGGAGCGGTTTTCCGGAACGGGGGCTTTTTCGAAAAGCCCCCGTTTTTTTGCCCCTCGCGAAAGACGACAATTCGTTTAATTGATGATCATTTTCGGCTGTCGGGAAGAACCGACCGGAAATTTCGCTATATTGGAGCGAATTTAATTCACACGACTATGAAACATACAATGCCCGAGCTTCCCTATGCACCGGAAGCGCTTGCTCCGAAGATGAGCAAAGAGACCTTCGATTACCACTATGGAAAGCATTTGCAGACTTATGTGAACAACCTGAACAACCTGATCGCGGGGACGCCTTACGAGGAGATGCCGCTCGACGAGATCGTTCGCAAGGCCGATGGGGGCATTTTCAACAATGCCGCCCAGGCCTGGAACCATACCTTCTTTTTCCGGATGCTGACTCCCGCGCAGCAGCCGATGCCCGCGAAACTGGCCGCCAAACTCACCGAGGCGTTCGGTTCGGTGGAGGCTTTCAAGGAGCAGTTCACCAAGGCCGCCGTGGGGCTGTTCGGCTCCGGATGGGCGTGGCTGGCGATGGACAAGGCCGGGAAGCTGTCGATCGTCGCCAAGCCGAACGCCGGCAACCCGATGACCGACGGACTGCGTCCGGTGATGACCGTGGACGTTTGGGAGCACGCCTATTACATCGACTACCGCAACCGTCGTCCCGATTTTCTGGCGGCGTTCTGGGAGCTGATCGACTGGCAAAAGGTCGCCGACCGCTGCATCCCGAAGCGGTACAAGTGCACGGCCTGCGACTACGTCTACGACCCGGCGAAGGGCGATCCCGAGACGGGCATCGAGCCGGGGACGCCGTTCGAGGAGATTCCCGACGACTGGACCTGCCCGATCTGCGGACTCTACAAGACTGACTTCGAGGCTGTCGAGGAGTAAACGAAAAACCTCCGCGTGCAAACGCGGAGGTTTTTTTGTGCCCGGGTCGCGGGAACGGATCAGAAGACGAACTTTTCGATTTTCAGTTCGCCCAGCTGTTCCAGACGCGGCACGAGGGTCGTGAAGTGCGACGCCTGTTCGTGGGCCGCGAGGGCCTTTGCATTGCTCCAGGTTTCGCAGATCATCAGCACGTCGCTGCGCGTGGCGCTTTCGAACAGGTCGTAGGCCACGCATCCCTCGTCCTTGAGCGAAGCGGCTGCCAGCTCCTTGGCTGTGCGCACCAGTTCTTCGCGGTTGCTTTCCGTCGTGCGGATAAATACATTGAGACGTATCATTGGTTTCCAGTTTTTTGGTTTTGTCGTTTTGCAAATATAACGAATTTTTCGGTGACGGTGCGCCGTCGGCGGAAACAAATTGTCGACTTCCCCGGAAATCCCGCCGGAAGTCCCGCTTCTGCGGCGTCGGGGAGGAGTCCGCGAGGGAACCGTCCGGCGGCTGCGGGGTGCGAGTTGCCGGAATTTTTTGTATCTTGTGCCTTTAACCGCATTAATTATGGAACTGAACGACAAGAAATTCGCGGTGCTGGTCGATGCCGACAACATCTCGCACCGCAAGATAAAGGATATTCTGGATGAGATCGCCAACTACGGCACACCGACGATAAAACGCATTTACGGGGATTTCACCAATCCGAAATTCGCCGCCTGGAAAGAGGTGCTGCTGGAGAACTCCATCACGCCCATTCAGCAGTACGCCTATACGACGGGCAAGAACGCGACCGATTCGGCGCTGATCATCGACGCGATGGACATTCTGCACAAGGAGGGCGTGGACGGATTCTGCATCGTGTCGAGCGACAGCGACTACACGCGCCTGGCCAGCCGTATCCGCGAATCGGGCCGGGAGGTGCTGGGGTTCGGCGAGAAGAAGACGCCGAAGCCGTTCATCAAGTCCTGCGACAAATTCATCTACGTCGAAATCCTCGGGCAGACGCCGCCGGAGAAGGCGGCCCCTGCGAAGAAAAAGGCGGACGCGAAAAGATCCGCCGGGGCCGAAGCGCCTGTGGGTCCGGCCGCCGAAACTGCCGGGGAAAAGAAACCGTCGCCGGATGCGGGGCACGCCTCGACGATCATCCGTCCGTTCGACGACGAATTCCGCACGCTGCTGGAGAACACGATCGACGATGCCGCCGACGACAGCGGCTGGGCCTCTCTGGGCGACGTGGGCAGCGTGCTGTCGAAGAAGATGCCGGATTTCGACCCCCGCAACTACGGCTACAAGAAACTTTCGCTCCTGGTCCGGGCGCTTTCCGATGCCGTCGACATGAAGACGGAGCAGCAACGGGTCTACGTCCGCAACCGGGTGGGGTAGGGCTTTCCGTATTTCGGGAGGGATCAGAGCGGGCCGAGGCTCCCGCGGGCGGCTTCGTATTCGGCGACGAGACGGCGGAGGATCTCGCCGGCCGGCGGCAGGTCTTCGATGAGCGCGGCGATCTGTCCGATCTCCAGTTCCCCTTCGTCGAGGTCGCCTTCGAAAATCCCCCGTTTCGGGCGTCCGCGGCCGATCAGGGCCGACAATTCTTCGGCGTCGGCGCCGCGCGATTCGGGGAATATTGTTTTTGGTTAAAAATGGTACGTGATATGGCTGCGCAGGACGCTTGCCGAGGGCAGCACTTTCTGGTTCACGTTGCCTTATGTGTCCCGAATATGAGTATATCAATCTCGATGTGGGTTCGTCCGGTACCGGAGAGCTTTCTAAGGCTCTCCCAAAAATCGAAAGAACAGCCCGACTTGTGCAGGAGTCAACAGGATTGCTTTTCCGGTATATCCCGAACGGGCGAGTGCCGCTTGCAGTTCCGTGTTTTTGGCAATCCAGCTGCGGAGCGTCCGGCGGGCAGAGGCAGGCTGGATGTGGGGCAGGTAGAGGGCGGCCAGTTGACTTTTACTGTATGCTTGTATGCGGGCGGAGGTTGTTTTCTCTTCCGGAATTGAAGTTTCTGTGGTAGTTGTTTTCATTGTTACTGCTTTTTTATTGGATTATTCGTTTCGGTTATAAAGGTACGTGATTTTTTGTTGTCTGGTACTTCTTTGTACAGAAGTACTTACAGGCAGTATTTGTGCGAAACGGTTTGAACTTGCTCTCTCCCGTCACGACTTGTCACATCGTGTCTCCCGACTTTCTTTGGCCCGTTTACTTTTGTCGGCGTAATCGGTTACAGAGACAATTGATCCATTAATCATTAAAAAGAAAGGAAAACAGTAGTATGCCATTAATTTACAAACCTTACCAGGCAACGCTTGCCAACAAAGAAGGACAGAAACTCTTTTATCCCCGCCTGGTGAAAATCGGGAGAACGGTCAACACGCAGAAAATGGCGGAATTGATTGCCGAAAAGGCTTCGTTGACGGCGGGCGACGTGCACAACGTGATTCGGAATCTGATGTCCGTGATGCGCGAACAGTTGCTCAATAGCCGCACAGTGCGTCTCGAAGGATTGGGAACATTCACTATGGTTGCCAAAGCCTGCGGAAAAGGCGTGGAACAGGAAAGCAAAGTCAGCAGCTCGCAAATCGTTTCGCTGCGCTGTCAGTTCACGCCGGAGTACACCCGGTCTGCCGGAAACACGACCCGCGCACTGACTGCCGGAGTGGAATTTGTACACGTCAAAGACGTAGCAGCCGGTCTGATTGCCGACGGTGATACGGAAAATCCGGGCGGCGATGACAAACCCGGTGGCGGAAACACACCCGGTGGCGGTGGCGTAACGCCGGACCCGTCTGTCTAAACGAATTATTAACCTTAAAAAAAGAAAAAGATGAAACTATTTCTTGAAAAACTGCTTGATATTCTCGAAGCGCTTCTGCGCTTCCGTCGCCGGAGAAACGGAAAGACGGAGAAGGACTAGCAGCCGGCAGAAAAAAAGAGAGACCGGCAGGAAAAAAGAAAGAAAAGTATGACGTAAAACGAAAACGTGCCACCCGCACGTAGTTCCACCAAGCGAAAGCGGGCAGGTGGAACGGACAAAAAAAGAGGGTGACTAAAAGTCAAGAGTATCTGAAAACTTCCGACTGTTTAGTCACCCTCTGCCTGTTTTTGGGTTTATCTCTCATTGTACATCTATGGTTCCCCAACCTAAAAATGACTTAGTAATTCTGCACTTTGAATAAACCCTCTTTTGTGTGTTTTTATATATTTCATCGTAACATCTCTGTCTGAGACTTCTGTAACATTTCCGTCTGACTTTTACGGCATTTCCGTTTCCACTTGGAATTTCCGGCTTACTTTCATCAGGTTGATTGTATAAGTCACCACGTTCTGTGCCTCCTGAACCATTGTCAGATAAACCATGCTGACCCGGATACTGCCCGCCTGACTTTGGATGCGCTGCAACTCCTTGCGTTTCAGCAACGAAAGCTGTCCGTTGAGGTCGTTGGCACGGCGGACTTCTTCTTCCATATCGTTGTATTCATTATTCTCCATTTTCTTGCGACATTGCTGAATCAGGTAAGTAATGTCCTCGGACACATCGCTGAATTCTCCTTTTTGGATAGCGTCCAGCGGGTTGAAGTTATTGTCGATATGCTCCAGACACGGTTCGCAAAGGCGGGAAATGCTATACACCAGTTCGCTGGCAAAGTCGTTGCCCTGATAGTAGTACAGCCCTTTTTCGAGCACGGTGTTGTTGTCGAGGCGGCACATGGCTACCGTTCCCGTGCGCTTCATCTGCTTGACAAGTTGTTTCTCGAACTTTGTGGAACCCATGGCACGGCGCAGTCCCCGCAAGTTTTCGTGGATAAACGAGGTGACGGTCAACTCGAAGTTCGTCTCTGCGTATTCGAGAACTTTACAAAGCTCTTCGCGGGTATGTTTGCGCATCAGTTGCAACGCTTCTTCGCTGTCCGATGTTTGCATCAGTTGTTTGAGAGTTTCGTTGCCTTGTTCTTTTGCTTTGCGTTTCTTATACATCACCTGGCTGCGTATCAGGATGAATGCTGCCAGAGCGATGAGGGCAATGATTGAAATATTTCCACCGAAATGCAGCACGAGGGCGACGAAGAAACAGATCGTGAAGGCAGCTCCGGCAGTGATAAACCAACCGCCGATGACGCTCAGTACGCCTGTGATACGGTAAACGGCTGAGTCACGTCCCCAGGCACGGTCGGCGAGCGAAGTACCCATGGCTACCATGAAAGTGACGTAAGTGGTGGACAGCGGGAGTTTCAGCGAAGTTCCCAGTGCGATGAGCAGGCCGGCAAGGACAAGGTTCACGGAGGCGCGGACGAGGTCGAAAGCACCTCCGTCGGCGATGATCGCTTCGTCTTTTCGGAAGCGGGTGTCCAGCCATTTCTTGGTGCTGTCCGGGGTGATGCGTGAGATGCCGTTGGCAAGTGTCATGCTGAAACGGACGATTGTACGGGCTATCGGGGTGCTTCCGAAGGTTTCTTCGCCTTCGTCCTGACGGGAGAGGTCGACGGAAGTTTTGATTACCGCGTGTGCCTTCTTGGAGGTGCAAAGTGCGTAGACCATGATAGCGCCGGCGCCGATGAGGAAGTACCACGGAGTTTTGGCGGGGCCGAGCAGTGAGGTCATCAGAAATCCGTCCGGATTGCCGTTGCCGTTGGCCGTGAAATCCATGAAGGACGAGAAACCTGCGAGGGGAACGCCGATGAAGTTCACAAGGTCATTGCCGGCAAAGGCGAGGGCGAGGGCGAAAGTACCCATGAGTACTACTACTTTGAAGACATTGATTTTCAGCCAGTGAAGGATCTGCATTAGTATGGTGAAGAATACGAAGAACACACTGATAAGCATCCAAGTGTTGTCCTGTATCCATTGCTTGTTTTCGGGGGTCATGAAGGAACTGTCTTTCAGTCCTTTGATGAGCATGAAATAGATTATGGAGGTGGCGGCCACGCCTCCGAACAGTGCAATGCTGTATTTCATCTTTTTCGTGTAGTTGAACGTGAAGATGACACGGGCCAGCCATTGGACGAGCATACCGAAAAAAAAGGCGATTGCCACGGATACGAATATCGCCATGATGACGGAAAGGGCTTTGTCGGTGTTTATCAGGTCGCCCAACCCGAGGGTGTCGCTGTTACGGACTTTGATGAGGGAGAGGGCGAAGGTTCCTCCCAGCAGCTCGAAGACGAGGGATACGGTGGTGGAGGTAGGCATTCCCATTGAATTGAATACGTCCAGCAGGACAACGTCGGTGAGCATGACGGCAAGCAGGATACACATGATTTCTGCAAAGTAGAAGTGCTCGGGTTGGTAGATGCCGTGCCGGGCAATGTCCATCATGCCGTTAGAGAGCGATGCTCCGATGAATATGCCGATGCCTGCAATAAACAGGATGGTCTTGAAGGAGGCCGCCTTGGCACCTACCGCCGAATTGAGGAAGTTAACCGCATCGTTACTCACACCGACGATCAGGTCGAATACGGCTAGTACGAAGAGGAAAATGATAATGCATAAATAAATTGTCTCCATAAATGTGTGTATGTTATTTCCGCCTGCAAAGGACGGAGTTTGAGGTTGCAGGGGGATGTCATACTTGTTACATTTGTGTTACAACTTTCTTTCTTTTGTCTTGAAACAAAAGAAAGAAACAAAGAAAAATTCAAGACTGACTTTTTTCTCCTACTCGCTTCCT
>ENA-UEQJ01001015-UEQJ01001015.1-human-gut-metagenome-genome-assembly--contig:-NODE-1015-length-22854-cov-9.003293_pt1 | contig 22854 bp, 22 predicted proteins | sample MGYA00242937_ERZ507938 | MGnify/ENA primary metagenome ERZ507938 (study PRJEB26167, sample SAMN06115437) | human gut metagenome | host: Homo sapiens | place: China:Gansu | collected 2015-07-03...
CCGCTTTGCTCCTGAAATTTGGAGATATGCAGAAAGTCCGTATCTTTGTAGTGTGTTTTTCATAGTATTAGATTTAAGGTTAACAAAAAGATTGGCTGTCTGGGATAGATAGCCTTTTTTTATGCCCTTTCCTTTTCTTTTTTATGTATCCATTGAGTAGTACGAACCGCCAATATTCCATATATTATCACTTGAATCCATAACACCAACATCTGTGGCCAGATATCAGACAGACTTGCCCCCATTGAGTTCAATTTCACAAAAGCCAATACGGCAGGAGCTACGGGAAAAAGATAGTGTATTGCTTGCCAATACCATGGCATCAGTTCCAACGGATAAGATACTCCGGAAAGAAAAATATAGCCTACAGAGAAAAAGGCTATCATCAGCAAGGGAGCTTCAGAATCTGTGAACCAGCGTGAAACTGCAAGCGCAAAGAAACTCGTACCCAGCAGAAAAGGTATCATCATAGTGATAATATCCCATCCGCTACCAATGTTTGGAATGCTGAATAGATGTGGCAACAATCCCAATAAGAACATAGAGAAGACTACATACAACATTACGTATACGAAAGTCCTTCCTGAAACTATCTGCAAAGCTTTTTTCCAGGTAAAACTATCTCCCTTCTCTCCTTGAAAGGAGGAGTCCTTGTAGAAGGAGGTAGCAGATAAACATTGTAATCCATCTAATTTTCGTTTTCTTCTTTCTTCTGCTTCTTCCCCTGTAAGCATTGCAATCACCATTAACATCGTCTGGAAAATAATAACAATCATCACCGCTGGAATTAAATAAGATCCGTACCCCTCGGTATAATTGTATAATGCTGTCCCCGATACATTGACAGGTGCCGATGAAGTCACCGCCAACAATCCCTGTAGAGGTAGAAATACTGTTCCTTCCATACGATGTGCATCATTAACAGCAAGCATCACCCGCGTGCTGGATTCTTGCAATCCTTTGAAATTAAGGAACGCATCCGTTGCGGCATAGAGTACAAATACGGATGTTTCCCCCCTGCCTACACGCGCTTCAAAATCAGCAGGCAGATAAAGGATACCGGCTACTTCCCCTTGTTTCACCCATTTTCGTGCCTCAAGAATGTTGGGCGTTTGTGCATAGACCGAAGTTTGCGGTGTAGCATCCAACCAACGGATATATTCGCGACTCAGTGCAGAGTGGGAGAGATCCACCACAGCAACCGGAGCTTTACGTACCAGATTGGGTGCATACATATAGTTATATAGTAAACCGTATAGAAATATTCCCCCTGCCAATACCAGTAGAATAGCCGGATTGGTAGCGATAGCACGCCACTCACGACGAATGCTCTCTCTCAAAGAAACGGTAGTGGCTTCTTCTCTTTGTTCGAGATGACGGTTCAACGATATTTTTTTTATCCAGTATTTCAGTAACGGCAATATTAACAAAGTCAGTAACGGAAACACAAATAGGATGGCAACCGATTGCCAGAAATATCCAAATCCGGTATCAAAGTAAATCATAGCCTGTGCAGCTTCTGTAAAATGTCGCACCGGAAATAGATAAGACGCTGCATATACAGGTTTGTACATTGCCGTAACAGGGAATGTAACGCCGGATAATGTCGCTCCTAAAGATCCCACCATTGAAACCACACTAATGATATAGGCTATTTTAGGAAATACCGAGAAAATAAGGACAGCTAAAGCCTGTGTGGCGATAATAAAAATGATTGTAACAAGATTTATTAACCATAAACTCCCTTGAAAAGGGATATGCAGAGGACCGAAAAATACATAGTTAGCCAATATACCGATAATTGAAAACAGAATGGTATAGGGTAATAACTTCCCTGTAACAGCCGTAAGAATATTGGCATTATCCAAATTACTACAATCTTTTCCCCGTGGAATACTTGTTTTTAACCATTCTTGTGCCGTTCCGAATTTTATTTCACTGCCGATGGCATAAACTGTTACCAGTAAAATGAGTATTTGGAACAATACAAAGAAAAACGGCTGACTCAGGTAGATGGAATAATCCATATCCGGGTTGTAAAGCGGATGTGTACTGGCTTCTACCGGTAACAAGAAAGTTTGTATCTGTTTTTGTCCTACCCCCAATGTTTCCGCCTGCACAATAATGGGCGAAAGAGCCACAGGTGCAAGTGTATTCTCAAATGCAGCCATCAATTCGCTGCCAACCGAAAGAAGTGCATAGTGATAATAATAAGTAAGAGTAGCATTTGTTCCCGTCACCGCTTTCTGTTCAAATTGGGGAGGAATGACAAGATATCCGTATATCTCTTTCCGTTGCAACGCCCGACGGGCGGTAGCTTCATCGGTAAAACGCTCCGTCACCCTGAATGTAGGTACAGCGGAAACACGTCGTGATATATTCCGTGAAGTTGCCGTATTGTCCTGGTCTACAATACCGATAGGTATATTCTCCATCTGTCCGTTTCCAAAGATGGTAGACATGAAAAACAGGCAAAACAAGGGTAACGCAATGCAGACACCGAGATATAGACGGCGTGAAGTCATGCGATGCCACTCACGGAGAGAGACGTTATAGATCGATTTCATATTAAGTATAAGTTTATTCGCTACGGATTACATAGTCAGCAGTATCGACATCCCCGGACGTAAACCTTCTACATCTCCTGTAGGACGTGCATGTATTTCAAAAGTCTGCATATCATAACTTCCCGTCTGCTTCGTTGATTTCCAAGTAGCGAAACTGCCCAACGGACTGATATAGTAAATACGGAACTCAATGTCTTTCCGGTCAAGAGCCGGTACATCCGCTTTGAATGTGCCACCCATTTTGAATTGTGGCATCAGGTCTTCACGGATATTCAGTACGACATGCGCATCGCTCATCACCACCAGACTCATGATCGGTGTACCGGGAGCCACCAACTCACCCCGTTTTGGGAAGATAGTAGCTATCTGTCCGTCTTCGGGAGCTGTCAGGCGAGAATCTACCAATAGAGCAGAGACCTCATCTACCGTACTTCGAGCGGCATCGACCAAACTGCGGGCAGCGGCTTTGTCTTCACTTTGTGCCCCATCCACCGCCATCTGATATTGTTCGTATGCGACGCGTTCAGCCGCCTGTGCAGCCTTATACATAGCTTCTACCTCGTCTTTACGCTGTGAAGTAACCACACTGTCTTTATATAATGTGAGGATACGTTGATAGGTTGTTTTGGCAAGGGTCAGGTCACTTTGAGTCTTGTTCCAGAATTGTAGTGCGGTGGCAATGATTTGTCGGCGTGTGCCTGCATCTATTTTTTTATTCTGCTCCTGTGCAACTTGTTTCAATGCGTTCACCTGACGATATTTGGCTTCGATAGTGGGACTGTTAATGACTACAAGCGTATCTCCGGCTTTCACCCAGTCTCCCTCCTGTACCAGGAAAGAATCTATCCTTCCCGGAAGTTTTCCACTGATACGTATTTCGGTAGCTTCCACTTGTCCCTGTAATACCAATGGTTCTCGGCTCATAAGTACCATGCCGATTACGGAAACAAGTACCGTAATGACCAAAATGATGATGAATGCAATACTGATGTTTCTTTTAGATATGTCCATATTGGTTTAGTTTAATTTTTTACTAAATATTTCTCAAAATGTTCCGGCGTACCACAGATTGCCAATAAGTTCATCAGTGTCACGTCGTATTCATAATAAGCTGCCAATCGAGCCACACGTACGGTTGCCAGCATTGTTTCCGCATCGACCACTTCTGTAGAAGTAGCCATACCTTCGGCGAAAGATTTCTTGCGGATACGTACCAATTCCTCGCTCAGTTCAATGGTCGTATTCAGGGCACGTACATTGTCCTGCGCTTTTTGTAACTGGGAATAAAGTTTGTCTATACCTATGCCCAAATCATCCTTTGCCTTTTCCTGTCCCAAAGCAAGTGTCTGTTGCGCCAATTTGGATTGGCGGATACGCTTCTCACGTGCCAGGCCATCGAACAAATTCCATGTGAAACCTATCCCTACCATAGTGCGGGGTACAAGGTTACTTTGTATCCCGTGTGAATAGAGTGTCTGCTTGCCGAACACGGCTATATCGGGCATATATCCGCTTTGATTGATGCGAAGTTGTTGTTTGGCGATATGCGATTGTAGTTGCAATTGGTTTACTACATAATTTTCAGTCCGCATGACCTGTATAAATTCCTCTTTAGCCGGTAAATTCTCGTTGATGAAGAGTGGGGAAGTAGGTTGTATACTGTTGGTATCTTCCAAATTGAGCAGTGTGCGCAGAGCACTCTGTACTACCGTAACTTCTTTTTGCGATGCCTCTAATGCACGTTGCGCTTCGTCCATATTTACCTGGGCAAAAAGCCTTCCGGCTTTGTCAATCATCCCTACCGCTTCCAGTTTCAAAGCATTTTCATAATGGCGTTTCAGACTGTTGTAAGTATCCAGCCTCACTTGTACCACTTCCCGGGCAAGGCGCAACCCGAAATAACTCTCGGCTAACAGGGTACGTTGAGTTGCATCCGTTTGTTCACGATTTTCGCGGGCAATATCTATCATTGTATTTCCTATTTTGTTGGCGTGGATACGTTTACCACCGGAAAACACCACCCATTCTGCAGTCAATCCCACAGAAGTCAGATTACGGGGAGCAAGAGGGAAGATAAGGGTATGGGCACCTATCTGATCCAGGATGCCCGTTATGAACCGGTCATCCGGTATAATATTATGTACAAAATCTTTTGCCGGATCAGTAAATTGTGAAAGCGGTTGCTTCACCTCTAATTTCTCGGACAAATGCACAAAAGTTCCGGTACCCTGCAAACTGGGATACCACAAAGCATTCAGTTTGTCTCGTTCTGCACGGGCGGTTTCTATGCCTTTATCTGCTATCTTCAGGCTCCGGTTGCCTTGTTGCATCTGGCGGAGAGCATCGTCAAAGCTAAGGGAGAGAGTTTGCTCTGTAATGTAGACATCCGGGGTCATATCCGGTATTTGTGCCGTTACAGAAACACTCGTTCCCAAAAGGGCGATGAGTAGAATTTGTTTCATATGTTAAGTTTATCGTTTAGGTTTAGAATGATACTCTTTCAAACACACTTTTTCTGTGATTGTTCAATCTGTATACTTTTTACTATTATCTTTGTCGTCGCAAAAACAAAAGATATGAATAAACTTCATCCCATCATGTTTGCCGGTACGGGTAGCGATGTAGGCAAGAGTATTATCGCTGCCGCTTTTTGCCGTATATTCAAGCAAGACGGTTATTATCCGGCTCCTTTCAAGGCACAAAACATGGCGCTTAATTCTTACGCTACCCCCGAAGGACTGGAGATAGGACGTGCTCAGGCCGTACAGGCTGAAGCTGCCGGTATTCCTTGCCATACCGACATGAATCCCTTGTTGCTGAAACCCCAATCCGACCATACTTCACAAGTTGTTCTTAACGGTCTCCCCATCGGTAACCGTGATGCTTACGAATATTTCCGCAAGGAAGGACGCGAGGAGCTTCGCCGAGAAGTTTGTGCGGCTTATGACCGCCTTTCCAGAACTTACAATCCGGTTGTGATGGAAGGTGCCGGTAGTATTTCCGAAATCAATCTCCGTGATTCCGATTTGGTAAACCTGCCGATGGCTCTTCATGCCGGAGCAGATGTTATTTTGGTAGGAGATATTGACCGGGGTGGAGTTTTTGCCAGTGTCTATGGTTCTGTTATGTTACTTCGTCCACACGAACGCGAACGTATCAAGGGAATTCTTATCAATAAGTTCCGTGGAGATATCCGCCTTTTCGAGTCGGGTATAAAAATATTGGAGGAGCTTTGCGGTATTCCTGTGATAGGTGTTATTCCCTATTATAAAGATATATTTATTGAAGAAGAAGATTCTGTAGCCCTTGCCACTAAATCTATGCAGGCCAAACGTGGCAAGGTAAATGTAGCCGTTGTACTTTTGCGTCATCTCAGTAATTTCACCGATTTCAATGTCCTGGAGCGTGATCCGCGTGTACATCTTTTTTATACAAACAATACAGATGAACTGATAAAAGCAGATATCATCATTCTGCCCGGCAGTAAGAGTACGCTTGCCGATCTTTATGAACTTCGTCGCAACGGGGTGGCGCAGACCATTATTCGTGCTCATCGCGAAGGTGTCACGGTTATGGGTATCTGCGGAGGTTATCAACTTATGGGGCAGGAAGTACTCGACCCTGACCACGTAGAAGGCGATATAGACCGTTTGCCCGGACTCGGACTGTTACCTGTAAGTACGCGTATGACGGAGAAAAAGGTTACAAGACAAGTTAAGTTCAGGCTTAATACAAAATCAGACTGTAATACAGTGATACCACATGGTAATTCTTCATTAATGAACGGCTATGAAATCCATATGGGAACTACTTCTCCTATAAATGGTGTTTCCGTTTCTCCATTGAACATATTGGAAGACGGTTGTACCGACGGTTATTTTATAGACCGCACTTGTATGGGTACCTATATTCACGGTATTCTCGACAACCCTACATTTATTGATTTCCTTCTCGAACCTTTTTCCGATAAATTGTCCGATGCAGCGAAATCATTTGATTATCATCAATTCAAAGAAGAACAATACGATAAGCTTGCCAACCATGTACGTATCCACGTGAACATGCCGCTTATCTACCAAATATTGACAGAAAACCATGATTGAAGGACACGGAGACGACTCCTATAAATACAATTATCCCATAACAGCGAATTTCAGTTCCAATGTTTACAGTAAAGTAGACCTTTCACCTCTGAAAGCCCATTTGTGCGAACAAATAGGAGGAATCGGTAACTATCCTGAACCGGAACCTTATACGTTGGAAGCCCGTCTTGCTTTCCGTTATAATTTACCCGTCGATGCCGTATGCGTAACGAATGGCGCAACTGAAGCTATCTACCTTATAGCCCAAACCTTTCGTGGAACCAATACCGCCATCTTACAGCCAACTTTCAGTGAATATGCCGATGCTTGTTGTATGCATGGACATAAAGTGACATCCATTTATCGGATTCCTTTGGCAAAAGACCGCTACCTTTTACCGGAAGATACGCGCATGCTTTGGCTCTGTAATCCGAACAATCCCACTGGAACTGTGATTGATAAAGAGTCTCTAATAGAACTCATTAAACATAATCCACAAGTTTGTTTCGTCATAGACCAGTCTTACGAGTATTTCACTCTGTGTCCACTTTTCGCTCCGGCAGAAGCAGCGGCGTTTCCCAATGTTCTGTTACTTCATTCCATGACAAAACGTTATGCGGTTCCCGGTCTGCGGCTCGGATACGTCACAGGTTCCTCTGGCTTACTGGCACGCCTACGTACCAATCGTATGCCCTGGTCTGTCAACCAACTTGCCATTGAGGCTGGATTATATTTACTGGAGCACGATGTCCCCAATCCGTTGGATGTCCCCGCCTATTTGCAGGAAACAACCCGTTTACGTTCGGCTCTCGAAGCTCTCGGAGGACTGGAAGTGTGGGCTACAGAAACTCATTTTATGTTGATACGTCTCCGTTTTGGTAAAGCTGCCGCGCTGAAAGATTATCTGGCGGAAAAGCAAGGTATCCTTATTCGTGATGCTTCCAATTTCGACGGTTTGGATGAACACTTCTTCCGTATAGCTACCCAAACACCCGAAGAAAATGATCGTTTGGTAAAAGCTATCGGTCAGTGGTTTGAACAATAAATAAATCTATTTATGGAGAATTTTCTAATCATTTTGGGTGTTGCATTCAGCATAAATCTACCGTTGGTTACAGCTTGGATACTCGATCACTGGTTGGGTGATCCTTCTTGGTTGCCCCATCCCGTAGTCGCTTTTGGTAAGGCTATTTCTTTTTGTGAACATCGTTTCAACAAGGGCGAGGCACGATTTCTGAAAGGTGCTGTTGTGACATTGATGTTGGTGGTAGGTGTCTTTATCCTGACAGCCTATCTGTTACATTGGGCTTCTCTTTATTCTCCGGGACTATTGTTGGCCGCGCAGATCCTTCTCATATTTTATTGTCTGGCAGGTACTACGTTGATACGTGAAGTCCGCAATGTATTCAGAGCTGTAGACCGTTCGCTGGAGGCGGGTAGAAAACAGGTATCCCGTATTGTAGGACGTGATACATCGGAGCTATCGGCACAGGAGGTGCGTACTGCCGCTCTCGAGACATTAGCCGAGAACCTAAATGACGGTGTTATAGCTCCTTTGTTCTGGTATATGCTGCTGGGAGTTCCGGGTATGCTTGCCTATAAAATGATAAACACCCTCGATTCTATGATTGGTTATAAAAATGAACGTTATCACCGTTTCGGCTGTTTTGCCGCCCGATTGGATGATGTTGCCAACTATATCCCTGCCCGATTGACTGCTTTTCTCATGATAATAGCATCCAAACGACTGTCTCTGCTTGTCTTTGTCGGTAAGTATGGTAACCAGCATGCCAGCCCAAACTCCGGTTATCCCGAAGCGGCGCTTGCCGGAATTTTGAATTGTCGTTTCGGAGGCCCTCACAATTATTTTGGAGAGAAGGTATGGAAACCTTATATAGGTAATAATGAACGTCCGTTGACAACAGAAGATATGAAGATTGCGGTGCGCGTTAATCGTTGTGCCGAGTGGTTAATGGTGGTATCCGTAATAATTATCACCACCTTGGCATCTTTCTTTCTAACCTCCCTGTTATTTTAACTAAATCTTTGTCTGTCTGAAAGATGTCATCCATCCCTTTATAAATCTATCCTAATAATGCCACCATAGGGTGTCAGCGCACTGAATGCTTCCTCGGGCTTAATAATGCCGGCGTAAATTTGCGCACATATCAACACGCCACCATGCGCAAAGATAACCACACGATGGTATGGTTTCTTTTTTAACTCGTCCAGAAACCGACTGACGCGTTCGTATTGCATAGCGAACGATTCGCCACCGGTAGCTGCTACATTCAGATAATCGGCATACCATTCTTGCAGGCGTGGGTCGTCATTTAGTTCAAAGGATTTCATCTCCCACGAACCGAAGTTTATTTCCATGAGCCGTTTGTCACGTTCCGCATCCGGATAACCGCAATAAGTGGCAAGGCGTACACATCGTGTCAGCGGACTGGTATATACATAATCGAAAGGTATATATACTTTTAAATTTTCTGCCGTCACAGCGGCTTCTTCCTCAAATGTCGGTTTTAAAGGTACATCCGTTTGCCCGTAACATACGCCGGGAGCGACATCAACAGAAGTATGACGAATAAATATGACTTCCATAAATTACTAATATCTTATACTTAATCCAAAACATCCCAAATAGAATGATAGTTCGCATAGCAAAAACGTAGCTCCGCAACAATCACCGGTATAACCTTGCAGACGGCGTTTCATCAATAAGCACAACAAGACAAAAGTCAATAACGGAAATAGAGTAGCAGGCCACAACCTTATCGGCAGGAACGCTATGAAAGGGATTGCCCCACAGATAAAAGCTATTGACAATTCTCCCCAACTCATGCGGTTGTACACCACTTTAGCTTTACTGTCTTCTTCCTTTCGGGCGTATGGCAGATAATTGACTAACTGAGATGCACAGAATTTCGACCAGCAATCACCACAAAAAACAAGAATACACAGTTCGATTAAAGGGAGAGTATGCAATTGGAACAGCAATAGAAAATAGAAAATCAGCCCGATAACCCCATAACTCCCTATATGGGAATCTTTCATAATGGCAAGCGTACGTTCACGGGTAGTACCGCCTCCAAAACCGTCCAGAAAATCAGCCAATCCATCTTCATGTAGGCAACCCGTAATAAGTAAACGGGCGATGATGGCGAAAATCCACGCAAAAGATAGAGGCATAACCTGTCCCGTCAACCATAATACACCTGCCATGATTCCTCCAGTCAACCAACCTACCAACGACCAGTAGGGCACTACGTGTTTGAAACATTCCGCCGGTACCTCCTTGATCTTCCAAAAAGGTAATCGGGTAAGAAAGATAAATGCTGCTAAGACATTGTTCATATTCAGAAATATTTCGTAATGGAAGCATGAGCAAAATTATCCATTTCATTAATCATCCGCACGGCCGACTCCACTATCGGATAAGCGCAAATGGCTCCGGTTCCTTCTCCAAGCCTTAATCCTAAGTTTAATAACGGTTTAACTCCTATTTCATCAAGTACCAATTTATGTCCGGTCTCATCTCCACAATGCCCAAAGATCGCATAATTCAAAACTTCGGGATACAATTTGCTGGCAGCGAGAATACAATTTGTCATGATAAATCCATCCACTAAAATAACCATCTTTAATTCAGCAGCCTGTAGCATGGCACCCACTGCCATTACCATCTCCAAACCACCAAAATAACGGATAATGTCATAAGGAGATCCATCCCCTTTATAATTATCTAATGATTGTTGCAACACTTCATATTTATGACGTATCCCTTCATTATTTAATCCACTACCGGCACCTACACATTGTTTCAGTGGTATATCGGTGAAACAGGTCATCCATAAGGAAGAGGAGGAGGTATTACCGATACCCATTTCGCCAAAGCTGAGTACATTACTGCCTTCGCCATAACAACGGCGTACTATTTCCGATCCGCGTTCCAGACAGAGTTCCATTTCATTTTCTGTCATAGCAGCTTCGTGCAGATAACTCCGCGTACCCTTACGCACTTTCATATTGATAATTCCTTTCTCATAAGGTAGGTCGTAGTCAACTCCTGCATCAACAATCTTCAAAGTAAATCCATGCTGCCTGCAAAGGAAGTTTACTCCGGCACCTCCATGAAGAAAATTGCTGATCTGCTGCCAGGTGATTTCTTTAGGCGAGAGGCTGACTCCTTCTTCCACAATACCATGATCAGCGGCAAAAATAATGTTTTGCGGATACTGCAAGCTTGGTGTCAGTGTTTGTTGTATCAATCCGATTTGTAGAGCCAGTTCTTCCAAAGTTCCCAAAGAGCCTTTTGGTTTGGTGAGGTTGTCGATTTTGTCTATCAATGCCGGGCGGATGGTTTCGTCAGGGCGGATAATATGAAATGCTTTCATTACATTATTATGATTAAAATTACTTCTTTGTTTCTCTTAGCTTCTCAACTCTTGATTTTCACTGGAATACCGGATACCATCAAAACAACCTCATCAGCTCGTGCGGCTATGTATTGATTCATCCAACCTTGCATATCCGTAAATTTCCGTTGTATTTCATTATCCGATGTGCCTCCCATACCTATTTCATTGGTAACAAAGATAAATGTGGAATCTTGCGCAGTGAAACGATTAAACTCTTCTTTAACTGCAACCAGCGCCAAGTCTGTGTCGGCATTTAAGTCGAAGAAAAAATTGGTACACCAAAGGGTTACACAATCTATCAATATCGTCCTTCCTGACAACGAATGATGACTCAATTCTTTTTCCTCTTCTATATTCGTCCATTCCGGTCCCCGTCTTTCCTGATGCCGTAACACCCTTTTCCTGAACTCCTCATCCCATATACGTGCCGTAGCAAGATAGACAGGGTTAGGAGAGAGGCTGAGTGCCAGTTTCTCTGCATAACTGCTCTTACCCGAACGGGCGCCACCGGTAACAAGTATAATTCGTCCCATTGATTTTTCTGAAGTTTACGAGAAGCAAATGTACATGATTATATATCGCGTACTGAAAACCAGTTTTTTATAAATTTATCCTTTGTGATTTGCACTTATCTACTTTAATTTAAGCATGACAAAGATAAAGAAATCTTTTTTATCCGATAGTGTTTCTCTGTAAATTCTTCCGATAGTTAAAATCAAAAGATCCTATTCTTTACCTCGCCAGGTATAAGAATAGGATACCACAAACAAAACAAACAACAAGGTTATCTGTCACAGACAGCCATTGTATAAAGTTCTAAGTCAGGACAAACTTATTCACTACTACTTATAATTTTCATAATATCAATTATTTCTTTTCAGAACTATCGTATGACCTCCTGTTCCGCCATTGATAATCTCCCGGACAGACATAAAACCATTATAGATGGTGTAACGATTCACATGACAAGTATGTTAAAAAGAGTAGGGGATTACAAACTTTAGCAGAATATTTTACTAATTTCACTGAAGAGATTACATTCCTTTTTATTGTTAGTGGTAAGAAATGTAGTTAAAAAGATAGGAAATAAATCGAATATCTCTTGTTTATTTTTGAAAGATTTCATTATCTTTGTCGCCGTTTTCAAGTGTCATTGGAAACAGAATTTGCGGAAGTAGCTCAGTTGGTAGAGCATCAGCTTCCCAAGCTGAGGGTCGCGGGTTCGAGTCCCGTTTTCCGCTCCATAAAAAAAGCAGTTATAATTGTTATAACTGCTTTTTTTATCTCCCTTTCTCAAGATTTCCATTACCAATTCTCATCTAAGGAATTTAGATACAAATTATGTACTCTTATAAAGAATCATGGAAGCTGAAATGCATATAAATCGGTATGTGTGGGGTAGACTGTCCACTACTCATGCGAATGCACAATAATATTTACCGAATGTCGCAAGATATAATCAACTACTTATATAATAGATGGATAAGGTGTTTTTTAAACGTTCGTTTGATGTACACAAAGATAAGAGTGATTTTTATACTGGCAAAATGTTTGATAAAAAATATTTTTGTATTTCAAGGACATGGAAGTTAATCCTTTCATTTTCAGAGTCTCATGTCTTATTTGATTTCAGAGTAATATTCCTTCTTTTCATTCTTTTTCCTCGTTTTACATACAAGGCTAAAAAAGTGTTTTTTATACGAACGTTTAAAAAACATCCGTTTGTATTCAATTCATTCGTTTTCAGACAGATACGATATATGTAGTAACATTCCGGTTTGAAAGATAAAACTGTCTCTTTCAAACCGCGAAGCGTACCCGTTCCTGAGGTCTTCATTCCCAAAGCACTTCCTCAAGTGATTGAAAGTCAAAGATATTGGTTTGCCGCCCGTACACGTGACAAGCAAGAATTCGCTGTCCGCAGGATTCTGGAAAGCCTGAAAGCGGAAGAAGGTATGGATATTGAATTCTATCTTCCCACAAGGACTGTGGTCACCCAACTGAAGTACCGCAGGAAGAAAAGTGAGGTCCCTGTCGTCCGGAACTTGATATTTGTCCGTGCCACCAAAAAGACAGCCTGCGACATACCCAATGTCTACGGGGTCCCCCTTTTCTATATGCGCGACCTTTCCACCCGTTCCCTTCTGGTCGTCCCCGAGAAGCAGATGGAGGACTTCATGTTCGTCATGGACCTGAGTCCCGACGGTGTCAGCTTCGACAACGGAGCATTGTCTGCGGGCCATAAGGTCAGGGTCGTCAAGGGCGACTTCTGCGGTATTGAGGGGGAAACCACCACCCGTTCCAACAAGACTTACGTGGTCATCCGTATCAAGGATATCCTGACCGCTACCATCAAAGTGCCCAGGTCCTATCTGAAAATAATAGAGTAACATTTTAATCTTATCATATTCACATTCAATGAATAATCTACTTTCCCGTACTCATGAGCTCCAGCGGCTGGCCCATGAGCTGATGTATCTTGGCATGGATGGCTCCCCCGTCTATTCGGACGACTTTTGCCGTTTGAATAAGGAAGTCCTCGTCCGTTGCGACTCCCTTTTCCCGGAAAAAGGTTCTGATATTATCGAAGAGGCCGACCTGTGCCTGGCCCTCCTGATGGGTTATAATGCCACGATCTACGACTATGGCGACAAGGAGGAGAAGAAGCAGGCTGTCCTGGATCGTATCTGCAATATCCTGGCCCCCCTTGCCCCTTCCTTGCTGAAAGTACGCCTGCTGTCTTACTGCTACGGCGAGGTTTACGAGGAGTCCATGCTCCTGGAAGCCCGTTCAATCATAGGGAGCTGGCAGGGAAGCCCCCTTACCCCCGCACAGAGGGAGATCATTGAAGAGCTGCAGAATATCGAGGATAACCAATATCCTTTTGAAATACTCGAAGACTGAACCATTAACCTTTAAACCCCAAGTTCCGTTGTTCATACTGTATCTTATACTTGCCTTTGTCATATCGGTATTCATCGCCCGCATGCTTATCCCGCGCATCCTGCTCATCTCGATGCGCAAGAAGCTTTTCGACATCCCGGATTCCCGCAAGGTCCACAACAAGGCCATCCCCCGGCTGGGCGGCGTCTCTTTCTTCCCCACGGTGCTGTTCACCTTCTGCTTTATCTACGCGGTAAGGCTGCTGGAGGGCGACGGGGTGGCTTCCGTATATGCCTGCCACCTGCTTCCCGAACTGTTGCTCTTTGCCTGCGGGATGACTTTGCTCTACCTTACCGGCATCGCCGACGACCTGGTGGGCGTGCGTTATCGCCAGAAACTGGCCATACAGGTTATCTGCGCCTCCTTCTTCCCGCTTTCCGGCTTGTGGCTCAACAATCTATACGGCCTGTTCGGCATCCATGCGTTGGACCCCTGCATCGGCATGCCGTTCACCGTCCTCTCCATAGTTTTCATCACCAATGCCATCAACCTGATAGACGGCATTGACGGGCTTGCTTCCGGCTTGAGCAGCGTTTCCCTGCTCATCTTCACTTTTCTCTTCATCGACAAGGGCCTGTGGAGCTATGCCATGCTTTCCGTCGCCACTTTCGGTGTCCTTGTCCCGTTCTTCTATTACAACGTGTTCGGCAGCGCCGAGCGTTCCCGGAAGATTTTCATGGGGGACACCGGCAGCCTTACCTTGGGTTATACGCTGAGTTTCCTTGCCATCAAATACAGCCAGGTCAATCCGGATGTCACCTCTTATACCGAAGGCGCTTTTGTCATAGCCTTCAGTACCTTGATCATTCCCGCCTTCGATGTTGTCCGGGTAGTCATGGTACGTGCACGCGAAGGCAGGAACCCTTTTGAACCGGACAAGAACCACATCCACCATAAACTCCTTGCCATCGGGCTGTCCCCGCGGAAGGCCATGCTCGCACTGCTGTGCATGTCCTGCGCGTTCAGTGCGGTCAACATCCTGTTGATGCCCTATGTCAATAACACGGTGATGCTGGTTGCGGACATAATGGTATGGGTAGGACTGAACTTGTGGTGGGATTATATAAGGGACAAACACAAGAAAAAGTAATATTCAATGAATATCCGCATATTCTGCCACCGCATTGAAACAAGGACAGGGCTTCTGCGGATTTAAATCATGGTGTCCCACGACCAAAACTGTGGGAAACAGGAGTTTCAGTTCGCGGATAAGCGCCAGCAGACTGCCTCGTTGCAGTAAGGTACGGGTATCTTTGGGATATCCGCAAGCATCAAGACCTCCTTCATAACAGATACCTACACTATGCGAGTTATGATTGCGGCAATGCGCCCCCGGTTTTTCCAACGGACGTCCTCTGTGGATGTCACCATCCCGGGTAATATAGAAATGATAACCTATATCTTGAAATCTACGGTGGTTGATATGGTCGCAACGGCATTGTTCAAAATCAAAGCTCTGCCCCTCACGGGTAGCAGAGCAATGAATAATGATAAGGGTAATGGTTCTCATCGGCTCATGCAAGAACTGATTCCGAACACTCCGGCCAGGGTAGTAGCCACGGCCACGATAACTTTGAGCACAATGCTCCATACTGATTTTTTTTCTGTTGACATAAATTGATTTTTTTAGATGAAAAAATATATTTTATCCCAGCGGATTTTCATTCTGGTCTTCACCGTTGCCCGATGAGCTGCCGCCACTGTTGCCGTCAGCCTCTATGGCATATTGGGAAGCCTCTTTCAGTGCAGCCTCCAGGTTGATTTGGGCGTTACTCAGTTCTCCGGTGGCACGGGCGCGCAGTTTCACGCCTTTTACATTATCCGTTACAGTGAATTCCTTGGCGGACGTAGCGCCTTTCTTGCTCACGATGCCTACGGAGAATATAGCGAGATCATCCAATTTCACGTTCTTGCCGTCCAATATCAACTCCTTGATACAGGAGATCATATCGGCAAGCACACCCTTGATAACGCCGGGTGAAAAAGGAGTGTTATGCTTCGACATGTGTTTCGACAACATTTCCGTGTCGAATGTCTCGTTAATCACCGGACGGGCATACCAAAGGCCGTTGCATTGGTTTTTCTCGCCTACAATCTGAACTTTTTTGTAAGTAATCATACATCTAAAGTTTTAAGTTAATAATTAGTTTTACTTTGGCCGGAGAGTTTATTCCTCTCTTGACCGAAACAAAGATACGATGCGTAAAAAAGAGAAAATAGGTAAAAGTGGATAAGGCTTGATTTCGGTAGGTTATAGTTGATTAAAGCCGATACTCTGTATGGATGTTTCGCTGATTTTCAGTAACTTTACATCCGATAAAGAAACAAGATAAGTGAAGTTATGGAGAATTTTGTCATTCGTGCTTATGGGCGTACGGAACTTGCCCAATGTTACTTTCCTGCACTTAATTCGCAGGTAGCTTACCGGAAATTACAGAGTTGGATTGATTATTGCCCCCATCTGCGCGATCGGCTCAATGCTTTGTGCTGCAATCCGCAGAGCCGCATGTTCCTGCCTGTCCAGGTAAGGATGATAGTAGAAGCGTTGGGAGAACCCTGAAATACCGACGGACGAAAGAGGATGATCAACGAGTGTCACCATGCTGTTTAGACTACTCGTTATCATCTTTAGACGGCTCATCATCATCTTTCGGTTGCCAATCTTCTTCTTTCCGCGGCCAGCCGTTATGTTCCGGCTATCGGCGGTTTTGCCGTAAACCGTGCCGTGGCACACTGGTTGCGATAGATTTCATCACCTTTCAACTCTACGACCCGATATCCCCGCTGATTGGCGGTTCTCACCAGCTCGAACCCCGCCTGCTTCATGGCGATTCCGATTTTGGTAGGACTAAGCAACTGCTTGATGCCTCCGCTGATTTGATTCAGGATATAAGCCGTGGTAACAAAGATACATTCTTCGCCCGGCATGGGGCGGCGGAAACGTGTAAGAACAAGTTCACGCTCCAGGTTAGGGACTTCAAAGTTCACATTGTGGGCATTGACAGCGTTTACCTCCCCGGTATCGAACCAATAGTGAAAACCCTCTTTCCAAAGGGTGTAAGCCTGCGCGTAGACCCCGTCATAATTTACGGGGTACGTATAGGGGTCGTCGATGCTCTCCACCTCGAAAGGCAACCAGCGACGATTACCGGTGGGATCTGAGAGAAAATGGATATTATTACTAGTACCGCAGAAACTCGCAATATGGGGACGGTGCTCTTTATAGTGCCCATAAGCCTCCCGTTCGTTCACGTTTTTCATGGTTACCATGGCTTTGAGTTGGTTCAACTCTGCCGGACGCATCTCGTCTATCTCCTCCAGGCAGATGAGGGCGAACTCGGTGAGGGTAAACATATCATCTTTGGTAATACGGTTATTATTCGATTTCACATAAAAATATTGTTGCAACTCTTTAGGCAGCAGGTTATTGAACCAAGTGGTTTTATAACTTCCCTGCGGCCCGATGAGAACCAGAATTTCATGATTTACCACTTGCGTGTCAAACAAGGATGCGGTGATACCTACAAACCATTTCTTGAAGTATTCCGCAAACACGGACGGGTCACCCTTGACGTGCACGGTAGATGCCAGCTGCCCGATATAGTCGATGTCGCGGTTCCAAGGCTTCAACTTACTGAAATGTTCGACGAAAGGATTGAAAAGCTTCACATACTCGGAACTCAGCACGTTGCGGATGTCACCGATGCGTGCCGCCTTCGTATCCTTGCTCATCCGGCACCACAGGGAGTTGACGAAACGGTCGTCTATTTCCACATACCTGCCGTCGTCTTTGCCGGCATCGGATTTCAGAACTTCACATTTTCCGGTGATAGTATTATGTCTGAATTTCGCTTGGGTATCAAGAAACGTCTCTATTTCCTCTACGGTGGCAAACTTATCATTTCCGGTAGTGTCCTTACCCTTCCGGCAAGACAGTTTCCGGGTGCCGTGTTCATCTGTATTGAGATAACACGAACGGAAAATGGAAACAATATCCCCGTCGTAATCAGTAAACCGGCCGATGGCCCATTCCGTCGCTTCATCTTGAGATACCCCAAACGCGTTGAGCAGATAGCCCATTCGCATGATATATTCGTTACGGGAATGTTCGGTATAAACAATGTTTTCCCGGTTCAGTTCTTCGGCGGCTTTTTCTACAGCTCTTTGCAACCGCTTATGCGGGGTTCTTTTTGGGGAAGTCCCACACGATACGTTTGTCCGGGATTGTATCCGGAAAGGAAGCGCCTCAGGATTGAAAAACACATCAGGATCATGGGCAAGTCCGCACAAACGGGTAACATTCTTGCATTTCAGGTCGCATTCGTAATCCAGCAGGCGGGAATAGTAGAGATTGGTTTCTTCAAAAACACGGGCATAAAGTTTCAAGTTTCCTTTGGAATGGTCGCCGATACAATCCGTAAGGAAAATCACCCGGACACCGTTACCGCTAATGGTACGGTAGGAGAGGAGAGTATGAGGATCCTCACGAATACTTTGCAACATCGTTTCCATCCGGTCGGTGGGCACATGATCCAAGTCGGCCATGGAAAGTCCGGTCCATCCGGAGATATTCTCCCGTCGTTTTCCACCCTCGAAACGTACGGCTATGGCGAAACAGGGGCACGCAGCCTTTTCACGATTAGCAGCATCAGTGAGTCCTTGTTTTGCATAATGACGATGTTTTTCGGTATGTTCACTTATCAACGCATCGTTCTTGATGAGGTCGACCACTTGACGAATAGTAGTTTTTGCGGGATGCATGTCTGAATAGCCTTTAAAAAGGCTGATTAAAATTTCTTTCATTGAATGTTTTTATTGTTGTAAAAAAAATGATGCCGCGAAGTTGAGGAATAGATGGCGTACCGCCAAAAAGAGATAACTGACATGTGAGTTACGCATGGATGATTTATTAACATTATTCACGTATGTTAACGTTTCACATGCCTGTTTTTTTAGTATCAACTTAAATTTATTCAAAAAAAACGATGAGTAAAAAGAAGAGAATCATCCTCTACTTTGAGCTGGGTGATTTCCTGGAATCGCTACGGTGTAGCATTCCGGTAGATGGTAAATACCTTCCCATTCAGGAAGTATGCCATCGCACGTCTATGAGCGTCTCCACTTATGAATGCATAAAAAGGGGACTTGGTCTGATTTGAATCAGTGCTATGCTGTTTTCCACCTCTATGCGGGTGTGTACGCGCTACACTCCGAAGAGTACAACAGCTTGGTTCACAGGTTTGTGCAGTGTATGGAAAAAGATTGGGAAACGTATTGACGCTGTAGCCGATGACACCTTTGGCACGCGTTTTTCCAACTTTCTATAGTATATACGTATTTAATGAATCAATACTTAATAGTACGTTTTACGTATACGTATAAAAAGTTATAAAAGAGGGTGACAAAGGTGTCACTACTATTTGTGTTTATGTCAAAATTACGAATATAATTTCATTATTATGCTTAATAATAAATCCGTCTTGATTACCGGAGGAACAGGTTCCTTCGGCAAGAAGTTTGTGGAAACCATTCTCCGTGATTATCCACAAGTTAAAAAAATCATTATCTACTCTCGTGATGAACTAAAGCAGTTCGAATTAAAGCAGAAGTATCCGGAGAATAAGTATCCCCAGATGAGATATTTCATTGGTGATGTCCGCGACCTTGAACGTCTGACCCGTGCTTGTGAAGGGGTGGATGTAATTATCCATGCTGCTGCGATCAAGCAGGTAGATACGGCTGAGTACAATCCTGAAGAATGTATCAAAACTAACGTACATGGTGCGCAGAATGTGATAAAAGCGGCTCTTGCCACAGGTGTCCGTCACGTGGTGGCGTTATCTACGGACAAGGCCTGTGCTCCTATCAATCTTTACGGAGCAACCAAGTTGACATCTGATAAATTGTTTACGGCAGCCAATAATATCAGTGGTTCCAAGGACATTAAGTTTTCTGTAGTCCGTTATGGAAATGTGATGGGTTCGCGTGGCTCCGTAATCCCTTTTTTCATCAATAAACGCAATAACGGTGCAAAGGAACTCCCTATTACCGATATGCGGATGACCCGCTTCAACATCTCATTGGAAGCCGGTGTTGCTTTGGTCATGTATGCTATCGGTCATCATTTAGGCGGTGAAATTTTCATTCCTAAAATACCTTCCTACCATATCAAGGATGTAGCGACTGCCATTGCTCCTAATCTACCGCAGGTGGAAGTAGGTATACGTCCGGGCGAGAAGCTGCATGAGGAGATGATTACCGTGACCGATGCCCTCGACACTATCGACTTGGGAAGGTATTATGTGATTCTTCCCTCCGTGTCTTATAAGCATAGTCGTGAAGAATTTATCAAACACCACAATGCTGTACCTGTTCCCAGTGGCTTCCATTATAGTAGTAACAATAATACGGAGTGGGAGACAGTGGAAAGTATGCGTGAGAATATTAAGAAATATGTTGACCCTAATTTTGAGGTAAAATGATAAATAAACCTATTCCATACGGTCGTCAGTATATTACAGACGAAGATATTCGGATCGTTATTGAGACCTTGAAATCTGATTATCTGACCCAAGGACCCAAGATAAAGGAATTTGAAACCAAGTTTGCCGAATATGTAGGTGCAAAGTATGCTGTGGCAGTCAACAATGCTACTTCCGGGCTTCATCTTGCAGCTACTGCGTTGAATGTTAATCCTGGAGACAAGGTTATTGTTACTCCCATGACTTTTGCTGCAAGCGCAAACTGTATTCGTTATTGTGGTGGCGAGGTGGTATTCTGTGATATCGACAAAGATACCTATCTCATGGATATCAACAAACTCAGGGCGATATTGCAATCTGCCCCCAAAGGTACTTACAAGGGTATTATCCCTGTTGACTTTGCCGGTTATCCTTTGAATTTAGAAGAACTTGGCAAGCTTGCTGATGAATATGGCCTTTGGATTATCGAGGATGCTTGCCATGCTCCCGGTGGATATTTCACTGATAGTAAGGGAAATAAGCAGTATTGTGGTAATGGTAATTATGCAGACTGTGCCGTATTCTCTTTCCATCCGGTAAAGCACATTGCAACAGGTGAAGGAGGTATGGTGACCACCAATAGCAAGAAACTTTATGACAAACTTTGCCTTTATCGCACTCACGGCATTACTAAAGACCCGGCTTTGTTGCATGAGCATCATGGTGGTTGGTATTACGAAATGCAGGAACTGGGTTTCAATTACCGTCTGACTGATTTTCAAGCCGCTTTGGGCATATCCCAATTGAGTAGAGCTAAAGAAGGCCTAGGTCGTCGTCATCAGATAGTGGAATGTTATAATGAGGCTTTTTCTAAAGTACCGGGTATCCGTACACCATTCAATGCCGTAGATGTTTATCATGCTTATCATCTTTATATCATCCAGGTAGATGATCGTTTGGGGTTATACAATTATTTACATGAGAACAATATCTACGCGCAGGTACATTATGCTCCGCTTCATCTGATGCCCTACTATCAACAGCTTGGTAACAAGAAAGGTGATTTACCGGTAGTTGAGGAATATTATGAGCATTGTTTGAGTCTTCCAATGTATCCCACATTGACGGATGAAGAGCAAAAGTATGTGATAGAAAAGGTTCTTGAATTTATGGTAAAATGAAAAATATAGCAATAATTCCCGCCCGTGGCGGTAGCAAGCGCATTCCACGTAAAAATATCAAACCCTTTATGGGCAAGCCTATCATTGCTTATTCCATCGAAGCCGCTTTAAAATCAAAGTTATTTGATGAAGTGATGGTGTCTACCGATGATGAAGAAATTTCTATAATAGCCAAAGACTTTGGTGCATCAGTACCATTTTTGCGTTCAGAGAAAACAGCTAATGATTTTGCTGGTACAGAGGATGTTATTTTAGAGGTTCTTCATATGTACGAAGATAGAGGGCAAACTTTTGATAATATTTGCTGTTTATATTCAACTGCTCCATTTGTGACTGCTGAAAGGTTGATAGAGGGATTTAACCTTCTTTCTGATAAAAATGATGCAGCAATTTCTGTAGTTGAATATTCCTTTCCAATTCAACGAAGTGTAAAAATGGATGAAGCTGGATATTTACAGCCTAATTTTCCACAGTATATGGATGCGCGTTCTCAGGATCTTGAGAAAACATACCACGATGCAGGACAGTTTTACTTTATCAAAAACAAAACGTTTATAGAAGAACATTCTTTGTGGTGTAGAAATGTGGTACCTGTTATTTTACCAGAATTGGAAGTACAGGATCTTGATACAATGGCGGATTGGGAGCTTGCCGAGGTGAAATATAAAGTGATTCATGGATAAACCAAAAGTGTATCTTAAAGCTGACGCGTCGGCGATAATCGGTTACGGCCACTTTATCCGTACTTTGGCTCTTGCCGACATGCTGAAGGACGATTTTGACTGTACCTTCTTTACTTGTCATCCTACCCCTTATCAAGTGAGTGAGATGGAGAAAGTATGCCCGCATGTCACCTTGCAGGAAGAAACGCATTATGATGATTTCCTTTCTTGTCTGAGAGGAGATGAAATCGTAGTGCTTGACAATTATTTCTTCACTACCGATTACCAGCGCGCCATTAAGGAAAAGGGCTGTCGATTGGTGTGCATTGATGATATGCACGACAAGCATTATGTGGCGGATTACGTCATTAATCATGGATTAACAAATCAAGAATTATTTGATTGTGAAACATATACTAAACTTTGTTTGGGATATGAATATGCACTTTTACGTAAACCTTTTTTATCAAAACAGACACGGGCTGAAAGAAATTGTATTGTAGTAACATTTGGCGGAGTGGATGAATTTGACAT
>ENA-UEQJ01001024-UEQJ01001024.1-human-gut-metagenome-genome-assembly--contig:-NODE-1024-length-22774-cov-3.423756_pt1 | contig 22774 bp, 18 predicted proteins | sample MGYA00242937_ERZ507938 | MGnify/ENA primary metagenome ERZ507938 (study PRJEB26167, sample SAMN06115437) | human gut metagenome | host: Homo sapiens | place: China:Gansu | collected 2015-07-03...
GGACATGATCCGGAAACTGGAGTCGGAGGAGACGTTTGTCGTCGTCGATCCTGTCATGGGAGACCATGGACATGCCTATGAGACCTACACGCCGGAGATGTGCGAGCAGATGAAGGAACTCGTCTGCATGGCGGATATCGTCCTCCCGAACGTGACGGAGTGCTGCATCCTCACGGATACCCCCTACAAAAAGGAAAACTGGACGCGGCGGGAGCTTTTAAATATGGCGATGATGCTTCGGCTCATGGGTGCGAAGTCCGTGGTCATCACGGGAGTCCGCGAAGGCAGCTATTACACGAACGTGGTCCTGGAACGCGGGCAGATGGAAGCAAAATTTATCAGGACAAGATCTTCCGGCGGCGAGCGCCCGGGAACCGGAGATGTTTTCTCCTCCGTTGTGGCGGGGGCGCTCCTAAATGGAAAGTCCCTTCCCGAGGCAGTCGCTCAGGCAGCAGGTTTCGTGAAAGAGTGCATCAAAGTCTCCGATGAGGAGCAGATCCCGCACGCGAACGGCGTCTGCTTTGAGAAGATTCTGGGGAAACTGATAAAAAAGTAAGAGAAATCCCCTTCCTTTTCTCGAAGAAATATGATATATTTTTACCAAAGCGTGTTTTACGCAGGAAAGCCGTCAGATATCGGAGAACGTGTATCAGGAAAACTCCTAATCCACGGACGGCACCGGATCTGATAAAGCCGGAAGAGAGAAAATTTACGCGGCGTTTCCGCAGATCGGCCGGAAATGAGCAGGCCTGATCCTGAAATGTTGGAATTGCTGCAAAAATAAGGAGAAAAGCGATGTTAGATTTAAGATTTGTAAGAGAAAATCCGGAAGTCGTAAAGCAGAACATCCGGAATAAATTCCAGGATGCGAAACTTCCGTTAGTAGACGAAGTGATCGAGCTGGACGAGGAGAACAGAAAAGTAAAGAAAGAGGCTGATGATCTCCGCGCGAACAGAAACAAGATCTCCAAACAGATCGGTGCGTTAATGGGACAGGGAAAGAGAGAAGAAGCGGAAGAGGTAAAGAAACAGGTTACCGCAGCTTCCGATCACCTTGCTGAACTTGAGGAGAAAGAAAAAGACCTCGAGGAGCGCATCAAAAAGATCATGATGACGATCCCGAACATCATCGATCCGTCTGTTCCGATCGGTAAAGATGACAGCGAGAACGTGGAAGTACAGAAATTCGGTGATCCGGTCGTTCCGGATTTCGAGATCCCGTACCACACAGAGATCATGGAGAGATTCAACGGAATCGATCTTGACTCTGCAAGAAGAGTTGCCGGAAACGGTTTCTACTACTTAATGGGCGATATCGCAAGACTTCACTCTGCAGTGATCGCATATGCAAGAGATTTCATGATCGACCGTGGATTCACATACTGTGTACCGCCGTTCATGATCCGCAGCGACGTTGTTACCGGCGTTATGAGCTTTGCAGAGATGGACGCTATGATGTACAAGATCGAGGGCGAGGACCTCTACCTCATCGGTACAAGTGAGCACTCCATGATCGGTAAATTCATCGACCAGATCATCCCGGAGGAGGAACTTCCGAAGACCTTAACAAGCTATTCTCCGTGCTTCCGTAAAGAGAAAGGCGCACACGGCATCGAGGAGCGCGGCGTATACCGTATCCATCAGTTCGAGAAGCAGGAGATGATCGTTGTCTGCAAGCCGGAAGAATCCAAGATGTGGTTCGACAAGTTATGGCAGAACACCGTAGATCTGTTCCGTTCCATGGACATCCCGGTTCGTACCTTAGAGTGCTGCTCCGGTGACCTTGCTGACCTGAAGGTAAAATCTGTCGATGTTGAGGCATGGTCCCCGAGACAGAAAAAGTACTTCGAGGTAGGAAGCTGTTCCAACCTTGGTGACGCTCAGGCTAGACGTTTAAGAATCCGTGTAAACGGACCGGACGGAAAGAAATATTTCGCACATACCTTAAATAACACAGTTGTAGCTCCGCCGAGAATGCTGATCGCCTTCCTTGAGAACAACTTACAGGCAGATGGTTCTGTAAGAATTCCGGAAGTTTTAAGACCGTATATGGGCGGAAAGACAGAAATCAAATAAATAAGGATTTATAAAGCTGTGGCGATTCATTTTGTCACAGCTTTTTAAGTTGCAGGACAGCTCCGGGAACTGTCAGAATAACCGGGATTTTTTGTTATGCAGAGCATATTACGAAGGAGATGAGATCCATGCCGGCAGCATTTGCGCATGATCTATACGGGAGAAAAGTATATATGGAGGCCGATCCGGTCATTAAACGGATCATAAAGAAGGGGCGGTACTGCTTTCTTTTAGGGGTTCACGGGCCGGATATCCTGTTCTTTTACAAGGCACTTGGAAAAAACAAGGTAAACCAGAAAGGCGTTCGGATGCACGGCGAACCCGCTGCAAAGCTCATGGAACGTGGCCGGATGTTGGTACGTGAGGCTGAGACAAAGGACGAGAGAGACGAGATGATTGCGTATCTCATGGGTGTTGCCTGCCATTTCTGTCTCGACAATCGCGTCCACGCTTACGTGAACGCAGAGGAGAAGCGGACCGGAATCACCCACGCGGAGATCGAGACGGAGTTAGAACGGAGACTTTTGGAGCGGGAACATATGCGTCCGCTGCATTCGAACCTCACCTGCCATTTGAAGATCACAGCCCAGACCGTGCGGGCATCATCGAGGCTTTTCGATGAGGATCCCATCAAGGTGGCAAAGGCGATCATGAGCTTCCGTACTATGAACCGACTGTTCATCAACTCCAGCGAGTGGACGAAACGGTTCTGCTGCTTCCTCCTGCGTTTTACGGGAAGCTATGGGGTCATTCACGGCATGTTTATGAGGAAACAGCCAACGCCGGGCTGTGAGGCCATCACAGACCACCTGGAGCGTGAATTTAATGAGGCAGTCCCTAAAGGAGCAGAACTTTTAAGCGATCTGCTTACATACCTGAGGGGAAAAGGACCGATGCCGGAAATCTTTCAGGGGAATTTTAACGGCGAATAGAGATGTGGCAGAAATTGAAGGCAGATTGCATGTCAGCCGGAAAGACTGGAAAGGTTGCACAGAATTGAAGAAATAGAACATAAAGGAGAACAACATGCAGGGAAAGATCTATGGAATCGGAGTGGGACCGGGGGATCCGGAACTCATGACATTGAAGGCGCTGCGCCTGATCCGGGAGGCGGATGCGATCGCGATTCCGGGAAAAGAAAAAGAGACATGTACCGCATATCAGATCGCTCTGGGGGCGGTTCCGGAGATCGAGGAGAAGGAGATCATCCCTGTGGTGTTCCCGATGACGAAGGACGAGGCGGTGCTGAAGGAGAGCCATGAGGCAGCGGTGAAGAGTCTGGCTGCCCTCATGGATCAGGGAAAGACCGTGGCGTTTTTGACACTGGGGGATGTGACGGTCTATTCCACATATGGCTATGTCCATAAAAAGCTTCTGGCTCTGGGATACGAGTCTGTCCTGATTAACGGAGTCCCGTCTTTCTGCGCGGCGGCGGCAAAGCTCGGGATCTCCCTTGGGGAGAAGGCGGAGTCCATCCATATCCTGCCGGGCTCCTATCCGGTGAAGGATGGGCTGAAGCTTTCAGGGACAAAGATCTTGATGAAATCCGGGAAAAAGATCGCGGATGTGAAGCGGGAGCTTCTTCTCACGGAGTGTCCTGCCTGGATGGTGGAAAACTGCGGGATGGAGGGTGAGCGGCTGATACGAAGTGCAGCCGACATCCCGGAGGACGCGGGATATTATTCCCTTATTATCGCAAAAGACAGGGAGGAACAGTAAAGGATGGGAGCAATAAAACGCCGAACGGTCCGGATCGGAACACGAAAGAGCAGGCTGGCGCTTGTGCAGACAAACATGGTGGCGGAGGCAATCGAGGCCGTATGTCCGGAGGTGAAGTGTGAGCTGGTTCCCCTAATGACAAAGGGCGACAAGATCTTAAAGACATCCCTGGTGGCATTCGGAGGAAAAGGAGCTTTCGTGGAGGAGTTTGAGCAGTCCCTCTTAAACGGGGACATTGATCTTGCGGTCCACAGCGCGAAGGACATGCCAATGGACTTGAGCGACGGGCTCTGTATTGGGGCCGTCTTAAAGCGGGAAGATCCGAGGGATGTCTTTGTGACGGTAAAGGGTCGTACTCCGGAGCGGAGTCCCAGGATTATCGGAACGGGAAGTCCGAGACGCCAGGTGCAGATCATGGAGCGCGGGGATGTGGAATGCCGTCTGCTTCGCGGAAATGTCGACACGAGACTGGAAAAACTGTACCAGAAGGAGTACGACGGGATCATCCTGGCTGCGGCGGGTCTTAATCGTCTGGGCCTTTTTAATGATCCGAGATTTTCCTTTGAGTTTCTGGAACCGGAAATGTTTATCCCGGCAGGAGGTCAGGGGATCATCGCAGTGGAAGCGAAAAAGGGCAGTGAGGTATTAAAGATCCTCAAAAAACTGAATGATAAAGAAGCGGAGCGGGCATTGTTCGCGGAGAGAAAAGTGCTGCGCCTTTTAGGTGCAGGCTGTACCGCAGCGGTAGGCGTGTACGCGAAGGAAGAGAATGGAACATTTTGGATGGGACTCATGCGGGAGACAAAAAATGGACTTATCCGCAGGAAGATCTCCGGAGCGCCGGAGGATTCCATGAAACTCGCGGAGCTTCTCGTAAAGAAGGGGACCGAAGGGGAGCTTCCGGCAGGGAAAGCTTATCTTGTGGGAGCCGGTCCTGGAAACGGCGGTCTCATCACGGTGAAGGGACAGCAGACATTAAAGGCAGCGGAGGTCCTTGTCTATGATCGGCTTGGCTCCGAGGAACTGCTCTCCCTGGTGCCGGAGGACTGCGAGCGGATCTATGTGGGAAAAGAGGCAGGACACCACATCAAAAAGCAGTCGGAGATCAACCGGATCCTGGTGGAGAAGGCACTGGAAGGAAAGCGCGTCATCCGGTTAAAGGGTGGAGATCCCTTTGTGTTCGGGCGCGGCGGAGAGGAGATCCAGGCGCTCACAGAAGCAGGAATCCCCTATGAAGTGATCCCCGGCGTTACCTCAGCCATCGGGGCACTGGAGGCGGCTGGAATCCCTGTTACCCACCGGAATATCGCGAGAGATTTCCATGTCTTTACGGGACATATCTCCCACGAAGGCGGTGAGGGACTCTCCGGGGATTACAGCCTGTACGCGAAGCTTCCGGGAACCCTGATCTTCCTTATGGGACTCTCGAACCTTGAGGAGATCGTGAAACGTCTCATAGATGGCGGAAAAGACGGGGAGACGCCTGCAGCCGTTGTGACGGACGGAACACTGTCCCGAATGCGCGTTGTCCGGGCATCCTTAAAGGATCTGCCTGAGGCTGTAAGAAAAGCGGGACTTACGCCTCCCGGAATCATCACTGTGGGTGAGGTCTGTGCCTTCCACTTTACATCTATGGTGCCGGGCGTGCTTACCGGAATCACGGTGGGAGTCACCGGAACAGAGGCCGTTAGAGGACGGATCATAAGCCGCCTGTCCGATGAGGGTGCGAAGACGGTCCGCGCGGGGGAATCCCTTGTGGTACGGGAGTCCATGGAACGGCTGGATCAGGCGTTTGCGGACCTTTCCCGTTACAGATGGGTGATTTTTACGAGCCGGAATGCAGTCCGGATCTTCTTTGAACGGATGCGAGAGAGACGTGTGGATCTCAGAAAACTCGGCTCACTTAAGTTTGCTGTCGTCGGGCGCGGAACAGGAGAGTATCTGGAGAGTGTCGGAATCACGCCGGACTTTATCCCGGAGGAATACACGACGAAAGCGCTGGCGGATGGACTTGTAAAATATTTGAAGGAGAATGGAGAGACTTCTGGGGCAAAAACTGCTGCCGCCAATGTAGCCTACAGCATTTCCAGTTCAGAAAATGTCTGTCCGTGTGCTGAGGCAGGAAAATTTCTGATCCCGCGGGCAAAGCAGGGCTCGAAGGTCCTCACGGAGACACTGGCGGAACAGGGATATGCGTTTGATGATATTCCAATCTATGATATCCTGGTGGAGCAGACGGAGCTTGCGAGACTTAAAACTGCCGACTATATCACGTTTGAGAGCGGCTCCGGCGTCCGAGGATTCTTCGCGGGACGTGAGGCGGAAGCGGCATCTCTGTTTGAGACGGTGAGACCAGTCTGCATCGGAAAGGTGACAGCGGCAGTCCTTGCGGAATACGGAGTGAAGAATGCCCTGACAGCTTCCGACTATACAGCGGACGGAATTTTAGAGGTGCTGCTGACGGACAGAAACGAGATCACGAGGTAAACATGGATACCTTTGTATACAAAGACCATAAAAAGTTAAGATGCGGATACACCACAGGAACCTGCGCGGCTCTGGCGGCTCAGGGGGCGGTGCGATTTCTGCTCACAGGATCCTGGAAGGAGACGGAGGAGATCATGACCCCGAAGGGGATTCCGGTGTGCGTATCGCTGGAAGAGAAAACTTCCGGGGATAGTTGGGCGGAGTGCGCGGTCAGGAAGGACGCAGGGGACGATTATGATGTGACGAACGGGATCCTGGTGTATGCGCGGGCGGAGTTTGTGAAAGATAAAAACTTTTATGAAAAGGTTCAGATGTCACATCTGGAAAGTTCCGGGTTCGGAGCTGCAGGAGAAAAACCTGGTCTGAGTCCAGAAAACCAGAAACAGCAGAAAAAAGCGAATGCCGCTCATCAGAAAGAGGCACTTCCTGAGTCGCTTGTCAGAATCGACGGCGGCATCGGCATCGGTCGCATCACAAAATCCGGTCTGGATCAGCCAGTAGGCGCTGCAGCGATCAATTCTGTGCCGCGTAAGATGATCCGGGACGCTGTCTACGAGCTTTTGGAGGAAGCCGGAGAGCTTCGCCTGGTATCGATCACAATATCGGTTCCTGCAGGCGTAGAAGCCGCGAAGAAGACCTTCAACCCGGTCCTGGGAATCGAGGGCGGGATCTCCGTTCTCGGGACCAGCGGGATTGTGGAGCCCATGAGCGAGGAAGCGCTTGTCGAGACGATCCGCACCCATCTAAATGTCTTAAAGGCAGAGGGCAGAAAATGGGTGATCGCAGTGCCTGGAAATATGGGCGCGGGATTTTTAGAGAGGTATCTCGTAGAACATGGTAAATTCTGTACCGATGCTCATCAAGGGAGTAACGCGGCGGACACGGATGCTGCTGTTGAGGCAGAACAGATGGCTTATGGAGAATTATCAACGGGAACAGAACCATCACTTCTGGAAGGATTTATGAATTCCCTCGTCACCATGAGCAACTTCGTCGGCAAGACCATTGACCTTGCCGCGGAACTGGGCTTTTCCGGTATCCTGATCGCCGGTCACATGGGAAAACTCGTGAAGATCGGAAACGGGATCATGAACACCCACTCCAGGGAGGCGGATGGTCGCATGGACACGATGCTGTCCTGCGCGTTATCTGCCGGAACCGAGGACCTGGAACTCCTTAGAAAGATCCAGAGATCCAACACGACGGATGAGGCGATGGATCACTTAAAACAGGCGGGAATCATAGAGGACACGATAAACGTATTCTTAAAGCGTGCCGATTGGCACCTTACCCATCGATCCAGGGACGAGGTGAGGACGGGAATGATCGTCTTCGGGACAAAGGGGGAGTATCTGGGAGAGACGGAAGGCGCGGATGCGATTCTGCGGTCAGCGTTGAAAGAGCTGGATCAATAAGCTTCCACTTAGCGCTGAAAGAACTGAAACAATAAGTTTTGGAACAACGCATGAAAGTTACGGTCTCTGATCATTCATCGAAATTAAAGGAAACACTATGGAAAACAGGCAGAAAAATTACGGGAGCGTCCATGACACAAAGGCATCCATGATGTATAACCGCTTCCTGAAACAATACAACGAGTGGCTTTCCGGCGGACCGATCCCGGATACCGGGAATCAGGATACAAAGTATTTTCTGGGCCAGCAGCGGAAGCGGTTGGAAAAACGCGGACTTCACAGAGATTCATCCATAGAACTCCGGGGTCTTCTGGCCTCAGCCGGCGCGATCCCGCCGAAGGTCGGAAAGAAATATACGAATGTGACAGAATTCCGCACGGCGCAGAGAAATACGACATATTCCAGGGGTGGACGGATCATCGGAAAATTCCGGAAGAAAGAGATCTTATACCAGACGATCACCTTCGCGAATGAGGCGACGGTAGACGGAACGGAGCCATGTACCTGCCCGTCCTGCGGAGCGGTGAGCCAGATCAAGGCGCTGTTTGAAGGCTGCCCATACTGCCACACAAGATTTCTGATGCAGGATCTGTATCCGAAGGTCGCGAATTTTTATTCCATTGAAGACCTCAGCTATTCCAAGGAAGAGATCAAAAGAACATTAACTCCCTGGTGCGGCGGAGGGGCAGTCATCTTCACGGTGTTCATGCTGGCATACCTGGCATGGGAGAGGGCAAAGACCGGTGATCCTCTGACACTATATTCCATGATCTGCCCGCTGATCGGGTATCCAGTAATCGGAGCCTTCGGCGGATATATGCTGTTTGCCTTAAAAACACTTGGGTATATTTTCTGGCGGGCGATGCAGAGCCTTGGACTTCTGTTTGCCACTTCTGGCAGCAAAAACAGGCTGATCCGGTTCATGAAGAATTACGAGCCGGATTTTGGCTATGAAAACTTTGCAAACCAGGTCATTGCTCTGGCAAAAAATATTATCTTTTCCGAGCCGGGAGAGGACCTTTCTATTATCCGCGGTCCCTGGGATGGGGAAAGTTTCCAGAACATCACGGACATTGTATACAGGGGAGCTATGTCGGTGGGGAACTGCTGGCAGGAAGGCCCGTATGTGTATGCGGATATCGATCTGTACTTCTGCGATACATATGACAGGGGAAGTTCGATGAAGGAGAAAAACGACAGGATCCGGATGATCGTCGGAAAGAATATCCAGATCCCGCAGGACCCGGGATACTCGATCCATCAGGTCTCCTGTGAAAGCTGCGGGGCAAGCTTTGACGCGATGAAGATCCGTCACTGCCCGTACTGCAAGCGGGAGTATGACATGAGAGACCATGCATGGACGGTCATGAAGATTCGAAAAACAGGAGGAAAACCATCATGATACATTTTGTGGGAGCCGGAAGCGGAGCGCCGGACTTGATCACGGTCCGGGGACAGAAATTCCTTCGGGAGGCGGACGTGGTGATCTATGCGGGATCCCTTGTGAATCCGGAGCTTTTAAAGGAGACGAAGCCGGGGTGTGAGATCTTAAACAGTGCCTACATGACTCTTGACGAGGTGATCCGTGCCATGGAGAAAGCGGAGCGTGAGGGAAAAATGACGGTGCGGCTTCATACCGGTGATCCGGCGATCTACGGCGCGATCCGGGAGCAGATGGACCGGCTGGATGAGAAAAAGATTGCTTACGATGTATGCCCGGGGGTCAGCTCCTTCTGCGGCGCTGCATCGAGTCTCCATGCGGAACTCACGCTGCCTGGCGTGTCCCAGTCCGTGATCATCACGAGAATGGCGGGGCGGACCGGAGTCCCGGAGCGGGAGAGTTTCCGTTCCCTGGCGGCTCACCATGCGACCATGGCGGTGTTCTTAAGCACGGGACTGTTGTCACAGATGGAAAAGGAACTTGCGGAAGCAGGATATGAGTCGGACACTCCGGCGGTGATCATCTACAAGGCGACATGGCCGGAGGAGAAGATCGTCCGCTGCACCGTCTCTACGCTGGCGAAGTCCGCAGAGGAGAACGGAATTAAGAAGACGGCAATGATCTTTATCGGTGATGTATTCGGCACGAGAGAGGCAAACGGCTACGAGGAGTCAAGACTCTATGCGCCGGACTTCTCCACGGAATTCAGAAAGGGGACGGACATATGAAGAAGCTGACAGTGGTCGGCATGGGACCTGGAGAATATGAATCCATGACGCTCCGTGCCGTAAAGGCGCTTAACACCTGCGATGTGATCGTGGGATACACGGTCTATGTGGATCTCGCGAAGCCGTACTTTCCAGATAAGGAATTTCTGACGACCCCCATGAAACGGGAGATCGAGCGCTGCGAGATGGCTTTTGCGGAGGCGGAAAAAGGAAGATCTGTCGTGATGATCTGCAGCGGGGACGCAGGAATCTACGGAATGGCGGGACCGATCCTGGAACTCGGGGAGAAGCACCCGGAGGTGGAGATCGAGGTGATCCCGGGGATCACGGCGGCTCTCTCCGGCGGCGCTGTCCTCGGGGCACCGCTGATGCATGATTTTGCGGTGATCAGCTTAAGTGATCTTTTAACACCCTGGGAGACCATTGAGAATCGCCTGGACGCGGCGGCGAAGACTGATTTTTCCATCTGCCTCTATAATCCGTCCAGCAGGAAGCGGGCGGACTATTTAAAGCGTGCGTGTGAGATCTTTTTACGGTACAAGAGCTCGAATACCGTCTGCGGCATTGTAAAGAACATCGGAAGAGACGGGGAGACGAAGAAGGTCATGACGTTAGCGGAATTGAAAGATTACGAGGCGGACATGTTCACCACCGTGTTTATTGGAAACAGCCGGACCGAAAAGTCCGTCCTTGGCGGGCAGAACTGGATGGTCACACCGAGAGGATACCGGATATGAAGATAGCGGAAGGGAAAATTGCGGTTTTTGCGGGGACAACGGAAGGACGGGTTCTGGCATCCCGCCTTGCCGGAAGTCAGGTAGCGGCTGATGTGTTTGTTGCGACGGAATATGGAAAAGAGGAGATCCCGAAGGCTGAGAATCTTCAGGTCCATGACGGGCGTGTCGATGAGATCCAGATGGAGAAACTGTTTCAGGAAAAGAAGTATGACTTGATCCTTGATGCAACCCATCCTTTTGCGGTGGTGGTCACGGCAAATATCAGGGAGGCGGCAGAAAAGACAGGGACCCCGCTTTTAAGGATCCTGCGGGATAAAAACGGTGAGAGAACAAATGTTTTCACTTCTGAAAACGGACCCCGTACTTTTGAAGATGACAACCAGAAAAAAAAGAACACAAAAACAGATATGGAAATGCCCGGAGAAAGTGCTTGGACAGAAACGGAAGGCATTTCAGACGGTTCAGACTGCCGGATCATCACGGTGGAGAATATTCAGGCGGCAGTGGACTTTTTAAAGACCACGGAAGGTCCGGTATTCGTCACGACGGGAAGTAAGGAGCTCTCCGCATTTTTAGCTCTCCCGGACTGGGAGACGAGAGTCTACGCGAGAGTCCTTTCCATGCCGGAGGTGGTAAAGACCTGTGCCGATATGGGCTTTTACGGCAGCCATCTGATCGCAATGCAGGGGCCCTTTGCGGAAGACTTAAATGTTGCAATGATGAAAGCGGTCCATGCGAAGTGGATGGTGACGAAGGAGTCCGGGAAGGCGGGCGGATTCGAGGAAAAGGTCAGTGCGGCGAAAAAAGCAGGTGTCGGTCTTGTCGTGATCGGAAGACCGGTGGAAGAAGGAATCTCGTTAGAAGAAGGAATTGCTTATCTGGAGGAGCATTTTGCTCTGGGAAGGTCAGTTAAAAATTCCGGGAAACGCCAGGTATTCCTTATCGGCACAGGACCCGGAAGCGAATCCTATCTAACCGGTGAGGCAAAAAAACGCCTCGACAAATGTGATCTGATCGTCGGCGCAAGCCGCTGTGTGAGACAGCTGGAAAGTTTCCACAAACCTGTATTTGAGGCATACCAGCCGGAAAAAATTGCGGACTATCTGGATGCCCACCCGGAGGTACAGGTGATCTGTGGAGCCATGTCCGGTGATACCGGATTTTACAGCGCAGCGGAAAAACTCGGTGCAGTGCTGGAACGCCGCGGAAACTATACCGTGGAAGTAATTCCGGGGATCTCTTCCGTTGGATATTTTTTCGCGAAGATCCGGCGTCCCTGGGATCACGCGAAACTCTTCAGCATGCACGGGCAGGCGGCAAACTTCGCTTTGGAATTAAAGCGCTCCGGCAGTGCCTTTATCCTTGGCGGCGGCTCGGATTTCTATGAAACGATCTGCGGACAGCTCATCGATCTTGGGATGCAGGAGACAAAGCTCTTTGCCGGGGAAAACCTGACACTTGAAGACGAACAGATCTTCACCTCCACTCCAGAGGAAATAAAGGGCAGGAAAGCCCCTTCACTGGCCGTCCTCTATGCGGAATGGACCGGGCCCCGAAGACCTTTATCCCACGGTATTTCCGATGAGGCGTTCACCCGCGGGAAGGTTCCGATGACGAAGATGGAAGTCCGCACCGTGTCCGTGGCAAAGCTGGAACTCACGGAAAATTCCGTTCTCTACGATGTCGGAGCCGGAACAGGATCCGTCTCTGTGGAGTGCGCAGGCCTTTCCGATTCGGTGAAAGTCTATGCTATCGAGAAGAATTCGGAGGCCGTGGAGCTTCTCTATGAAAACCGGAAAAAATTCGCCCTCACAAATCTGGAGATCATAGCGGGAACAGCGCCGGAAGCGTTAGAAGATCTTCCGGCGCCAACCCATGTCTTCATTGGCGGAAGCGGAGGACAGATGGAAGAGGTTATCGCATTATGCCTTAAGAAAAATCCTAAAACACGATTTGTTGTAAACCTCATCACTCCTGAGTCTCTGGCAGCAGTCCTTGAAGCCGCAAAGACTCTCCCGGTGACAGAACCGGATCTTGTGACGCTTACTGCCGCAAGGTCCAAAAAAGTCGGTTCCAGCCATCTGATGATGGGGCAGAATCCGGTATGGATCGTGACGTTTGAGGGAAAAACCTGCATCAGCGGAATTTAATGATTATGAAGGAGCTGGAAATATGGATAAGGAGCGGATGAAGTGTTTGGTTCAGGATTCTCAGGCAGTTTCCGTCCGCTTTCCCCGGATCATGATTGCCGCGGAGAAGAGCGGTGGGGGGAAGACGTTGTTTACCTGTGCGCTGCTTTCTCTTTTGAAAGAGAAAATTCAGGAGGTTCGCGCGTTTAAGTGCGGGCCGGATTATATCGATCCGATGTTTCACCGGACGGTGCTGGAGATCCCGTCGAGAAATCTGGACAGCTTTTTTGCGGACGGGGATACGCTGAGATATCTGCTCGGCAGGGAAGTCCTCGAAATGGAGAAATTCCCGGAAAGCCGAATCGCTGTACTGGAGGGCGTCATGGGCTTTTACGATGGACTTGGCGGTGTCTCGGAGCGGTCCAGTGCCTGGGAGGTGGCGGATCTCACGGATACGCCGGTGATCCTTCTGGTGGATATGATGGGGCGGAGTCTTTCTGCTTTAGCGTCGATCAAGGGATTTCTTGATTACAAGGAGAAGAGCCATGTGACAGGGGTAGTCTTTAACCGGCTGTCACCGATGTTGTATCCGAGATTAAAAGAGCGGGCAGAGCGGGAGCTTGGAATCCGGGTATTCGGGTATGTGCCGGAATTAAAGGATATGACGCTGGAGTCCCGCCATCTGGGGCTTGTGATGCCGGAAGAGATTCCAGGGATCCGGGAACGGCTGGATCTGATCAAAGAAAAGGTTCGAGTGGAAATCAATCTGGATGGGATTATTGAGGAGGCTGGGAGAGCGGCAGAGATAGAAGTGAAATTGCCAGAAGCTGTAAGGCAGTTTTGTAATGTGGATTGCGGGACAGGTATTAAGAAAACAGTAGTTGCAGTCGCCAAAGATGAAGCTTTTTGCTTTTATTACGAGGATAATCTGGATATTCTGAGAAAACTTGGAGCGGAAATACAGTATTTTTCCCCGATCCACGACAGAAACCTTCCGGTGGAAACCTGCGCAGTCTATCTTGGCGGCGGTTATCCGGAGCTTCACGCGAAAGCACTTTCAGAAAATATCAGTATGCGGAATGCGATCCGTCAGGCGGTGATGGAAGAGATGCCGTGTATCGCGGAGTGTGGCGGATATCTGTACCTGAAGGATTCGATCGTGGATCCGGACGGCGTGGAATGGCCAATGGCAGGTGTGCTGCCGGGCAGCAGCCGTGACACGGGGAAGCTTGGTAGATTTGGGTATATTACTGTTACCTCAAAGAAAGAGGGACTGTTAGGACCTGCGGGAACTGAATTCCGCGCCCATGAATTCCACCACTGGGATTCGGAGGAGAACGGGACGGATTTCGCAGCAAAAAAGCCGGTGGGAACACGGGGCTGGGACTGCGGATATACGACGGAGAGCTTTTATGCAGGCTTTCCGCACTTGTATTTTTACAGTAATGTGAAAATTGCTGAGAACTTTATTAAATGTGCAGAAACGTGGAAAAAGAAAAATCCCATCAGCGAAGCTGATCTGGAATGGATTTTTGCACGTAACTATGAAGGTACTGAATAGTTACAAATCCAGAAAAGTATAGCACTTTGAAGGTTCGATAAATTTGAATTTTAGCAAATTTTTTGCATTGACAAAAATTGCAGTAGAAAAAGATTCTTACTGATATGACATAATCAAAAAGATGAATAGTGAAATGAAATATGACAGCAGAATGAAAATAAATATGACAGAAAAAACTTCAGTAGAAAAGACCTGGAAAGCATATCTGAATAAGATTGAACCGGCAGACCGAACTGCCATGGAGCTTGCGAAAAAGCGTTGGAATTCTGTGGCAAAACCCATCGGAAGTCTCGGAATTCTGGAGGAGGATATTATAAAGATCGCGGGGATCCGCGGGAACGCATCGGGAATGAAACTGGACCGGTCCGCACTGGCAGTCATGTGCGCGGATCATGGTGTCGTTGCGGAAGGGGTTTCCCAGACAGGTAAAGATGTGACGAGGATCGTTGCGGAAAACTTCACGAAAGGCGAGACATCCACCTCCAAGATGTGCCGGATCTCTGGAACTGACCTCTATCCGGTGGATATGGGAATGGATTGTGAGCCGACCGGGCAGAAAGAGCCTGACATGCACCGGATTTTGGACCGGAAAGTGGCAAGAGGATCCGGAAATATCGCGAGGGAACCGGCGATGAGCAGAACCGGGTGTCTTCAGGCACTTCTTTCCGGCATAGATCTCGCATTCCGGTTGAAAGAGATGGGATACGAAATGCTTGCCGCCGGGGAGATGGGAATCGGAAATACGACTCCTGCTGCCGCCATGAGCGCAGTGCTCACGGGGCTCTCACCTGAAGAGGCGACCGGCCGGGGCGCCGGACTCTCTGACGCGGGACTTGAGAAGAAAAAAAAGGCAGTGGAGATGGCAGTTTCCCGTTTCTATGAGAAATATCCGGAATACCGGAATGGAACAAAAGAACAATATGAGAGCGGAGAGCTGTCCGCTGCGACGGTGCTTGCAGAGCTTGGCGGTTTCGATCTCGCTGGAATGACGGGGCTATTCCTCGGCGGAGCGGCGGCAAAGATCCCGGTTTTGATGGATGGATTCCTCTCAACCGTCTCTGGCCTTCTGGCGGTTCTCATCAGGAAAGAGGCGAAGGACTATATGCTCGCGTCCCATATTTCCACAGAACCTGCCGGGGCGGCGATCCTTCAGATGCTGGATCTTCCGGCACCTCTTCACATGGGAATGCATCTCGGCGAGGGAAGCGGGGCGGTTGCCATGATCCCGCTTCTCAGGATGGGGGCGAAAGTGTACGAGGAGATGAGCACATTTTCTGATATCTCTGTGGAACAGTATGTGGACTATCAGGAGAAAGGAGAGCGGCCATGAGGGCGGCAATTATCGCTTTTTCCATGTATTCCAGGATCCCGATGCCGATGTTTGAGTGGAAAGAGGAGGACATGAAATATGCCATGTGTTTCTTCCCGGCCATCGGCATGGTGATCGGGACAGTATTTTACGGGATGTTCCTGCTGCTCTCATGGCTTCTTCCGGGAAGCTTTCTGGCAGCGGGAATCCTTCTCGCAATTCCGATCTTCATCACAGGCGGAATCCACATGGATGGATTTATGGACACGTGTGATGCAAGGGCGTCCTACGGAGACAGGGAGAAGAAACTCGCGATCTTAAAGGATACCCACACGGGGGCGTTCGCTGTGATCTTCGGCGCACTGTATCTGATCCTTTATACGGCGGCATGCATGGAGCTTGACCGGGAGACGGCGGTGCTTGTCTCGATCGGTTTTGTGATTTCAAGATCCTTAAGCGGACTCTCCACGGTGACATTCCCGGAGGCGAGAAAACATGGGATGCTGGCAGATTTTATGAAGGACGCGAAAAAGAAGACGGTAGCGGTCTGGATGGTCATCCTGTTCCTTGCGGCAGCAGTTCTGGAACTTTTTCTGGGTGGCAGAATTGGGGGAATCATTCTATCAGCATCGATCCTGATCTTTTTCTACTACCGGCATATGGCAGTGAAGGAGTTCGGTGGGGTCACGGGAGATCTGGCGGGATTTTTCCTGCAGATCTGTGAGCTTGGGATCCTCCTTGCGGCCGTGATCGGGAAGGCGGTGATCGGATGAAACTTTTCATGATCCGGCATGGGGCAACGGCCGGGAATCTGGAAAAACGGTATGTGGGCCGGACTGATGAGGGACTGACGGAACAGGCAGTGTCGGATCTGAAGGAAGAAGCGCTGAAGCTTCGGGAGATTTCAGGAAATGTGGCAGCGATCATCACAAGCCCGATGAAGCGGTGTCTTGAGACGGCAGAAATTCTGTTCCCGGAGAAGCTATATGAACATGTTCCGAGAATCCAGAAAGCCGGACTCTCCGAGTGTGATTTCGGAACCTTTGAGTATAAGAATTATCTGGAACTTTCCGGGGATGCGGAGTATCAGTATTTTATCGACACGCTGGGGAGAGAGGGATTTCCCGGCGGGGAGACCACGGAGGCGTTTAAAGCCCGGACAGTGGAGGCATTTCAGGAAGTATGGAAGGAAATTTTTTCTCAGACTGAACAGGGGGCTGACCGGACACTCGTTTTTGTCGTTCATGGAGGAACGATCATGGCAGTCATGGAGGCGTTTTCGGAGGAAAAGAAAAGTTACTATGATTGGCAGGTTGGGAACGGGGAAGGCGTTTTGGGAAAAATGGATGCGTCAGATGGACAGATCCGCAACGCGCGGATCATTAAAGCTAAATAACCGATAACGAAACGTGTAAAGGAAAAGATGAAGGGAGAACAAAAACATGATACTTTTATTATCTGTATGCAGCATCGGATTTCTGATCTACGGTGCGCTGGTTGTAAGCGGCATCTACACGCCGATCAGCTCAAAGATCCTTGTGGAGGACGAAGAGCGGGCAAAATGGTGCCACACAGAGGGAGTCACAAAGATGCTCTGGGGGCTGGATCTGGCATTCTTTGTCATGTACCGATGCAGCGTATTTCCGGCAGTTTTATGGCTGGCGGCATTTCTTGTACTGACGGTGGTTATTATCATCATGGCATATAAGAATAACGGAAAATATTTGAAATAGAGTCCGTAAAGGATTCCTGAATTTTTTGTCCGCGGGGAAAAGGACGACAGGCTCACATGCGTATGGAAACATAGTTTCGTTTGTGCAGCTGAAAACAGGAAAATTACGGCAGATAAGGAAGAATTTACATGATAGACAGAATGGAACTTCTGGCGGTGATCGTACTTGGTTTTCTGCTGGATCAGGTCCTCGGCGATCCGCACTGGCTGTATCATCCGGTGCGGCTGATCGGGACATATATCAGTTTTCTGGAAAAAGGAATACGGAAGATCTTCGGAGACGGGGAACGGGCGCTGCTTGCGGGCGGCGTCGTTCTTGTCCTTTTTGTGACGGGAACGACGGCGGTCGTATCCGGCGGCATTCTTTATGCCTGCGGTCGGATTTCCCCAGGGCTTAAATTTCTGGTCTCGGTGATCCTCTGCTATCAGCTATTTGCGGTGAGATCCTTAAAAGATGAGAGCATGAAGGTCTACCGGGAATTGAAAAAAGATGATCTACCGGCAGCCCGGTACGCGGTCTCCATGATCGTGGGCCGTGATACGGAACGTCTCGACATGACGGGAGTCACGAAAGCGGCGGTGGAAACTGTAGCGGAAAATACTTCGGACGGTGTCGCAGCCCCGCTTTTTTATATGACTCTCGGCGGCCCGGTCCTCGGCTGGATATATAAGGCAGTTAACACCATGGATTCCATGGTGGGATACAAGAACGACAAGTATCTTTATCTTGGAAGGGCGGCGGCAAAGCTTGACGATCTCCTGAACTTCATACCTGCGAGACTCTGCGCCTGGGTCATGATTTTCGCCTCCTATCTGCCATCAAAAGATCATGAATTTGACGGTTACCATGCAAAGGAGATCTTTTTAAGGGACCGTTTCAACCACGCGAGCCCAAATTCCGCCCAGACGGAATCGGTCTGCGCCGGATCACTCAGGATCCGCCTTGCGGGAGATGCCTGGTATTTCGGAAAACTTGTGAAGAAGAAATATATTGGGGATGATCTGCGGCCGGTAGAGATCGAGGATATTCCGCGGGCGAATAAGCTTCTTTACCGGACATCATGGACCCTTATGGGACTCTGTGCGGTGGTAGAAACGGTTCTCAATTTATTGTAAAGATGGTTTTGAGGCATAAAAACAGGATATGGCAGCAGTCGTAATGCAGAGTATATACGATTATAAATTGTGTTAAAACGGCTGCAGCACTACGGAGGAATCAAATTGGCAAAAGTAATCATGATCCAGGGAACGATGTCGAATGCTGGGAAAAGCTTTCTCGCGGCGGGGCTCTGCCGGATCTTTAAACAGGACGGACTCAGGACCGCCCCGTTCAAATCCCAGAATATGGCATTAAATTCCTACATCACAAAGGACGGTCTTGAGATGGGCCGTGCTCAGGTCATGCAGGCGGAGGCGGCGGGAATCGAACCGGAGGCGGCGATGAATCCGATCCTCCTAAAGCCCACCTCCAACATGGGCTCCCAGCTCATCGTAAACGGAGAAGTCAGGGGAAATTATCCGGCGGCGGAATATTTTAAGATGAAAAAGAGCCTGATTCCGGACATCATGGACGCTTACAACACTCTGGCATCCAGGTACGATGTGATCGTCGTGGAGGGTGCCGGAAGTCCGGCAGAGATCAATCTCAGGGAGAACGATATCGTGAACATGGGACTGGCAGAGATGCTCGACGCACCGGTCCTTCTTGCGGGAGATATCGACCGGGGCGGGGTCTTCGCCCAGCTTTACGGAACCGCGGCACTTTTGACAGAGGAGGAGAGAAGGCGGATCCGGGCCTTTGTGATCAACAAATTCCGCGGCGATAAGGAGATCTTAAAACCGGGCCTTGCCATGCTCTATGAGCGGATCCGGATCCCGTTCGCGGGTGTGATCCCATATATGGATGTGGATGTGGACGATGAGGACAGTCTCTCGGAGCGACTGACCGGAAAACATGGTTCAGGGCCACTGCTCGACCGATCCGGACATGAGGCGTTTGCAAAGGTTACGGTGGTAAGACTTCCGCGGATCTCTAACTTCACGGACTTCAATTCCCTTGAACGCCTTCCGGGAATCGCTCTTTCCTATGTGAGCCGGCCGGAAGAACTGACAGGATCCGATCTCATTATCATACCCGGAACAAAGAATACGATGGGTGATCTCAAATGGATCCGCCAGAACGGGCTGGAGGCAGTGATCACACGGATGGCAGGAAAGGGAACTCCTGTTATCGGTGTGTGTGGTGGATTCCAGATGCTCGGAACGAGTCTCGACGATCCTCATGGGGTCGAGGAGGGCGGGACCATGCGGGGAATGGAGCTCTTACCGATTCGGACGATCTTCGCGGAGAAGAAAACGAGAACGAGAGTAACCGGCACGGCGAGATTTTCGGAGGACGGCGAACCGGTTAAAATCTCCGGCTACGAGATCCATATGGGTGAGACGATCCGGGATGGTGGAAGGAATTTCTCGGAAATCTGTTGCAGTGATGGAACTGGCGGACACACAGCCGCGACAAAAGAGGATATACAAAAATGTGTTCGGAACCTACGTCCACGGCGTTTTCGATACGGAGGAGATGCAGACGGCAGTTCGTAACTTCCTTGCAAAACAGAAAGGTGTCTGTCCGGAAGAATATGAGAGCGGAGTGACCTTTTCCATGGCGAAATACAAAGAGGAACAGTACGATAAAATGGCAAAGATCATCCGGGAAAATCTCGATATGGATATGATCTACCGGATCTTAGAGCGAAAGGATGTGAGAGGATGAGCGGACTCGACTGGACAGAAGAATTAAAGAAGCGGACGGGCATCGATTTTTTGACGACCCGCCCGATGGAGATCGAAAAGAAGAGCTTTGAGATCATAAAGGGAGAGCTGGGGGACGAGTTCGTTTCCTCTTATCCGGCGGATGCACTGCCGCTCCTCTGCAGGGTGATCCACACGACGGCGGATTTTTCCTACAGGGACACCCTGACGATCACCGACGGAGCTGTCGAAAAGGCAAAGGAAGCGATCCGACGCGGACTTCCGATCATCACGGACACCACGATGGCTGCATCCGGGATCAATAAAACGGCGGCAGGAAAATTTGGGATCGAGGTGCACTGTTTTATCGGAGATGAGGATGTGAAGGTAAAAGCGAAGGAGAGCGGCATGACAAGATCTGCGGTCAGTGTCGAAAAAGCCGCAGGATGTTATCCGGAATGCATCTACGCGGTGGGCAACGCACCGACAGCCCTGATGCGCCTTTATGAGCTGATCGAAGAGAAAAAGATCCGCCCGGCGCTTATTATCGGAGTCCCGGTGGGATTTGTAAATGTGGTGGAAGCAAAAGAGTTGATCTTAAGGACAGATGTTCCGGCCATCGTCGCAAGAGGACGGAAAGGCGGCAGTAATATCGCGGCGGCGATCTGCAATGCGTTATTATATGAAGCTGGTGGAAGATAAAAGAATATACGATGGAATACAGATATAGAAAAATGCCTCAGAGCTTTGCACATTCTGTGCTGCTCTGGGGCATTTTCTATTTGTACGATAAAATTATACTTCCTGCACCGTGATCCCCGGTACAGCCATCAAGGAGTAGTTCGTGTGATACACAACGAAACCGGGAGCAGCGCCGGGAACTTTTTTCAGATTCTTTCTCTGGATATAAGCGACTTCCACCTTCTCGTTTCCCCGTCCCTTGGAGTAATAGGCAGCCAGCGCTCCGGCTTCCTCAAAAACGCGGTCCGGCAGCTCCTTTCCCTCGGTCTTTACGATCACATGGGAGCCGGGGATTCCCTTCGCGTGAAACCACCAGTCGCCGCCGTTGGCAAACTTGAAGTCGAGTTCTTCATTCTGGTAGTTGTTTTTTCCGACATAGATATGGAATCCGTCGCTGGAAAGGTAGTGGAACGGGCGGCTTGTGATCTTTACCTTTTTTCCGCCGGTATAATGGCGTTTGATATAGCCGTACTCCGTAAGCTCTTCCTTGATCTGTACCAGATCCTCCTCCAGCCTTGCGATATCCATGGAAGTACTGATGGATTCCAGATGGTCGATCTCCGCCTTTGTCTGCGCAAGCTGTTCCGTGACGGCCTCGTAGGTCCGTTTCTGTTTATTGTACTTATCGAAATACCGCTTTGCGTTCTCCTGGGCTGTCATCGTCGGATCCAGAGGGATCGTAATTTCCGTATTGTCGTAATAATTTAAACATTTAAAACTTTTCTCCCCACCTGAGAGACCATATCCGTAGGTATTCAAAAGTTCTCCGTAGATCCGGTATTTTTCCCGTTTTTCAGTATCCTTGAGCTGCTTTGTCTGAAGATCCAGCTTTCTTACACTGCGCTCCAGTGCATTGGAGATGATCTTTCTAAGATCCGTGGACTTCTGGTGGATCCGTGATACCGTATTCTTTTCCGCGTAGTACCGCTCGAGGAGCTCACTGATGGAATCAAACTTCACAGTCCTGTAATTTCCACCTTCCATCATCGTCAGCGGGACAGCGGCAAATTCGATCGGTTTTTCTCCCTCATAGATAATATTCGGGGTGAAATTGCCCTCGCGGATATCGTCCATGATCCAGTTGAACGCGTGGAAGAGGTGGGTGAGTTCCGCGTCGGAAAATTCTTTTGCGGAGATATCACCGTCTAAGGATGCCAGATGGCAGATCTCAGCGGCAACCACGGGACTTAAGCCGGTAAGATCCATGTAGAGCGCTTTGGAAAGATTCTGCGGTGTGCTGTGCAGAAGCTCTTTAAATTCCGTTTCCGTGATCGTAAGCGGGTTCTTCTTCTCACCGGAGTGGGGGATAAAATAATCTCTTCCCGGGAGGACTTCCCGGACAGAGCTTACCTGAGCCGAGATATGTTTGATGCTGTCTAAGATCACGTTATTCTCATCGCAGAAGATGATATTGCTGTGTTTTCCCATGAGCTCGATCACGATGAACTTTCTTCTGAGGTCGCCCATCTCATCAAGATGCTCCACCTCGATCCGGACGATCCGCTCCAGCCCTGGCTGGGTGACAGAGATAATCCTGCCATTGGCGATATGCTTTCTTAAGAGCATACAGAAGTTCGGGGCCGTCATCGGGCTCGGTTTATTGTTTGCCGTAAAATAGAGAAGCGGGAGACTGGCGTTGGCTGAGACGAGCAGCCGCACGTTCTCCCGGTTTCCTTTTATCGTAAAAAGTAATTCGTCCTTTTCCGGCTGGGCGATCTTTGAGATCCTGCCGGAGACGATCTTATCGTTCAGATCGCGGACCAGATTCGCGATCACAATTCCGTCAAATGCCATTGTTGTGGTGGTTCCTTTCTGACAACAGCTCCGTCTGAAATGTCAAAAACCGTGACTGTGGAATCTGCTGTCTCTATATAGATTTTGTGTAACTGTTCAGTAGGTCTGCGCACTTGCTGCGCTGACCGTAAGAAAACATAGGCTGGAGGGCAAAAAT
>ENA-UEQJ01001033-UEQJ01001033.1-human-gut-metagenome-genome-assembly--contig:-NODE-1033-length-22665-cov-8.988489_pt1 | contig 22665 bp, 20 predicted proteins | sample MGYA00242937_ERZ507938 | MGnify/ENA primary metagenome ERZ507938 (study PRJEB26167, sample SAMN06115437) | human gut metagenome | host: Homo sapiens | place: China:Gansu | collected 2015-07-03...
AGGGGCGAGATCGAAACGCCCCTGCCGTTCTCTTGGGGGATCAAAAGGGGGCCTTCTCTCACGTGAGAGAAGGCCCCCTTTGCCCCGCGCAGTCCCATGCCAATGGGACATCTCCCGCGCAGTGCAGGGCATATCAACGTCTGCCCTGTTGCTTCGCGCTCAAATACAGCACCGCTTCGACCACTCCCCCGCCGACGGCGAGGGCCTTGTCCGAGATCGTCGTGCAGTATTCCGGCTTGCAGCGCGGGTCGACATCGCCGGACTTCATCCCCTTCTTAACGGGCACGCCGTCGTCCAGCACGCCGCGCAGCACACCGCTGATGGTGCACTTCATCGGCTGACCCTCGACAAAGCCGATGGTCTCGCCCTCCTCGACCGTGTCGCCGATGCGGTGGACGGCAGTAAAAATGCCGTCGCATGGCGCGCGCAGCACGCGCTCGCCCGCAAAGCCGCCGATGAGGCCGGGAATGTTCGTGTTCGGCAGTGCGCTGCCGGAGTAGATGACGCGCCCGAGCGTGTGGCCGCGCATCGTCTCGACGACCGCGTGGCAGTCCTCCCCCGCCGTGAAGCCGGGGCCGACGCCCACGACGATCGGCGCGTCCTCGATCTTCGTGCCGAGATTGCGCTTGGCAAGAATCGCGTCCACGAGCGCGTCCGGCGCGAGCTCCTCGCGGCAGGCGCACTCAGGGTCGGCCAAAACAGGCAGTGAACCCTCGCGCAGCAGCTTCTTCGCCTCCGCGGCATTCTCCGCGCGCGCAGCGCGCAGGCCCTCGACCGTCGTTTCCCCGTGGACGATGGCATCGGAAAACGCCACCGTGCGGCGGATGGCCGTCGGGCGGGCGAGGTCGGTCATCACCACGTCGATCCCGCAGCGCCACAATCTCATGGCCGCGCCGCTCGCGATGTCTCCTGCGCCGCGAATCAATGCAAGCATACATATACCCCCTGATGCAGACTGCCCGCGATGACCGGGCAGGAAAATTCATTTGCCATGGCCTGCGCCGCTTCATAATCGGCGGCAGACTCCACCTTGTTGATATAAACGCGGTCGCCGTAACCCTCGGCGTTGACGACGCGCGCGGCAAGCTGCGGCGTGACGACCGTCTCCTCATCCACGCCCGCGAGCTGCGCGTAGAGCGCGCTGCGGTGGCAGGTCTCGCGGATGGTTTTGCCGACGCCGTCGATGCCGATGACCATGATGACACGCTGCGCCTCCTCCGGGATCACCGGCTCATGGGAAGCGTGCGCCTTGAGCGGCAGGCGCTTGGCACCGTCCGCCTCGACAAGCACAAAATCCGCAAGCTGCGCCAGCGTGCCCATTGAGAGCCACGGCGCGCAGAGCTTGCCGCTCTCCGCCTGCGAGGCAACACAGACGATGCCCGACCGCTCCAATGCCGCCGAAACGGCGGCCTCGTCCGCATCCAGCAGCGTTTCATACTGCTTCGGACGGCAGATGTGCGTTGTGGTCGTGATAATGACCTTACCCTTTTTCGAAAGCTCCCCGGCGAGCGTTTCCATCAGCGTCGTCTTTCCGCCGCCGCCGATGATGGCCGTCACGCCGCGGCCGACGTGCAAAAGCGGTGCGATCTGCATATACGCACCCTCAGTGCCGCTGTCCGGCGAGGCGCGCGCGGTGCTCGATCATCTCCGCCGCGATGCTGATGGCGATCTCCTCCGGCGTCTCAGCCAGAATCGGAAGGCCGATGGGCGCGTGGACGCGCGCGATGTCCTCTTCGGTATAGCCGTCACACTTGAGGCGCTCACGCGTCTTGGCGACCTTTGTGCGGCTGCCGATGCAGCCGATATAGGTCGCATCGCTCCCCAGCACCTGGGAGAGGATTTCATAGTCCGCCTGATGGCCCGGCGTCATCACGACGGCATAGTCGTTCGCCGTGAGCGCCACCTTGCCGAAAATATCGGAAAAGCTGCCGAAGATGACCTCGCTCGCCATGGGATAGTTTTCTTTCTTCGCAAGCTCCTCGCGGTTGTCGTACATCACCACGCGGAAGCCCACCGTCGCCAGCACCGGCACGAGCGCGCGGCCCACATGGCCGCCGCCGAAGATATACACGCTGCCCGCGTGGCACAGCGGCTCGACATAAATGCCGTTCTTCCACACGGCCTTGGCAGAAAAATAGTCCGCCTTGTCCTGCGGGATCTCCTCGCGCCTGACGACGTGGAACTCGTTCACGCCGTCGCCGTCAAGAGACAGCAGCAGCCAGAGGTCGACGTCTTTATCGAGCATTTCGCGCCAGCGCTTGAGCACCGCGATATCCGCCGCCTGCTCGGGCGCGAAAAACTGGAAGTAGACCGTCACCGCGCCGCCGCAGATCATGCCCGTGCTGGCCTCTTCACTCGGGTGCAGGTTGTAGGATTTGAGCTCGTTGCTGCCACCGTTTTTGAGCGCGTCCTGCGCGCGCTGGATGCTCAGCCGCTCCACTGCGCCACCGCCAATCGTGCCGAGCACGCGGTCATCTTCAAAGACAGCCATCTTCGCGCCCGCGCCGCGCGGCACAGAGCCCGAAGACGCCAGAATGCTGCTCAGCACCACACGCTCGCCGCGCGAAAGGGCCGCGAGCATTTCATCAAGAATCGCTTTCATATTTTCATGCTCCTTTGCAGAGAATCACGCTGCTATTATGCACTGCATTATAGCAAAGCGCCGCGGCAAACGCAAGCCGCGGCGCACAAAAGTCGCATTGATCGTTATTTTCCATTAAATCAGGGGCGCGCATATCTGGCGCGGCTCACTTGCTGCGCTCGATGCGCTTGAGCTCGCCGAAATACTTGTCGTGCGTCTCCTGATAGGCGCGGTTGAAAACCGGGTCTTTGCCCTGGTGCAGCGCCTGAATATAGTCGTGGTGATTGTTCATGATGTGCTCGTCGAACATCGAGAGCGTGAAAACGCCGACATTCGAGCACTGGTCGGCGATGCGCTCCACATTGACGAGGATATCGAGAAACGTGAGGCCCGCGTACACCGTGCACTGCCCGTCGCGCACGCGGCGGATGTGATTGGCGCGCAGCGTGGCGACAAGGTCGTCCACGACCTCCTCGACCGGCTCGATGTGGCGCGCGGCCTCGTAGTCCGTGGCGGCAAAGGCCTTGTAGGTGTAATCTAAAATCTCGCCGAGCACCTCGCGCAGCACCATGAGCTCCTGATGTGCCGTGGGCGACAGGCTCGCGCTGCGGTCAAGGAACTCCTGCGCATTTTCCGTCAGGTTCACGGCGTGGTCGCCGATGCGTTCAAACTCGCCGAAGCACTGGATATAGTAGTTGAGCATGTCGCTTCCGTGTCCGCTCGGCATGTGCGGCGACAGGCGGATGAGGTAGTTGTCCACATGGTCGGCGAGCTTGTCGATGTGCTCCTCGTTCTCGTTGATGACCTTGATCGTGTGGGCATCGTATTGCTCGAGCACGCCCATCGCGCTCATCACGCCCGTGCGCGCAAGGCGCGCCATGGTGGTGATGGCCTCACCCGCGCCCGAGAGCGCGATGGCGGGAGAGGTGAAGAACTTTTCATCGAGCAGCGAAAGCTCGTGGTCGACATTTTCGCCAAGGCGCACATCGTCCTTGACGAGCTTGCGCGAGAGCTTTTCAAACTGGCCGCACACCGGCAGCAGCACGATGGCCGAAGCAAGACGGAACACCGTGTGCACATTCGCGATGCCGCCGGAGGAAAGCGCCTCGTCCCACAGGGCATCGAGCACACCGAACGAGTGCAGCAGCATCAGCCCCACGATCACGAGGATCGAACCGGCGATGTTGAAGAGGATATGGATCGCGCCCGTGCGCTTGGCATCGGCCTTCGAGCCGATGGAGCAGACGATGGCCGTCGTCACACAGTCGCCGATGTTGACGCCGATGATGATGGCGTAAACGGACGAGAACGTCAGCGCGCCGGTCGTGGCAATGGCCTGCAAAATACCGATGGTCGCCGACGAACTCTGCAGCAGGAACGCAACGCCCGCGCCGAGCAGGAATCCGAGCACCGGCTTACCGGAGAGCTGGTAGAACATGTTGGCAAACGTCTCAGATTCCGACAGCGGGCTCACCGCCGCGGTCATGCTGAGAAGGCCGGTGAAGAGGATGCCGAAGCCCATCGCGATCGAGCCGATGGTATCGGACTGGCGGGTCTTGACCGCCATTAGAAAGAGGATGCCGATAATCGCCGCAAGGGGCGCGAGCGTCGAGGGCTTGAAGAAATTGAGCAGCGATGTCTCCGATGCGTTCACGTCGAGAAGGCGAATGATCTGGCCCGTGATCGTCGTACCGACATTCGCGCCCAGAATGACGCCGATCGACTGGTGCAGCGACATCACGCCCGCGCCGACAAGGCCCGACGTCAGCACGATCGTCGCCGTAGAGCTCTGGATGACCGCCGTGACCACAAGGCCCAGCAGAAAGCCGACGAGCGGATTGTTCGTCACCTTTTCCATCGCGCGCTTGAAGGCATCGGACGAACCTTTTTTCAGTCCGTCGCCCATCAGGCGCATGCCGTACAGGAACAGCGCCAGACCGCCAAAGAGGGTGATCAAGTTGAAAATCGTCATAAGCGTTTCAAACCTCTTCTTCTGTATTATGCCGCCGCGCGGCGCAGGTTTCGGGCTGTAAAATACCCAACTCACACCAAATACTATTTTATCAGGTGAGGGCAAAATTGCAATCCTTTTCCCAAGATTTGTTACAAACAGCAAAAATGATTTATCCCTTGCATTTTTGTGTGCGCGTGGTACAATATTTATAGACAAAAAAAGGAGGCTTTCAACCATGTTGAACGCAGGCAACCCCATCGGCGTGATGGACAGCGGCATCGGCGGTCTCACCGTCGTGCGCGAATTACAGCGCATTCTCCCCGGCGAAGATATCATCTATTTTGGCGACAGTGCCAACTGCCCCTACGGCAACAAGACCTCTGACCAGATCTTCGAGTTGAGCAGCCACATGCTCCAGTTCCTCGGCGACAACGGTGTCAAGTGCACTGCCATCGCCTGCAACACCATCTCCACCATGGCCGACCGCCTGCGCCCCTGCTTCGACTACAAGATCGTCAGCATCGTGGAAGAAGCTGCCAAATACGTCCTGCGCGAGCATCTCAAGAGCGTCGGCCTCATCGCGACGGAGTTCACTGTTGCCTCCGGCAAGTACGCCGAGCTCATCCATGAGGGTGATCCCGAGTGCAAGGTCGTCGGCAAGGGCTCTCCCCTGCTCGCGGCACTCGTTGACCGCGGCGACTTCAACCAGCACGACATTAACACCGAGATCCGTACGCAGGTCGACAACATTCTCGCGCGCGAAAAGGTCGAAAACCTGATCCTCGGCTGCACGCACTATCCCATCGTGGAAGAGAACTTCCACGAGTGCTATCCCGAAATGCACCTCATCAACCCCGCGCTCGAGCAGGCAAACGCCGTCAAGGCATACCTCACCGAGCAGAACGCGCTCAACCCGCAGAAAAAGGGTAAATTCGTCATCTGCACGAGCGGCGACCCGCAGGTATATGTCAACGTCGGCAAGCGCCTCGGTCTCTTCGAGGCGAGTGAGCTGAAGGTCGTCCACATCTAAGTTAGTCCAAATTGAAATGAAAAGCGGAAAGTCACAGGACTTTCCGCTTTTTGTGCTGTCTGATGGACTTTCTGCATACCATATGGCGAGGTGGTCTGTTTTGAATACATTTGAGGCCGCGATTTTGCGCGATTTCGGTGAGCGGGAGGACTTTGAGCGCGTGCTCACACATGCGCTGCGCCGCGGCTGCGGCGGTCGCGTCCTGCTCTCGCTGATGGCGGACGGCTCACTCCGGCTCACCGGCACGAAGGACCCCGACATCGCGTTCGGCGCGGTGCTGCTCGACCTGACCGTGCCGGTGGTGCCGTGCAGCGAGGAGTCCCTCGCCCTGCGTGTGCAGGTGATCGACTGGCGGCGCTGCGCGAGATGCTATGACGAAGCGCTTGCGCAGCGCACCCGCCATCCCCTGCCGTAGCTGCCGCCATCGCGCAAAAACATCCCGCCGCAAATTGCGGCGGGATGTTTTTGTCCTTTATTTCAGACAATCCAAAATTGCCTGCACAGTCTCATCGACCGTGCCGTTGTTGTCGACAATGTGGTCGGCAAATCTTTCGTAGCAGGCCTTGCGCCTGTCGTACATCGCCGCAAGGTCGCCCGCCGAAAGAGGCCTCCCCTCGCGCGGCAGCTGGTCGATATCACGCTTCAACCAGAAAATGATGCCGTTCTGGTGCAGAAGATTGTAGTTTTCCTCTCTCGTCACGCAGCCGCCGCCCGTAGCGATGACCGCTCCCGAGCGCTTGCCGAGCGCGGCAATGGCCTCGCTCTCGAGCTCTCGGAATTCCGCCTCACCGTGCTTTTCGATGAGCTGGGCACAGCTCATACCGTTTTTCTCTTCGATCTCGGCGTCGCTGTCAAGCGCGATGCGGTCAAGCTTCTCAGCAAGGCGCGCGGCAACGGTGCTCTTGCCGCTGCCGGGCATGCCGACGAGCACGATGTTCTGCATCTCAAGGCTCAGCTTTTTCCAGATGCGCTCGGTCTCGCTGTCGGGGATGTCGCGGTTTTCAAAGACCTCCGCCGTGCGCTTAGCCTGCGCGACAAGCATGTAGAGCCCGCTCATATAAGGAATGCCGAGCTTTTCCGCCTGCAAGACAAACGCTGTACGCGCGGGGTTGTAGACGATATCGAGCACACCCCCGAGCTTCGGGAAGAGCGACAGGTCGACGGGCGACACGCCGCAGTTCGGGTACATGCCGACGGGCGTGGTGTTCACGATGACCTCCGCGTCCGCGTGACGATCCAGATTGTTGTAGTTGTCCTCCCCCTTGCGGGAGATGATGGTCACGCTGCGCGCGCCCATCTCCTCGAGCACGGCACAGACCGTCGAGGAGGCGCCGCCGGAGCCGAGCACGAGCGTCTTTTTGCCATCGATCTGAATGCCGCTCGCCCTGACCATACCGGCAAAGCCGTAGGCATCGGCGTTGTCGCCGTACAGCGTGCCGTCCTCGCGCCTGACCAGCACGTTCACACTCTGGAGTTTTTGCGCAATGGGTGAAAGCTCTGCGCAGTACGGGATGACGGCCTTTTTATAGGGAATGGTGACGTTCATGCCGTCAAAGCCGCCGCCCGTCAGAAATTCGCCGAGCTTTTCGGGCGCGACCTCATAGAGCCGGTATTCATAGTCCGCCAGCTCCGCGTGGATAGCGGGCGAATAGCTGTGGCCGAGCTTTTCACCGAGTAATCCGCAGCGCTTCATTCAAACCACCTCACTGTAAGAGCCAAGATACGTGAACTCCTCGCACAGCTCGGGCAGCTCACCCATGAGCTGGGTGAACTGCGGGGCATAGACCGAGGTTTCAAGGTCGAAGTAAAACATGAACTCGAAGTTGCGGTCCGGCATCGGGCGGCTCTCGAGCTTGTTCATGTTGACGCCGAGCGCGTTGAAACGCGAGAGCACCTTGTAGAGCGAACCGGGGTGGTGCGGCAGCACCATCATCAGGCTCGTGCGGTCTGCACCGGGGTAAATTTCGAGGTTTTTCGCAATGCAGATGAAGCGCGTGAAGTTATTGCCCTGATCCTGCACAGAGGCGGCGAGGCAGTCAAGGCCGTAGAGCTCTCTGCATGCGCGGGACGACAGCGCCGCCACATCGTCGCGGCCGGACTCGGCCACCATGCGCGCCGCCACCGCGGTATTTTCGCAGCGGATGACCTTCACATTGGGAAGCCCCTGTAAAAAGTGTGCGCACTGGCTGATGGCCTGTTCATGTGAGTAGATCTCACGGATGTTTTCGAGCTTCGCACCGGGATTGGCGAGAAGATTATGGTCAACCTTGATGCGCACCGAGCGCACGATGCGGAAGTTGTGCTGCATCATCAAGTCGTAGACCGCGTTCACGCTGCCCGCCGTGCTGTTTTCCAGCGGCAGCACGCCGTAGCGGCAGAGGCCCTTTTCAATGGCGGAGAACACCGCCTCGAAGGAACTGAAAAAGAACGTGCTCGGGCGCTTGAAGAGCCTTTCGCACGCCTGCTCGGAATACGCGCCCTCCACGCCCTGACAGGCGACGGCGGCGTCCTCGGGAAAGAGCTGCGGCGTCTTTTCGATGGCCTCGGCAATTTTCGCGGGCAGATCGCCCTTCGTGCTGAGAAGACAGCTCTGGCGGCTGCGGCTCAGCTCGAAAATGAGGGAGTAGAGCGAGGAGACGTATTCGCGCAGGTCGTCCGGCGTTTTGTCCAGAATCTCGCGCATTTTCTCCTTCTCGCGGCGCGCATCGAGCACGCGCAGGCCGTTGGCCTTTTTATATTCCGCGATCTTTTCAGCGGTCTCCATACGCTGGGCAAAGAGCGCGATGAGCTGATCGTCGATGCTGTCGATCTCTTTTCGATAGTCGTTTAAGTCCATGTTCCCTTACCTCATTTCCCTTTTGCGCGATAGATACGCATCATAGACCGCGATGGCGGCCGCCGCCTCCACACAGGGCACGGCGCGCGGCACGATGCACGGGTCGTGGCGGCCCGTGACGGCCATCTTCTCCGGCACCATCGTCTGCAAATTGACGCTCTGCTGCTCGCGCGCAATGGATGGCGTCGGCTTGAACGCCGCGCGGAACACGATGGGCATGCCGTTCGAGATACCGCCAAGAATGCCGCCGCAATGGTTCGTCTCAGTGATGATCTTGCCGTTTTCGACCGTAAAGGCGTCGTTATCCTCGCTGCCGCGAAGGCTCGCCACGCCAAAGCCCGCGCCGAACTCAACGCCCTTGACCGCCGGAATGCCGAAAACCGCCGAGGCGATGCGATTTTCCATACCGCCGAACATCGGATCGCCAAGGCCCGCGGGCGCCCCGAAAACCGCGCATTCGATGACGCCGCCGACGCTGTCACCAGCCTCGCGCGCCGCCGCGATGGCTTCGCGCATCTCCTCGCCGCGCGCATCGCTGACGACGGGGAACTCCTTGCCAGCAAGCGAGCCTGTCAGCTCACCTTCGTCAGAAATGCCCGCAATGGAGGCGATGCGGCTCACAAGCGTGATTCCTTCGCGCGCGAGAATTTGCAGGCAGATGCCGCCCGCGATGCACAACGGCGCGGTCAAGCGGCCGGAAAAGTGTCCGCCGCCCGCGCGGTCCTGATAGCCGCCGTATTTGACCTCGGCGGTGTAGTCCGAGTGACCGGGGCGCGGCGTGACAGCAAGATTCGCGTAATCCTGCGAGCGGGTGTTCGTATTGCGGATGATGGCCGTGAGCGGCGCGCCGCAGGTATAGCCGTTCACAAGGCCGGAGAGGATCTCCGGCGCGTCGGCCTCCTTGCGCGGCGTCGACCAGACGTTTTTGCCCGGCGCGCGGCGATTCAGAAAGCGCTGGAGTTCGTCCAGATCAACTTTCTCGCCCGCGGGGATGCCCTCGACCGTCACGCCGATGGCAGGGGAATGCGACTGGCCGAAGATGGTCAAATGCAGATTTTCGCCGTAGGTGCTGCTCATAAACCTTCTCCTTTCAAGCTGCTAAAATCCTCCCAAAAGCGGGGATAGGACTTTGCCACGCAGCCGTCGTTGTCGACTGTGATCTCGCCCGTCGCGGCGCAGGCCGCCGTGGCGGCAGACATCGCGAGGCGATGGTCGTTCTGCGTTTCGACCGCGCCGCCGTGCAGCGCGGGAACGCCCGTGATGACAAGGCCGTCTTTCTGTTCTTCAACTCGTCCGCCGAGCGCGCGCAGGAGATCTGCCGTGCTCTTGAGGCGGTCAGACTCCTTGAGCCGCAGCCGGTAGGCGTTTTCGACTCGCGTCTCCCCCTCTGCGACCGACGCAACGACACTCAGCACGGGGATGAGGTCGGGGATGGGCGCGGCATCGATCATCACGCCATGCAGCGCACCGCGCTTGACCGTCACGGCGTCGCCGTGCTCTGTGACTTCCGCGCCGAACCGGCGCAAAACGTCCAGCACGCCGCGGTCGCCCTGCGAGGACTGCAAATTCAGCCCCTCGACGGTCACGCCCTCTTTCGACAGCGCACCCATGCAGAGGAAGAACGCCGTGTTCGACCAGTCGCCCTCGACGACCGTGCGTTTCGGCAGATGACACCTCTGCTGACCGGGAATCGCCCACATCGCCCCCATTTTGGGGATGGTCAGCTTGGAAAGCTGAAGTGCATCCTCCGTCATGGCGACGTAAGCCGCGGATTCCAGCGGGCCGGACACCATAAGAAGACTGTCTCTGATCAGCAGCGGCAGCGCCATGAGAAGGCCCGAAATATATTGAGAGGACACATTGCCTGCGATCGTATAGTTTCCCCCGATCAGCTGTCCACTGCAATACAGCAGGTCGCCGTCCTCGCGGAGCGTCATGCCATGCTCTTTTAAAACGCTATCCAGCGGGGCGAGCGGGCGCTGGGGCAGCCGCCCCTCGCGGTGGAATACCGCCTGTGCGCCGAGCGCGCCGACGATGGGCAGCAGGAAGCGCAGCGTCGACCCGCTCTCGCCGCAGTAGAGGTCGCAGTGCCCCTCGGGCACTTTTTTGATCGGAGAGACGAGAAAGCCCGTCTCCATTTCTTCAATTTTCGCGCCGAGCGCGCTCAGGCACTTCGCCGTGGCCGCGATATCGGCGGAAATGCCGTCGCAGACCACCTCGGTCTTCTCCTCGCCGAGCGCCGCGCAGATCAGCAGCCGGTGCGCCTGCGATTTGGATGCCGGGATGCGCACACGTCCCGTGCGCGCGCCGGGTATGATGGTTCTTTTCATCGGATGCCACCGTCCTGCATCCAGTCGCGCAGGGCTTCGACGGGGATCGTCTCCATGCGCACCTGACCGATCTTTTCCGGCACGATGAGGTGCATCTTGCCGCCGGAAATCTTCTTGTCGACGAGCTCGGCCTCATAGAGCTTGTCGAGTTCGTAGCCCGTCTCGGTCGGCAGACCATAGCGGTGCAGAATGTCGAGCAGGCGCGCCAGCGTCTCTTCGCCGCAAATGCCGCGCTTGACTGCCGCGCGCGTGACCGTCGCCATGCCGATGGCGACCGCCTCGCCGTGCAGAAGAGAAAAATCGCTGCACTGCTCCACCGCGTGACCAAACGTGTGGCCCAAGTTCAGCGTGCGGCGGCGGCCGAGGTCGTACTCGTCCGCGCCGACGATGTCGCGCTTCATCTGCACGCAGACCTCGATGACGTGCTCGTACTGCTCACGCACGGGCGTTTTGTAGAGTTCTTCAAAGAACGCTGCATTGCCGAGCATCGAATACTTGATGATCTCGGCGCAGCCGCAGCGGTACTGCTCCTCGGGCAGCGTTTCGAGCGTGTTGGGATCACAGATCACGATGCAGGGCTGATAGAAGCTGCCCGCCTGATTCTTGCCCGTGGGCAGGTCGACGGCGGTCTTGCCGCCGACGGACGAATCGACCGCGGCCAGCAGCGTCGTCGGGATCTGGGCAAAGCCCATGCCGCGCTGATACGTCGCCGCGGCAAAGCCCGCGAGGTCGCCCACCACGCCGCCGCCGAGCGCAACGACCACGTCGCTGCGGCTGAAGCGGTGCTCACCGAGGAAGTGCAGCACATCGGCGTAGGTCGAGAGGTTCTTGCTCCCCTCGCCCGCGGGGAATGTGAAAGAGTGCACACGGTAGCCCGCCTTTTCAAGGGCCTTGACCGTGCGCTCGCCGTAGAGCGCGTAGACCGTGTCGTCCGACACGATGGCGGCCATGCCGGGGGCGCTGACCTCCCGGAGAAGCTCGCCCGCGCGGTCGAGTAAGCCGCGCTCGACCAGCACGTCGTATTCGCGCGAGGCCTTGATATGGATGCTTCGCATCAGCCGTCCACCTCTTCCTTTCTCTTCTTGCCCTCGTCCAGAAGTCGGATAAGGGTCTCTTCGTCGTCATTTTCCATGGCGGTCTTGTATTCGCTCAGGTGCTCGATGTAGCAGTCGATCTCCTTGAGCAGGAATTCCTTGTTTTCCATGAAGAGCTCCGCCCACATGTGCGGTGCGAGCCAGGCAACGCGCGTCATATCCTTGTAGCTGCCGGCGGAAAAGCCCTTGTGCTTTTTCGCTGTGGGGCTCTTGATGTAGGCGTTGGACGCCACATGCGCCAGCTGCGAGGTGAAGGCGATCATCTCGTCGTGCTGCTCGGCGGTTGTGACGGAGTAGCTCCCAAAGCCCGCGGGCGAGAGCAGGTCTTTCACATGGCTGAGTAATTCAATGTCGTCAAAGCGCGGCGGCACGAGCACCATCGGCGCGCCCACGAAGAGGTTCGCCTTGGCGTACTTGAAGCCCGAGAACTGCGTGCCAGCCATTGGGTGACCGCCAAGGTACGTAATGCCGTACTGCTCGGCGATTGGGAAGCACGCCGCGCATACCTTGCGCTTGGTGCCGCAGCAGTCGATGACGACCGTGTGCTTGTCGATCTTTGCCGCGTGATTTTTGAGCCATTCGACCGCCGCCGCGGGTCGGACGGCCAGCAGGATGACATCGCACTCTGCCATCGTCTCGTCCGTCAGCGCCTCGTCCACCGCGCCGCTGATGACGGCGAACGACAAGACATCGCGGTCGATGTCGTGGGCGAGCACACGCTCGCCCGCCTCGTGGTATGCCTTGGCGAGCGAGCCGCCGATCAGGCCGAGGCCGACGATGCCGGCGGTCATTCTGCCACCGCCTCTCTCACGCGGCGCACAGCCTTGGCGAGGTCATCGTACTGCTCGGGGCGCAGGGATTGCGCGCCGTCGCACAGCGCATGGATGGGGTCGTTGTGCACCTCGATGATGAGGCCGTCAGAGCCGCAGGCGGCAGCAGCCAGTGCCATCGGGCGCACGAGGCGCGCAATGCCGGTCGCGTGGCTGGGGTCGACGATGACCGGCAGGTGCGTGAGCTCCTTGAGCATCGGCACAGCCGCAAGGTCGAGTGTGTTTCTCGTGTAGTCGTCGTAGGTGCGAATGCCGCGCTCGCAGAGGATGACCTGCTCGTTGCCGCCGGCCATGATGTACTCCGCGCTCATTAAAAGCTCCTTGAGCGTGCTGGCGAGGCCGCGCTTTAAGAGGATGGGCTTTCTCAGCTTGCCGAGCTCGCGCAGCAGGTCGAAGTTCTGCATATTGCGCGCGCCGACCTGAATGACGTCCACATCCTCAAAGAGCGGCAGGTAATTCGTGCCCATGATCTCGGTGACGATGGGAAGGCCGGTCTCCTGACGGGCGATCTTCAGCAGCTCGATGCCCTCCGCCTTGAGGCCCTGGAAATCATAAGGAGAAGTGCGGGGCTTGAATGCGCCGCCGCGCAGCATGTTCGCGCCCGAGGCCTTCACAGCCTTGGCGACCGCGACGATCTGCTCTTCGGATTCGACCGAGCACGGGCCCGCGATCATGCAGAAGTTTCCGCCGCCGACCTTGACGTCGCCCACCTGCACGATCATGTCGTCGGGATGGAACTTGCGGTTGCAGCACTTGAAGGGCTCTGTCACGCGCTTGACGGAGTCGACGATGCTCAAACTCTCGATCAGGTCCATGTCGACGCGCGCCGTGTCGCCGATCAGGCCCAGCACGGTCTGGTACTCGCCCTCGGAGATGTGCACGCCAAGGCCCTGTTTTTTGAGCCAGTTGATAAGCTGCTCGCGCTTGTCCTGTTCTGCGCCACGTTTGAGTACGACGATCATAATAATTTCCTCCTTATTGACCGTGAAATATCGCCACAACGAAAAAATGCGGCACAGGTCTAACCTGTGCCGCATCAAGCAATCTCTTTTCAGAGCCTTTTTGCATCTTTGCATCACAAATTAGCCTTACTACGAATCCATAGTAAAGTAATAATAGTATGCAAAAACGAAAATGCTCTTCATCTTGTGTTGTTTCTCCGTTCGTGGAACTTTGTTGGTCTCAGTATAGGATCCCTAACCGAAAATGTCAACCGACAAATTATACAAAACGGATGGGTTTCGCTTTACTCCGCTCAAGTGTTTTGACAACTTTCGCCATTCACACGTCCGCGCCCTCGGCCTTGTCGGTCTCGCGGCGCTCTTCGATGGCCTCTTTCAGGATGATGTCCTTGACCTTCATCAGTCGGATCGTGTTGGCACGCTCGTTTTCATCGAGCTTCATCGTGATATACTTGATGTTTTGCTGCATCTGCGGAATTTTGACGTATTCGAGCGCGTTGACGCGCCGTCTCGTGCGCTCGATCTCGGCGGCGAGCAGCTGCGTGGCCTTCTCGACCTCGGCAAGGCGGAGCAGGTCGGGCAGAATGTCGCCGAGCTCGCGCACCGCGTCGTCGAGCTCGCCGCTCGTCTGGGCGAAGCCGTACGGATAAATATTCCCGCCGTCCTCGCTCGCGAGCTTGAACTCATAGCGCGGCACCTCGACGCTCATCACGTTCTCCGTGCCCGTTTCGAGCGAAACGCTCTGCTTGGGGCACAATAGCGCCTGCTCAAGCATTTCCGGCGACATCAGCGCGCTCGCCACGGTGAACGAGCCGTAGGCGCGCGCAAGCGACTGCTCCACCTTCTGCCGCAGCGCTAAGTCCTCGCGCACGACCTCCATGAACTGCTTCATCAACTCGTCGCGCTTGTCCTTGAGAAGTTTGTGCCCACGCTGGGCGGTGCGCAGCCGCCCCTTGAGGCGCGTGAGCTCCATGCGGGTGGGATTAACAGTGGTCGTAGGCACTTTTCTCCCCCCTTACTCTTCCTTTTTGAGATACTTGTCGATATACTCCGGTTTGATGCGCTTGAGCTCGCTGCGCGGCAGAAGGGATAAAAGCTCCCAGCCGAGGTCGAGCGTCTGCTCAATGGAGCGGTTCTCGTCCGTGCCCTGCGCGACATAGCGTTTTTCAAACTCGTCGGCAAACTTGGCGTAGAGTAAATCAGTCGGGCTCAGCGCCGCCTCGCCGAGGATCGACATGAGTTCCTTGTTCTCTTTACCGGTGGCATAGGCCGCGAAGAGCTGGTTCATCGTGCCGGAATGGTCCTCGCGCGTCTTGCCCGCGCCGATGCCCTTGTCCTTGAGTCGGGAAAGGCTCGGCAGCACGTCGACCGGCGGATTGATACCGCGGCGGTACAGCTCGCGCGAAAGGATGATCTGCCCCTCGGTGATATAGCCCGTCAGGTCGGGGATGGGGTGGGTCTTGTCGTCTTCAGGCATCGTCAGGATGGGGATCATCGTGATCGATCCGTCCTTGCCCACCTGACGACCCGCGCGCTCGTACATCGTCGCAAGGTCGGTGTAGAGGTAGCCGGGATAGCCGCGGCGGCCGGGGACCTCCTTTTTCGCCGCGCTGATCTCGCGCAGGGCTTCTGCGTAGTTCGTGATATCCGTCAGAATGACGAGCACGTGCATACCGCAGTCGAAGGCGAGATATTCCGCGGCGGTCAGCGCCATGCGCGGCGTCGCGATACGCTCGACCGCGGGGTCGTTGGCAAGGTTTGTGAACAGCACCGTGCGGTCGATGGCGCCGGTGCGCTTGAATTCGTTGACAAAGAACTCAGATTCTTCAAATGTGATACCGATGGCGGCAAAGACAACAGCAAAGTTGCTCTCGCCGTCCAGCACCTTCGCCTGTCGCGCGATCTGCGCGGCCAGCTGCGCGTGTGGCAGGCCCGAGCCGGAGAAGATCGGCAGCTTTTGTCCGCGGACAAGGGTATTGAGGCCGTCGATGCTTGAAATGCCGGTCTGGATGAACTCGTTGGGGTAGTTGCGCGCCGCGGGGTTCATCGCAAGGCCGTTGATGTCGCGGTGCTCGTCGGCGATGATCTCGGGGCCGCCGTCGATGGGCTGACCCATGCCGTTGAAGACGCGGCCCAGCATGTCGCGCGACACGGCAAGCTGGAGCGGATGGCCCAAAAAGCGGATGCGCGAATCGGCGAGGTTGATGCCCGCCGACGCTTCAAACAGCTGCACGACCGCGCGGTCGCCGTTGACCTCGAGCACCTTGCAGCGGCGCGTGCTGCCGTCGGAGAGGACGATCTCTGCCAGCTCGTCATACGTGACGCCCTGCACATGGTCCACGACCATCAGAGGGCCGGAAATTTCGCGGATCGTCTTATATTCACGGATCATTCTTCTTTCTCTCCTTTCTCAGCGATCGCGGCGATCTGCTCTTCCATCTCGACGAGCAGGTTCGCATAGGCGTCCTTATACTGGTCGGCAGGCACGCCCTTGGCGCGTCCGATCTTCTCGCGCGCGGGGATGGCGAAGAGCTCGCTTAAATTCCCGCCGCGCTCGGCGGCGCTCAGGCATTGCGTGTCGTACTGGCGGATCATCGCCAGCATGCGCGCCTGTCGGTCGTACTCGGAATAGGCGTCGTTGTCGGCAAACGAGTTCTGCTGCAAAAAGTCCTCGCGGATCATACGCGCGACCTCAAGCGTGATCTGGTCCTTCGCGCTGAGCGAATCCTTGCCGACGAGCTGCACGATCTCGTTGAGGTTCGATTCCTCCTGCAGCATCGCCATGGCCCACTCGCGGTTTTCGAGGAATTCGTGTCCCAGGTGCTCGCTGTACCACGGGCGCAGGGAATCGAGATAGAGCGAATAGGAATTCAGCCAGTTGATGGCCGGGAAGTGGCGTCGGTAGGCAAGGGACGAATCCAGTGCCCAGAAGACCTTGACGATGCGCATCGTCGCCTGCGAGACAGGCTCGGAGAGGTCGCCGCCCGGAGGCGAGACCGCGCCGACGGCGGTCAGGCTGCCCTGCCGCTCGTCGCTGCCGAGGCATTCGACCACGCCCGCGCGCTCATAGAACTGCGCGAGGCGCGAGGACAGGTACGCAGGATAGCCCTCTTCACCGGGCATCTCCTCGAGACGGCCCGACATTTCGCGCAGGGCCTCCGCCCAGCGGGAGGTCGAATCCGCGATGACTGCGACGGCGTAGCCCATGTCGCGGAAGTATTCGGCGATGGTGATACCGGTGTAGATGCTCGCTTCGCGCGCCGCGACCGGCATATCCGAGGTGTTGGCGATCAGCACCGTGCGCTTCATCAGACTCTCGCCCGTGCGCGGGTCGATGAGCTCGGGGAATTCGCGCAGAACGTCGGTCATTTCGTTGCCGCGCTCGCCGCAGCCGATGTAAACGACGAGATCCACGTCCGCCCACTTGGCAAGCGCATGCTGCATGACGGTCTTGCCGCTGCCGAACGGCCCCGGGATCGCCGCCGTGCCGCCCTTGGCTACGGGAAAGAACGTATCCACAATGCGCTGGCCGGACTGGAGCGGCGTGACGGGCGGGTACTTCTTCGTGTAGGGACGGCCCACACGAACAGGCCATTTCTGGATCATCGTGAGCTCCTTCGTCTCGCCCTTGTCGGTCTCAATAACAGCGACGACGTCCTCCACAGTGAAGCTGCCGGACTTGATCTCCTTCACAGTGCCGCTCATCTTGGGCGGCATCATGATCTTATGCAGGATCGACGGCGTCTCCTGCACCGTGCCGAGCACGTCGCCGCCGATCAGGTGGTCTCCCACCTTGGCGACAGCGGTGAAGTCCCACTTCTTCTCGCGGTCGAGCGCGGGGACCTCCTCGCCGCGCGGCAGGAAGTTGCCGCCCGTCTTCTGGCGGATGACCTCCAGCGGGCGCTGGATGCCGTCGTAAATATTCTCGATCAAACCGGGGCCGAGCTCAACAGACAGCGGCGCGCCGGTCGTCACGACCTCTGCCCCCGGGCCGAGGCCCGAGGTCTCCTCATACACCTGAATGGCGGCGGAATCGCCGCTCATCGTCAGAATTTCGCCGATGAGGTGCTGCTCGCCCACGCGGACGACATCCGCCATATTCGCTTCCGAAAGTCCCGACGCCACGACCAGCGGGCCGGAGACCTTAACGATCTTTCCCATAAGGCTTTTGCTCCTTTTTTACAAAATGTCCGCGCCGACGGCCTTTTCCGCAGCCGCGTGCACGCCCGCTGTGCCGATGCCGAGGCTCCCCTCCCTGCCCGGGATGAGGATGACGGCGGGGGAAACATCCTCGCGCCGACGCTCGATCTCCGCGGGGATCTGCGCGGCGAGGTGTTCGGTGATATAGATGATGGCGTAGTTCTCCTTCGCCATGCGGTGGAGGTCGGCTTTCGCCTGCTCGCCGTTTTCCGCGATGCAGGTGTCGAGCCCGAGGGCGCGGAAGCCCAAAACGCTGTCGCGCCCGCCGATAACTCCGATCTTATTCATGCTGCCGCCTCCCTTAGAGATAACTCATGCGCAGCCGCGCGCGGATGTCCTCCGCCGCGATGCCCGCGATCTTGCCGGATAAAATGGTGCGCACGGCGGTGAACTCCGCCTCTTTCGCGCCAAGATAGCCCGCCACGACCTCTGGGCCGAACGGCGTGCGCCGCGCCCGCTGCAAATAGGACATGAGCGCATCGTCGCACGCGCGCTCAAATTCCGTCAGGCCCCCGCCGCTGTCAAGCAGTTTGGCCGCGAGCTCGCCCGCGCTGTCAAGCGGCGTGCCGTGTGTGAGCAACGATAAATGATCGCCGCGCGCGCCTTTGAGCTGACCCGCCGGAATGTGTCCGCCCGGCAGCATCGCCGCAGCAAGCACATCGTCCTCGCAGCCCATGCGCCGTGCGCGCACGAGCGTACGCAGGTTGACCGCGTCGATCTGCAAGGCGACATAGTCCTTCAAAAACGTGCTGCCCGTCTCGCTTGCGAGCGCGCTCATCTCCTCGTAGCAGGCGCGATCGAGCAGCAGCTCCGCCATGCGGACATCGCCGCTGTGGCCCGCTTCGCTCTCCGCCTGCGCCATCGCGCGGCTCATCGCCGCGGAAACCGCGCTCGTCTCGCCGCGAAGCACCTTCTGCGCGTCGAAGCGGCCGCAGTCCATCGCAAGGCGGGAGACGTCCTCGCCGGTGCGTTTGCTCTTGAGTGCGAGCTTTGCGTTGTGATAGTCGTACTTGATCTGAAAGAGCTCGATGATGCGCTTGTCCGGTGCCAGCACGCTCACCTCGCGGTAGAGCTCTCTGCGCGCCTGCGAGAGCGCGTGTTCCACATTTTCGAGCGTGCATCGCTCAAGCGGCGCGTAGCCGCATTCCAAAAGCGTCTTGTAGCTCTCTTCCGGCGTGGCGGCGTCGATCATCCGCTCGGCCATCGCCTGCGTCAGGAGCTTCGCCTCGCGCGCATGCAGCGCCGCGGAGACCGCTGCGTAGTCCGTATCCCGATACTGCTGCATCCGATCCCCTCCTTATTCCGCGAAGAGGAGCTTTGCCGCGCCGCGCTCGGTCTTCTCGCGCGAAAGGGCGAGAAGCGTTTCAAACGAGCAGTTCACGTCGCATTCTTTACTTATAAGCACGAGACCCGCGCGGATATCTGCCGCTTCGCCCGCAAGCGTATAGTGCGCGTTCAGCTCCTTGTTCGCTCGCTCGACGAGCGTTTCGCCCATCTCATCGCGGTCCTTTGCGCTCAGGGCGATTTTCTCGTCGCCCTTGCCGCCCGCCGCTTTCAGCAGGCGAACCAACAGCGAAAGGTACTCCTCGCGCGGCATGGAGCAGAGTATCTCCAGCGCGCGGTCGTAGGTCTCGGCGAGCACTTTCTGCTTGGCGCTGAGCGTCAGCTTGCGTGTCTCCATCTCCGCCGCGGAGCAGAGGCGCTCATAGCGCTCCTTCGCGGCGAGATGCGCGCGCGCGCCCGCCGTCTCGCGCTCTTTTTCCGCGCGTGCGGCACTCTCCTCGCGGATGCGCCGGAGCTCCTGCTCGGTCTGCGCATTCAGCTCGCTCAGCGAGCGCGCCGCATCCTCTTTCATGCGCGCGGTGATCTTTTCCATTCCGTTCATTGCGTTTCCGCCTTTCCGTGGGCGCGTCAGCCGATGTTGAGCAGCATCATGATCGACGCCAGCATAGAAAGGATGGCGTAGAACTCGACCACGATGCACAGCACCATGCCCTTCGTCCAGTGCTCGGGCTGGCGGGCAAGAATGTTGATCGAGCCTGCCGCCACGCGGCCCTGTGCGACCGCCGAAATGCCGCCGCCGATGGCGATGGGCATACAGGCAGCAAAGTAACGAAGGCCCTCCTGAAGGGACATATCCACATACGTCCCGTTGAACACGCCCATGCGCATCAGGCACAGAAAGCCGATGACGAGGCCGTACAGTCCCTGCGTGCCGGGGATGACCTGCAGGATCATCACCTTACCGAATTTGCTCGGGTCCTCGCAGAGAAGACCCGTGCCGGCCTCGCCGGCAAGACCCGTGCCGCGTGCGCTGCCCGCGCCCGCGAGGCAAACAGCAAGACCCGCGCCCAGCATACCGATGGCGCCGCCCGTCGTCAGTTCAAAGATACCCATTTTTTATCCTCCTTACGGTTTTTCCGTTTTTTCTGCAATTTACTGTAAATCGACATATTCCGTGTCCAGCGTCATGGGGCGGAAGGGCTTTCCGCCGTCGACGTAGAACTTGTTGAAAAATTCCAAGCACTGCAATCTCAGATCGTGCACGTAGCAGCCGAGGAGATTGAGCCCGAAGTTCATCGCGTTGCCGAGCATCGAGATGATGATGAACGCGATCACGTTCCCCGGCATCGCCGCGAGCATGTTGAACACCTGCGCGATCACGCTGCCCGCGAGCATCAGGGCCATCAGTCGCGTGTAGGACAAAATGTCGCCGAAGTAGCCCGTCACGTGGTTATAGAGTGAGCCGAACACGCCCGTAAGCTTGCCCCAGCCTTTGCCCTGCACGATGGGGCCGAGCAGCACCAGCGCGCATCCGACATACAGCACCGCCGCGCCCTTGCCAAGTGCCAGAAACGCGATGCCGACAAACACGATCCACCACGTGATCTCCTCGAAAAAGGCGTCGAGGAACTTTTTCCGCTTGCACTTTTCGATCAAACTGATGGCCATGCCGGTGACGATCTGCACCATGCCGAGCGCCATCGAGCCGATCAGGATCATCGTCAGATCGTCGAGCGGGTCGAAGAGCTTCGGCAGCGCGAAGACCGTGCCGGGGCTGACGATGGCGACGAGCTGCGTGAGGAAATCGCCGAAAAATCCGCCTGTCAGCGCGCCCATGATGAACGTGCTGATGCCGCAGAGGCCGAGCAGGCTGAACAGCTCGCCGCTCGTGCCCTTGGGCCGGTATTTTTTGCTGATGATGACCGAGGCGATCATCATGAGTAAGCCGTAGCCCATATCCGCCATCATAATGCCGTAGAACAAAATGAAAAACGGCGCCATCAGCGGGTTCGGGTCAAGCGTGCCGTAGGCCGGGAGCGAATACATCTCCGTGACCATATTGAGCGGCCGCGTCAGCTTGTTGTTTTTGAGCTGCACCGGCACCTGCGGGTACTCGTCCTCTGTCGGCTCGCGCGTTTCGATCGCGCAGGTAAACGGCTTGAGCGTTTTCTCGATCTCCGCGCAGCGGTCGGCGGGCAGCCAGCCCTCCAATAAAAAGACCTTGTCAGTGCCGACAAGTCGGCTCTTCGCCTCCTCGCGCCGCAGCGCGATGGCCGCGCGGTCGCTCGCTTCCAAGAGCGTCTCCCGCTTGCCTCCAAGGCCCGCGATGCGCTGTTCGATCTCCTGCCGCTCTTTTTCGAGCGCAGCGAGATTTTCCGCAAGCGCCTTGTCGTTTTCCTTCGCCGTGCCGGTCATGCCGCGAAAGCTCACGGTCGAAAACCCGAGGTCGCGCAGCGCGCTCAGCGCCCGCTCCTTCACGCTCCCGTGACACATCACGAGAAGATATCGCAGCGACCTGTCGCTCGAGGCCTGCTGCCAGGTGAGAAGCCCGTCCAGCGAATCGGCCAGCGCTTTGAGCGCATCGTCCGTCACATTCAGGCCCGCCGTGCCAAAGAACACCGCAAGCGCGCCGTCCGCGCCGCCGAGCGGCGCATCGACCGTCAGCCACGGGGCAAGAGTCGCTCGCAGCGCCTCATTTTTCGTGCGCTCGCTCTCGATTTCGCCGAGGCGGCGTGTGTCCTTGTTGATCGTCTCCGCCGCGGTGCGGGCATTTTCCTCGCTCTCGGCGCTGAAAAACGCCGCGCGGGAAACGCCCTGCCGCTTGCGGAACATGCCTTTTTTCTCCGGCGCAAAGCGGTCGAGCGAGGCAAGCGCCGTGCGGTACGCACGCGACGCTTCCTGCGCGCTCATCAGCGCCTTGTCGTCGGGCTTGGCAAAGCCTGATTTCAGTGCCTCTTCGCTTCCGTCGATACTTGAGATCTCCACGCACTCCATGTCCTGCATGGCCTTGAGCAGCGCCTCGCGCTCACTCTCCATGCCGAGGAGGCGGAGATGCTTCATTGCTACGATTGCCATTTGTCGTTCACAACCTCTTCCGCGATCCACTGCGCCGCACGCTCAAGGTTTGCGCGCGCCGCACTCTGCATCTTTTCGCATTCCGTGCGCGCCCTGGCGAGGATCTTTTCCGTCTCCTCACCGGCGCGCTGCTCGGCCTCCGCCATCAGCTGCCGCGCCTCCACGTCGGCGTTGCGGCGGCTGTCCTCGATCTCTCGGGCAGCGGCGCGCTGCTCAACGGCGATGCGGCGCTTGGCGTCCGCCTGCGCGGCGGCATACTGCGCTGCAAGCTCTTTTTCGAGCTCCTGCACCTGCTGTAATTCTTCCATTGCCATGTTGTCGTTCACCTCTTTTAGCACTGCGGCGGGAAAATGTTTCCCGCTCAGCTTTTCCATATTATAGATCGTTTCAATAAATAAATCAATATTTATTTTTCAAATATGTTATGCAATTTAGTGATCATTTTGTGCATTTTTCTTTACCGCTTCTATATAGCACACTTCGATACCA
>ENA-UEQJ01001034-UEQJ01001034.1-human-gut-metagenome-genome-assembly--contig:-NODE-1034-length-22656-cov-8.828602_pt1 | contig 22656 bp, 23 predicted proteins | sample MGYA00242937_ERZ507938 | MGnify/ENA primary metagenome ERZ507938 (study PRJEB26167, sample SAMN06115437) | human gut metagenome | host: Homo sapiens | place: China:Gansu | collected 2015-07-03...
GTTTCTACCCAATGTGCAAGCACAAAACAGCATGGCGGGCAAATCGGTGCAAACCGCCGATAGCATCCGGACGGTTTACTCCGACATCATTTATTTCTCACTGAATAATGGTGATTGGATTGAACAGTCGGAATATAAGAAAGCCGGACGTATGTTACGCTGGGCACTGTCCGACACCATCACCCCAATTACCATCGCCGGATGGACAGACCCTACGGGAACGGAAACATTCAACGAACAACTGTCTCTCCGCCGTGCCCGTACCGTGCGCAACTATTTAGTGAGTAAAGGTGTCGCCGCCGGACGCATCAGCATAGAAGGACGTGGCGTAGATACACAGGCTACAAGCAACGACAAGGCACGCCGTGCCGAGATTGCCGGGGTAATCTACCTCTCTGCGAAATCCCTTCCGGCTGAGAAAGAGCAGAAGACCGAAGAAATCACTCCAGTCGTTGTGGAAAAAGAGACGGAACCGGTTAGAGAAGAGCAGGAAATAAAGGAGGAGATACAGCAGGTGGAGCAACAAGTCACCCCGGTGCAGCAACAAGTGAAATCCGAACCGGAACAGACGGACAAACCGATGCAAACAGACGAATCAGTATCCGCTCCGCAAACGTCATCCCGCTACGTGGCTGTCAAGACCAACCTTGCGGCATGGGCGGGTACGATAATGAACCTTGCCGCCGATGTACAGGTGAGCGAACATTTCTCTGTAGAATTGCCCGTACTCTGGTGCCCGTGGTACGTCAGCGACAAACATGCCGTCAAGACCTTTACCATCCAACCGGAAGGCCGCTATTGGCTGGCACGTCCCGGCGAAGGGCATTTCTTCGGCGTACATGCGCACATAGGTTGGTTCAACGTGAAGTGGAACCGCGACCGCTATCAGGATACCTCCCGTCCGCTTCTGGGTGCAGGCATCAGTTACGGTTACTTGCTGCCACTCGGCGAACACTGGGCAGGTGAATTTACCCTCGGTGCGGGATACGCCAACTTGAAGTATAACACCTATTATAATATAGGCAACGGCGCACGGATAGATACCCGTACAAAGAACTATTGGGGCATCACCCGTGTAGGTATTTCCGTTGTATATCGGTTCAATCTTAAATAATAAACGATATGAAGAAACGATACTATTTGCTATTCTTATTTATCATCCTGCTTACGGGTTGCGTACACGACTACCCGGGGATGACCGCCGATGGCGAGGAAGGCGTTGACCCTACACTCGTACAAGTAAATACGGAAGTGACACTCGATCTGGAGCTTGTGCCCTTGGAGATTATCACCGATAAAGCACGCTCGGGAACCACGAAAGCCGCTGCCGATACCTACCGCCGCCGCTTCATCATCGACGCCTACCACGACGGCAAAGTCGCCCAGCGGCAAGTGACGGTGCTCGAAGAAGCGGAAGAAAGCGGAAGTGACAAAATCACCCTGCCCATCAACCTGAAACTGCACGCATTGGAGTACACCCTCGCCGTGTGGACGGACTACGTAGCGGCAGGTACGGAAGCCGACCTCTACTACAACACGGAGGACTTGCAGCAAGTGTCCTGCACCGAACCCTATACAGGAAACACCCCTTACCGCGATTGCCTCTACGGAACGGCACCGCTCGATTTGCGCCCGTACCGGGACGAATGGAACGCCAAAGTACAGGTGCAGGTAGATATGGTACGCCCGCTGGCGCAATACGAACTCGTTGCCACGGACGTGGACTACTTCCTTGCCAAGACAAAGAAACAACGTGCCGCAGGCGAAACGTTTACCATCACTTGCTCATACAGCTACTTCTTTCCGACGGTGTTCGATGTACTGAGTGGAAAACCGTGTGACCTGCGTCCCGATGTATCGTTCACCGCACCTCTCATCCTTCCCGATGATGACGCACCGGAATGTACAGTCGCTACCGATTATATATTCTCAAACGGTTCGGAATCCTCTGCGGCGCTTTCCATAGAGATACACGACAGCAACGGCAACGTCCTTTCGCGCATACAAGACATACAAATCCCATACCGACGGGGACATATCACCACCCTGCGGGGACATTTCCTCACTACGGGGATGGAGGGCGGCATCGTGATAGACCCCGATTATGGCGGAGATATAGAGGTGGATTTAGATAATCTGCAATAATAATTATAAACTTTGATAACAATCAGAAAAATGAAAAAGAATTATTTACTTCTTGGCGCAATGGCTCTGGCAGGGCTGTTCGCCTCGTGCAGCCAAACCGAAACCGAGGATTTGGCCGACAACCGGACTGAGATTGGAAAACGGGTGACCTTTACAGCTACCGTACCTACGGAGTTTGCGCAACCAAAAACACGGACAGGCGGCGACGACGACGTGCGGCATTATATTGTAGAGATATGGAACAGTGACGGAACAACGATGCTTCAACGTCAGGAAAAGATAGCCACCGACGAGAATGCTGATAAGTTCTCATTCGACTTGGAGAATGGCACTTATCAGGTGCTTTTCTGGGCTGACAAAGTGGCGAGTGATGCAAAAAAGATAGTAGACCATACACTTACGTTCAATAATAATACCGTTACATTCGATCACTATGCAGAGAAATACTATAAGACAGTGGTAGTATCGTCAACTGGAGCAGGATTACGGGATGTAATGATAAACTCCACCGGTAGCGACCCTGATGTGTTTATAAACAAAGATGTTTGTGACGCTTTCTGTCATCATGAAGAATTGGTGAAGGATGCAAACATGGTGGATATGAAAGTCACGCTGAAACGTCCTTTGTGTAAAATCATACTTCAACAAAAGAATCCGACGAAAGAAACGACTACTGACCTTTGCAAAGAGATACATATCGGAAAAGAGTACTCTGACAGGAACCAGTATCACTTAATCTATGCAGTTGACTACGATATATACACCGGAGAGGTTGGCTATACATATACTGTAAAAAATACATTAACCCTTCTTCCTAATGCAGCTACTGACGGTAACCTGTTATATTTTTATACTTTTGCTCCCAGAAAGGGCGGCGTTTTGGAGGGTACTACAGCTTATAATAACATAACGATAGGATTCAATAAAGCCGATGGCTCGGATAAAGAACTGGAAGACCTTACAATACCCGGAAGCTCCATACCCCTTAAACAGAATTATAATATTTACGTGAAGGGTAACATCATCAAGGAAAAAACAACGGGGCCAACAACAGCTTTTACTATTTCGACGGATGCGAATTGGGCTGGTGATGATACGACTACTGATTTAGATAATTCAAATTGATACAGCGAAGTTTGATTGACGAGGTGTAAAACGGCAGGTACGGACGACTCAATCAGGGAAGTCCGTGCCTCTCCGTCCACCTCCTTTCAAATTCACTGTAAATTCAATTCAAACAGCTATTCGGGCAGCCTGCGTCAATGCCCGGGTGCAGTCGGCAGCACTTCCCCGTTTCGCAGCGGGGAATAGCGCAAAAGCGAGAGATTCAACTAATTTATTAATCACAACGGCAAGACAGAAAGATACGCCATGACTGAGAATGAAACAATACCGGGAGCATTCAAAGCCCTCATAACAGGCTACGGCATCATAGGGCTCGACTATGCTTATATCCCTGCGACTTCTGTTCCTGAATTTTCTTTGAAAGGCGACAAACCTTTCACAATCTTCACTACGGTTTGTTTCAAAAATACACAGAACGGATCGATTCTCGAACAGAAGGATATGTTTCAGATGGGTATCATGGATGGATTGCTCTACGTTGCAGCAATAGATTGGTGTGTCATTAAGTTCTCGGAATATAAGGTCGCTGAGTTTGTCACCGACCATTGGTATTCCATTGCCATAGTCTATGACGGCAAAATCTTGTCCGCATGGCTGGAAGGAGAAAAGAAAGATTCTTTCAAATGCAAAGCACCCTACAAAGGAAAGGCGGAAAAGGAACTATGTATCGGGAAGCGACTGGATGCGTACTTTAAGAACTTTCTCATTTTCGACCGGGCATTGTCCGGTAATGAAATCAGCAGCCTGACTTCCGGTGAAGAAACATTGCAGCAAGAAAGCCTCGTCTGGTTCGATTTCAGCAAATACGGAAGAAGAAGCCAAAGTCCTAATGGGATAAAAATAACAACGAAATGCTTTGGCCGCATCGTCATAGTCTATCCAAGCAGGCAATTCCGTTTCACGATAGACCGTAGGTATCAGAACATAGAACAAATGCTCAACGAGCTGTTTGAAACTTCAAAAACCGTCAATTTTACCGGTCGCATTGGCTACAAACCCGAAGCAGGTACTCACCATTTGGCAGGACGGGTATCCCTCGGCACATCCAAACCGATAATGTGCGAAGTCGAAGGGGAAATCGTCACTGTCTGGGAAAGCATAGACATTGCCCAAACCAATCTATAATTCAAAAGCATTGAATCATGGAGTACCCGAACAGACATAACCCCCCGTTTTGCGATGAGAATCCGATTGACTGCCACTTTGAAGTGAAAAGCCACCCGGCAGGTGAAACGGTTCGTAATGACGACACGAATATCAACTATCTGATATTTTGCCGTAGTGGGCACGCACGGATCAGCAGCACGCTGTTCCATGATGAAATCCTGTGCGCCGGTGAAGTGATATTCGTTCCCCGTGGGAGTGAGTGCAACGGCGTCGCCCTTAGCGACGTCACGCTGCTGGTGCATAAGTTCAACAACACGGTCTGCCAGCATGAAAAGTGCATACTTGCCTACCTGTATTCGCACCGGCACGTCCGGTCTAAAATCTATTGCTGCAAGTTGACCGTCCCGGAATCCCTGCAAATCCTTATAAGCGGTATCATCTCCTATCTCACGGACGAAACGCACGATAACGATCTGTGGAAGCTGAAACACAAGGAACTGATATGGGGCTTCACCCGTTATTACGAACCGGAAGAATTGCAGTCTTTCTTCCATCCGATGACGGACGAGCAAGTGCCGTTCCGAAACCTTGTGCTGACACACTACCGCAAAGCCAACAATACGGAGGAATTAGCGAAGCTTTGCGGTTATGGGGTGCATACATTCCGAAGGATATTCAAAAACGAGTTTGGTGTGCCCGTTTACCATTGGCTGATTCAAAAGCGGGCGGAACACATTAAGTACCGCCTGTCAATGTCATATATTCCTCTTTTGGACATTATCGACGAGTTCAATTTCTCTTCCGCACAGCATTTCAACAGCTTCTGCAAACAATATCTGGGCGATACGCCGGGCAATCTCAGAAAAGATAGTTCCACCTCTTAGGAATAGGAAATGAAACATTCATGGTCATTTTCTGTTAGTATATGATAAATTTACATGATAAGCTATCGCATTGATATTCGTAACTTTGCGCCTGAAATCAAAGAGAATGTTTAATGCAGATAAAATGTGAAGAAATGATACGGGAGGTGGATAACCGGATAGCTGCCATCGACCTGAACGGAAATCATATTATCAGGGATTGTAAGACAATGCTTATTTTCCTGAAAGAAAAGCTGACCGAATTGAAAGTGTTTGTCCAATCCGAACCTTTCGGGTGCGATACCGAAGAAATCGCTTTTTTCAAACAGTACAAGCCCCGGATTCTGGGGCCATTATTTTATTTTCACCATATATTGCGTATCGAAAGCCAACGTCCTCCGGGCGAAGAAGAGCTGGACGATTATTACGAAAAGCAACAGGAGGAACAGAAACTGTTCTTTGACCGCCATGTGGCGTTTTTCCAATATTACCGTAGCGGAGCCACTTATCTGGACAACTATTATTTCCTGCGTGGAAGACAGGGAAACGTGATTGATGTGGACGTGTGCCATCTGGACGACGAAACGGAGTTCGGCACGGGATATGACCGCCTTGTCGCCCGCATCATGGCAATGGAAATGTTGTACGCTTTCCTTTCCGTAAAGCGTACCAATTTGCGGAACGAAGGTGAAGAAATGTCCGCCGAATTGTTGAAGGTCAAAGGCTCCTACCAATGGACAGGGAGTGCCATTGAATTGGTGGAAATGGTGTACGGGCTCAGTGAAATGGGCAGTATCAACAACGGGGAAACCCCGATACATGAGTTAGCCGCCTTTGTGGGAACACTGCTGAACATCGACATCCGTGATTGTTACAGTGCCTATACGGATATGAAGCGGCGCAAGAGCGAAAGCCGTACCTATTTTCTGGATAAGATGCGGGAACGGCTGAACAAACGGATGGAGCAGGACGATGAAAAGGAACGGAAGCGGAAATAACATCCATATAGCAATAACGGCAGTAACCCCAAAAGTTACTGCCGTTGCTGTTTCTATACATTATTATATATAGGGAATGGAATTACCCTTTCTGCTGCAACAGATGCGAGAGTTCCGGATCGTTAGCTATGCGCTGCAATTCATCCGAAACGATCTGCTTCACCTCCGCTTTGATGCGGTTGTAGTTCTCCTGTATCTGCTCCTTCATCCGGTCGTTACCGTCCGCATCGGTAAAATCGGTGATAACAGGGATTTTCTTGTAAGCCGCTTCTTCCTGCTTCACTTTTGCAGAATCCACCATAATTTCGCAATGAAATATTTTCTGTTCGATACGTTCATCGAAAGTATCCGCTACGGAGCCGACGAACATACCTTGTGTCAGTCCCGAAATCTTGCTCGCCGGAATAAGGCTATCCATTTGCGTATTGATAGAAGTGGACTTGTCGTTGCGGTTGATAGTGATACTTTGCCGCTTCTGCAATATCTTTCCGAAGCGTTCGGAAAGGTTCTTGGCTGTTTCGCCTACAACTTGACCGGAGAAGATATTACCAACCGTATTCATCACTACTTTGGCTTCCTTGTCGCCATAGTCGCGCACCAACTGTGAGAAGTCCTGAAAGCCTAAACAGACCGCTACCTTATTGGAACGGGCGGTAGCGATAAGATTGTCTAAGCCTTTGAAATAAATGGTAGGCAACTCGTCGATAATAACCGATGATTTGAGCATCCCTTTTTTGTTAATGAGCTTGATAATACGGCTGTTATATAAACCTAACGCTGCACCGTAAATGGAAATTCTGTCGGGATTGTTACCCACGCAGAGGATTTTCGGCTCTTCGGGATTGTTAATATCAAGCGTAAATTCACTGTCAGACATCACCCAATAAAGTTGCGGTGAAATCATCCTCGAAAGCGGGATTTTGGCAGATGCAATCTGCCCTTGCAACTGCTCGGCAGCTCCGCCGAGCCATGCGTCCATGAACGGAGAAAGGTAGTTTTCCAACTCCGGATATGAGGTCAGAATAGGAAAAATATCCTCGTACCGTCGGTTCAACAGTTCGATGGCATGGGGGAATGTACAGAACTTTCCACCTTCGTAAATGCGCAAGAACCAAATGATGGCGGCAAACAGAATGATAGGACTTTCTACAAAAAAGTCGCCCTGCTTCTGCACCCAGCTCTTGTTCAAATTAAGCATAATCGTGTAAGCACTTTCGTAGGCATCCGTTATATCCTCCATAAAGTCGGGATGTATGGGGTTGCAACGGTGCGAACGGCGTGGATCGTCGAAATTGAGAACATAAAACTTCGGCTTCACTTTGTAGCCACCCTGATGGTTCAGCAAGTGGTTATAGGCTATCGTGGAGAGGTCAGGGAATTTGAAGTCGTAAATGTATTGAGTATATCCTTTCTCAATTTGCTGTTTTATAAATTGATTTACGACGGCGTAGCTCTTGCCGCTCCCCGGTGTTCCAAGCACGATGCACGCTCTCTGAGGTAAAAGAATGTTAATAAATCCTTTGTTCCATTTCTTTTTATAATAAAAACGCATGGGCAGATTCACGGAATACTCGTTTTCAAGCAACCGTGTTTCCTGCATGAACGATTCGTTTTCGTTATTGAACACGTCATCCATGAGGTTGTTCTTCAATAGGCGGCTTATGTAAAGCCCCGACATCAGGAGGCAGATATAGCCGACCGCCATCGTGAAAATATAGATAGCGGTATTCGCCTCCACGCCCAACGGCAGCGACAATATCCACCAATTCAGGAAAAAGAACACAAATCCCACACCCATGAACGTCCAGATTTTCGTCCATGTGATTTTTTCCTCTTTCACGCCCGACGTGCCCAAACAGGACAGTCCGAGCAACAGGACGGTGAACAGTTTGGTGTAGATGATACAGCCGAACAGCCCCGCCGTGCGGTGGAAGTTCATCAGGATTTTATCCACTACTCCTATATTCACTCCCCATAAGCGGATAGCCTCGTAACAATACCAATAGATATTGATTACCACAAATAATATACTCACGGCACGCAGAAAATCCATGATTTTCGCCAATGCCCTCAAATCGTCTTCTTGTTGTGACATATTGATTTTACTTTTAAATTCTACAATTAAATACCTCTTCCTTTTCTCTTTTTCTTCTTCCGCTGCATCTTCCGGCGGAACGCCTCTTCCTCCGGATCAGTGCCGGGTACGATGGACAGGTCGAACATACCTCCGGTTACAGAATCCTCTTCGGGTTCATGGACTTGCTTCGTGAACGGCACGAACGGTTCCCGTTCTCCGGTGTGTTGCTGCGGATCGGTAGTACCTATTCCCGTCGGTATAGGACTGCTTGCTGCAACCACCCATTCCTGCAAAGCATTTGCAGAGAGTTCCTTGCCCATGCGTGAACCGTTCAGCACGCAGTTCGTGTTGTGGTCGATGAAGGTCGCACCGTAAATCCTGCCCGTATCGGTTTCCCTGAGTACGGTGTCGATGCCTTTGGACTTCAATAGCCGTACAAGTTCATCCTTACCGGATGCTTGCCGAATGGTGGCGAGAATAACAGCCTTTGTCCGCCCGGTAAGTTCCTTGTCCTTTATCTCTTTTCGGGAGGCGGCACACCGATTATCAAAAGCTTCATATCCGGCGTACTTCCCGAAGCGGGAGGCTTTTAGCGGATTGCCGGTCTTTACGCCTGCATCGTCGGTCGCCGAATAGACAAAACCCCTATATTCCCTGCCGTGTACCTCGCCTCGTGCTTCCTCTACAGTGATATTGTAGAGGGATAGCAAAGCACGGTATTCACCGAGCGATTGGAAACGGTAGGTTTCCGAGAGGGCTTTCAGGACGTTTCCGACTTGCCGCTTTACATTCCCTCCGGATGCGTCCACCTTGCGGAGTGCCCCTTGTTCCAATCGCTGTTTGCTGTTTCCCGACGGATACAACCCGTACTTCTTTTCCAGTGCGTTGGTCGCCCGTTTGCTCCGTCGGTGGAGGTAACTGTCGTTCAGTTTTTTTCCTCTTTCATCAACGTTCAGCGTGACGATATGCAGGTGGTGGCGGTCGATGTCCTCGTGCTTAAACACGACGTATGGCTGGTTCCCGTAACCAATCTTTTCCAGATATTCCTGCGCCATGTTCATCAACTCCGCATCGTTCGGCTTGTCATCCGGATGCGGGTTGAGGGAGATATGGGCTATCGGATTCTCACACCGTACCTGCTCCGGCATATAGCGTTTGAAGTCTTCCATGCAGCGGGCAATATCCAGTTTCCCGTCGCCCGTATCAAACACTTTATGGGTGGCAAGCAGCTTCCCTTCGCCCTCGTTTACCTTTTGACCGTTATAGGACAATGCCCCATACAATGAGTTTCCTATGTTAATTTTGGCAACCATTGCTGTTGAAATTCATTGGTAAGGGCAATAATCCGGCGGCTCAGTTCGATGAGTTCTATCGTCTGCTTTTCCAACCGGAAGAGCAACGCCATCGCTTTTTTCTCGGAATAATGGCTTTTCAGTTCCCTTACCGTCTGGTTGTAATTGACACCGATAGCTCTGTATTGTGCGTGCAGGGCGGACAGTTTCGTGTAGTAATCGACAAGTGTCTTATCTATTTTGAGCACCCTGAACTCCGCCCCGAACACACGGGATTTGATAAAAACCGCTTTCGCGTACACGCCCGATTGCTCGTACAGGGTGAGGAAACGGGCAAATTCCTCACTGTTGAAACGCACCATAATACAATGTGTCGCCTTGTCGGGCTTCGGAGGTTTGCCTCCGGTCTTGTTCTTTTCCTTTTTCATTTCTGTGGATTTTAGTGGTATCACGACAAAAGCCACTGTTTCACGCCTACGGCAGGTATGAGAAAGGATTTTCCGACTTCGGAGGAAAATCCCAGCCCTCTGCAAGAGCAAGGCTTTCGGGAGTAACCCGAAAGGTATCGAGTTACTCGATACACACCTTGCTATGTTCCGGTGAACATAAAAATCCGTCCGGGGACGGATTGAAGTCAGCCTATCACGGTTGCCATTCGGACACGAACAGTAAGCCTTGTCGCTTGGGCGCAAAAGTACAGCCTTTATCCGCCTGATTTTCAATACTGAAAGTGCCACAAGGTTCCATACGGAAGCCACAAGCTGCCACCGCCTTGCAAAACGATACAAGTGAAGAATATTCGTCGTTTATTTGCCGGAGAATTGAGTAACGAATGATTTGAAAACATGAATAATTACAGCCATAACGAGATAAAAAGACAAAGCACTATTCCACTGCATATATACCGGAATGGTGCTGTAATGAAATACCTGCATAAAGATATGGTGTCGTGCAGATTTAATGATTTGCTGTCGTGCTGTCGTATGGTCGTACATATTTGTTGCTTTGATTATAGAAAGGTTCAGTTCAATAATGATTTGCCTGTTTGCCTCAGTATATCGGTATATCAATATGCAACTGATGATGGATTGACCTGTTTAGGTAACTAATTATAAATTAAAAACATTACGATTATGAGTAAGGAAATCTTTGTTGCATTTGCCACACAGAAAGGTGGCATTGGCAAAACTTCGGTAACGGTGCTTGTTGCAAGTTACCTTCACTATGTAAAGGGGTACAACGTTGCCATCGTTGATTGCGACTATCCCCAAAATAGTATTATGGACATCAGGGACAGAGAAATCAAACTGATAGAAGAGGACACCTATTTCAAAACTCTCGCCTGCAACCATTTCAGAAAAATAAAGAAGAAGGCTTATCCCGTCGTTGCAAGTAATCCCGTTGATGCGCTCGATGATGCCGAATCGATGATAAGCGAAGAAGAGGTGAAACCGGACATCGTGTTTTTCGATTTGCCGGGAACTCTGAAAAGCGAGGGTGTCGTGCGCACGCTTGCACAGATGGATTATATTTTCGCCCCTTTGAGTGCAGACCGTTTGGTAGTGGAAAGTACATTGCAATTCACTTCAATGTTCAATGAAAACCTGATGACTACCGGGATAGCCAAAGCCAAAGGATTGCACTTGTTTTGGACAATGGTGGACGGCAGGGAGAAAAGTGAGTTGTATGAGGTCTATGAAAAAGTCATTTCCAAAATGGGTCTTTCTGTACTCAAAACCTCCTTGCCGGACAGCAAGCGTTTTCGCCGTGACCTATCGACTGAAAGAAAAACGATATTCCGTTCGACAATTTTCCCGATAGACAACATCCTTCTCAAAGGAAGCAACATCAAGGAATTGTCCGATGAGATATGCGGTATTATTAAGGAATAGATAGTATGGGAAGCCGCAAAGCCGATACGGAAGGGATAGATGAAGCATTGTTGCTTGCATCCATCAAACAGCGCAAGCGGGACGGCGGCATACAACCGACGGATGAAGTGCCGCCTCCCGTCCAACGGCAGGAGGATATTATCCCTGTTGCGGAAAAACAGCAAGAGCCCCCTAAAGAAGTTACCCGGCGGAAGAAACAAAACGCTGATTACGGCTCTGTTTTTCTACAACGGAATGAAATAAAAACCCGCCAATGTGTCTATATCAGCCGGGAGATACATAATAAGGTGTCTAAGATTGTAAACGTGATAGCGGATAAAGAAATTACAGTCGGCGGATATATTGATTCTGTGCTTGCCCAACATTTGGAACAGCACAAAGATGAGATTAACGAATTATATAGAAAACAACGTGAAGATTTAATTTGAATATGGAAAACCTATTGATATGCCTGTTGCTGCTTTATAACGCATGGCTGGTACACTATATCCTGTTTGACAGGAGGCAAAGAAGCAATGTTCCGGCAGAAGAAAAGCCACCCATAAAACCGCCGAAAAAGGTAGATGATATTGTCGGTAAGAGTCACTTCAAAATACAACCGAAAGTGCCACAAGCTACCATACCGGAGCCACAAGCCGCCACAGAGGTTGAAGATGAGGATGTTATGGATATTGCCGTTACATTTGCCGACGGAAAGGACGAAGAACCTGCGGCACGGATACCCGATGATGAGCTGGACGAAGCGTTTTCCGACATCCGCATGGATGATATTCCGGTGGAATACGCGGACGGTGACGAGAAAGGACGGATACCCGCCAAAAGGTTAGCCACCGGAGCCAGCTTCGAGGAAATCGGGGAAGCGGTGAACATCGCCGACAACCCGGAAGCCACTGCGGAAGAGCGCAGACGTGCCGGAGAAGTCTTTTCAGAAATGAAAGACAATGAGTTTTACAACAAGCTGATTGCAAACAACCCTGAACGGGCGAAAAAAATAACGGGGTTAATGGATGAAATTTCCGGTAAGACTATCTCTGGGGAGGGAAAGGCGGTCGGGAATGTAGTCCATCCCCAAAATATTTCCGAAGTGCCTCAGGACATCAGCGGGTTCGACATCCGGGATTTTGTGTAACGATTAAAAAAGTAACGGACAATGAAACAGAAAGAGTACGGATAAGCGGAGTGCCGCCACTAAAATCCAAAAAGTAAAAACAGTATCAACCGCTGCCCGGAAGCAGAGCTTATCCAACTCTGCCCGGCAGCACAAATTCAAAAAGTATTTATGACAAAGAAACAGATTCTTTTCTCGGCAGCCTGTTTGATGGCTGCATCCTCCGCAATGGCACAAGGCAACGGCATGGCGGGTATCACAGAAGCCACCAATATGGTAACGTCATATTTTGACCCGGCGACAAAGCTGATTTATGCCATCGGAGCCGTTGTGGGATTGATTGGCGGAGTCAAGGTGTATGGCAAGTTCTCTTCGGGCGATCCCGATACCTCAAAAACTGCCGCCTCGTGGTTCGGTGCGTGTATCTTCCTGATTGTCGCTGCCACAATCCTGCGTTCATTCTTCTTATAATCAGCGTTATGGCAGAGTTTCCAATCAACAGGGGGATTGGAAAGTCGGTTGAGTTCAAAGGGTTAAAGGCGCAGTACCTATTTATATTTATAGGAGGTCTGCTTGCCGTCTTTATCCTCTTTATAATCATGTATCTGGTTGGTATCAACCAATGGGTATGTATAGGGTTCGGGCTGGTCGCCGCATCGGTTCTGGTGTGGCAGACCTTCGCCCTGAACGCCAAGTATGGCGAACACGGCCTGATGAAGATGCAAGCCCGTGGGAGCCATCCCAAATACATCATCAACCGCTGTAAAATCCCCAAACTATTCAAGAAAAGGAGGAAGAAATGAGAAATACATTAAGAGCGAGTACATTGGAGAGCAAGTTTCCATTGCTTTCAGTGGAACATGGCTGCATCGTCAGCAAGGATGCCGACATCACGGTAGGCTTCCGGGTGGAACTGCCCGAACTCTATACCGTCACTTCGGCGGAATACGAGGCGATACACGCCACATGGGTAAAGGCGATGAAGGTGCTGCCGGATTACTGCATCGTCCACAAGCAGGACATCTTCATCCGTGAAACCTACAAGCCGGACACGGACAGGGAAGACATGAGTTTTCTCAGCCGTTCATTCGAGCGTCATTTCAATGAACGCCCGTATCTGAACCATTACTGCTACCTGTTCCTGACGAAAACGACAAAGGAGCGCAGCCGCACCCAAAGCAATTTCAGCACCCTTTGCCGGGGCTTCATCGTTCCGAAGGAGATAAAGGACAAGGAGGCGGTAACGAAGTTTCTGGAATCCGTCGGGCAGTTCGCCAGCATCCTGAACGAAAGCGGCTATCTCGGTTTACGGCAGCTCACCGATGAGGAAATAACCGGAACGGATACCGAAGCGGGCATTATTGAGAAATATTTTTCGTTGTCTCAGACCGATACGACCACACTTGAAGACATTACGCTGAAAGCGGACGAAATGAAAATCGGGGACAACTACCTGTGTCTGCACACCCTCTCGGACGTGGAAGACCTGCCGGGGGAAGTGGCTACCGACAGCCGGTACGAGAAGTTATCGACCGACCGGAGCGACTGCCGTTTGTCCTTTGCGGCTCCCATCGGGCTGCTGCTGCCGTGCAACCATATTTATAACCAATATGTGTTTATCGACGACAGTGCTGCCAATTTGCAGAAGTTCGAGAAGATGGCGAAGAATATGCACTCGCTTTCGAGGTACAGCCGTTCCAACCAAATCAACAAGGAGTGGATAGACGAGTATCTGAACGAGGCGCATAGTTTCGGGCTGACTTCGGTACGCTGCCATTGTAACGTGATGGCGTGGAGCGATGACCGTGAGGAACTGAAACGGATCAGGAACGAGGTAGGAAGTCAGTTGGCGCAAATGGAGTGCAAGCCACGCCATAACACCGTCGATACGCCGACGCTTTTCTGGGCTGCCATTCCCGGCAATGCCGCCGATTTTCCGGCAGAGGAAAGTTTCTACACGTTCATCGAGCAGGCGGTCTGTTTCTTCTCACAGGAAACGAACTACCGGAACTCACCGTCGCCTTTCGGTATCAAGATGGTGGACAGGCTGACGGGAAAACCGCTGCATCTGGATATTTCCGACTTACCGATGAAGAAGGGTATTATCACCAACAGAAACAAATTCGTATTGGGGCCGAGTGGTTCGGGAAAATCCTTTTTCATGAACCACCTCGTCCGCCAATATTACGAGCAGGGCACGCATGTGGTTTTGGTAGATACGGGTAACTCCTATCAGGGGCTTTGCGAGATGATAAACAAGAAGACCAAAGGGGACGACGGGATTTATTTCACGTACACCGAAGAGAAGCCCATCAGCTTCAACCCGTTCTACACGGATGATTTTGTCTATGACGTGGAGAAAAAGGACAGTATCAAGACACTGCTCCTGACTCTCTGGAAAAGCGAGGACGACAAGATTACCAAAACGGAATCGGGTGAGTTGGGAAGTGCGGTAACGGCGTACATCGACCGTATCAAGGCTGACCGCAGCATCACGCCCAACTTCAACACATTCTACGAGTTTATGCGGGACGACTACCGCCACGAATTGGAAAGCCGGGCAATCAAGGTCGGCAAGGATGACTTTAACATCGACAATTTTCTGACTACGCTCCGGCAATATTACAGTGGCGGACGGTACGACTTCCTGCTGAACTCCCGTGAGAACATCGACCTGCTCGGCAAACGGTTTATCGTATTCGAGATTGACGCGATTAAGGAAAATCGTGAACTTTTTCCGGTTGTCACCATCATTATCATGGAGGCTTTTATCAACAAGATGAGGCGGTTAAAGGGTATCCGCAAACAACTTATCGTGGAGGAAGCGTGGAAAGCCCTCTCTTCGGCAAGCATGAGTGAGTATCTGAAATATCTCTATAAAACCGTCCGTAAATACTTTGGCGAAGCCATCGTCGTGACGCAGGAAGTGGACGACATAATCAGTTCTCCCGTCGTGAAAGAGGCGATTATCAACAATTCCGACTGTAAAATCCTGTTAGACCAGAGAAAGTACATGAACAAGTTCGATGCCATTCAGGATTTGTTGGGGCTGACGGACAAGGAACGGGGGCAGATACTCTCCATCAACATGGCGAACAATCCGTCGAGGCTTTATAAGGAGGTGTGGATAGGTCTTGGCGGAACGCAAAGTGCGGTGTATGCGACAGAAGTTTCGGCGGAAGAATATCTGACATTCACGACGGAGGAAACCGAAAAGATGGAGGTGCTTGCCCTTGCCGACAAGCTGGGCAGTATCGAGTTGGCAATCAAGCAACTTGCCGATAAGAAAAGAAGTAAAACCTAAAAAATCAATTGACATGACATTTATTTCAAAAAGCCGGCTTATCGAGCTGGCGGGCTATGCCCTTGCCTTGTCTTCCCTGCTGCTGACCGCCTGCGGGGAAGCAAAAGAAACTAATTTGGACAAGCTGTGCGGTAATTGGGTAAGCGTGGGCAGAAAGCCCGACGTGCTGGTGTTCAAAGAAGGCGAACAGTACAAGATAACCGTTTTCAAGAAGTCGGGTGTCAGCCGCAAGCTGAAACCGGAAACCTTTCTGATTGTGGAGGAAAGCGGAAATCTCTTTATCAATACGGGTTACCGGATTGACATCGCCTACAACGAGGAAACCGACGTGCTGACCTTTTCACCGAACGGTGACTACACAAGGGCAGGCGAAAGACCATAGTAACAACCATTTAATAAAGTAACGTAATGAGAACGAAAATAATCATGCTTTTCAGCCTGTGCCTGCTCCTTGCAGGCAGGGCAAGCGCACAATGGGTGGTGACAGACCCTACCAATCTGGCGCAGGGTATCGTGAACACGACCAAACAGATTATACAGACCTCTTCGACGGCTTCCAACATGCTGAATAATTTTCAGGAAACAGTCAAGATTTACGAGCAGGGTAAAAAGTACTACGACGCTTTGAAATCTGTAAACAATCTGGTAAAAGATGCACGCAAGGTACAGAAAACCATCCTGATGATCGGTGAAATTTCCGACACCTACGTTGTGAGTTTTCAGAAGATGATGCGCGACGAGAACTATACGGTGGAGGAACTCGGAGCCATCGCCTTCGGCTATACCAAATTGCTGGAAGAGAGCAACGACGTGCTTCAGGAAATGAAGGGAGTGGTGAATATCACCACCCTTTCACTCAGCGACAAGGAGCGCATGGACGTGGTGGACAGGTGCTACAACTCGGTAAGGCAATACCGCAATCTGGTCGGGTATTATACCAACAAGAACATTGCGGTGAGTTACCTGCGCTCCAAGAAAAAGGGGGACACCAACCGGGTGCTGGCTCTGTACGGGGACACTAACGACAGATATTGGTAAGCCATGCTGTTGTTAGCCGCCGATTTCAGTAACCTGCATGAGATATTGAAGAATCTCTATGTGGAAATGATGCCCCTCTGCTCCAACATGGCAGGGGTGGCAAAAGGGATAGCCGGATTGGGAGCGTTGATTTACGTTGCCTCCCGTGTATGGCAGTCCCTCGCAAGAGCCGAACCCATCGACGTGTACCCGATGCTCCGACCGTTCGCCATCGGTATCTGCATCCTGTTCTTCCCCACGATTGTGCTCGGCACGATTAACAGCATATTGAGTCCCATTGTACAGGGAACGCACGGGATGCTGGAAACACAGACAATGGATATGAACAAGTACCGGGAGATGAAGGACAAGCTGGAATATGAATCCATGATGCGCAATCCCGAAACCGCCTATCTGGTCAGCAACGAAGAGTTCGACAAGCAGATTGACGAACTCGGATGGAGTGCAAAGGACATCGCCACGATGGGCGGCATGTACGTCGAAAGAAGCATGTACAATTTCAGAAAGGATGTGCGGGATTTTATGCGGGAGGTATTGGAGCTATTGTTTGCTGCCGCTGCCCTGCTTATCGACACGCTCAGGACGTTCTTCCTGATAGTGCTATCCATACTCGGTCCGATAGCTTTTGCTATCTCGGTATGGGACGGGTTTCAAAGTACGCTTTCGCAATGGATGTGCCGCTATATACAGATATACCTGTGGCTGCCCGTATCGGACTTGTTCAGCAGCGTGCTGGCGAAAATACAGGTGTTGATGCTTGAAAACGACATCAAGGAATTACAGAATAACCCGGATTTCTCGATTGATTCATCCAATGGCGTTTACATCGTATTCATGATTATCGGAATACTCGGTTATTTCACGATTCCTACGGTGGCGGGCTGGATTATACAGGCAGGAGGAATGGGCAGTGCAGCCCGTCCGATCAATCAGATTGCCGGACGTGCGGGTGCCATGACGGGAGCCGCTGCCGGAGCGGTGGCGGGTAATCTCGCCGGACGTGCCGGACACGCTGCCGGTAATGCCGCCGGAAGCATGGGACGGGGTGCTGTGAACGGAGCGAAAAAGGTAGCGGGAGCCGCCGGACGACTGTTCAGGAGAAAATAAACAATCAATAAAAAAGTAAAACAATGGAATTTAAGTCATTAAAAAACATCGAGAGCAGTTTCAGGCAGATACGGCTGTTCGGCATCGTCTTTCTGGTGGTCTGCATGGCAATCACGGGGTACTCCGTATGGAGTGCCTACTCCTTTGCCGAAGCGCAGCGACAGAAGATTTACGTGCTGGACGGCGGTAAATCATTGATGCTCGCCCTCTCGCAGGATTTGTCACAGAACCGACCTGTGGAGGCAAGGGAACACGTGAAGCGTTTTCATGAGCTGTTCTTCACCCTCTCGCCCGACAAGAGCGCGATTGAGGGGAATATCAAACGAGCCTTGCAGCTGGCGGACAGGAGCGCGTTCAACTATTACACCGACTTTGCCGAGAAGGGGTATTACAACCGCATCATTTCGGGAAACGTGAATCAGGTGTTGCAGGTGGACAGCGTGTCGTGCAATTTCGACACCTATCCTTACAAGGTAAGCACTTATGCCCGGCAAATGATTATCCGTGAAAGCAACGTGACTGAGCGGAGCCTTGTCACAAGGTGCAACCTGCTGAACTCCGTCCGTTCGGACAACAACCCGCACGGCTTTACCATCGAAGCCTTCGAGATTATCGAGAATAGGGACATCAAGGTACAGAAACGATGATAGGCGGGTGCATGACAAAAATACAGGATTGGGCGGACGAAAAGCTCCGCCGCCTGTGCGGGCGCATCACACCCGGAAAGCGGCTGGCAGTGCTGCTGACAATGTTCCTCTTTTTCAGTATCGCTTCGGTGTACATCTTCGTTTCGGGGATTTACAACATGGGAAAGAACGAGGGGCAGCGCATCGAAATAGAGCATATCAAACTGCTCGAACTGCAAAGGAAAGACAGTATTAACCTAATAAATGATTACGACAATGGAACAGACGAATGAAGCGAGAGCAGAGGATAAGCCCGCTTATTCTATGCCTCGCAAAGAGGATGAAGCCGCAAGGCAACAGATTCAAGAGAGTAAAAACGAGGTGAAGCCGCCCAAAGAGCCGGACAAGCCCAAAAAGGAACTGACCGAAGAACAGCGGCAGAAACAGAAGAAGCTGATTGTCTATCCGCTTATGTTCATCATCTTCGCCATAGTGATGTGGCTGATATTCGCACCTTCCGAAAAGGAGGAAGAGCAGGGACAGTCCGGTTTCAATACCGATGTTCCCGCACCGGCTGACAATGCGTTGGTGGGCGACAAACAGGCGGCTTACGAGCAGGATTTGTTCAACCGCAAGCAGGATGAGCGTCGGGAACAGATGCAGGATTTGGCTTCGATGTTCGGTTCGGGGGAAGAGCAGGCGGAAGAAATGCCGACATTCGACGAACCGGAGGTCAAGCCGAAAAGTGGCTACGCTGGCAGTGGAAGTTCACGACCGAAAGAAACTATTTATGCTTCTGCCAATGCCTACCGGGACATGAACCAGACGCTCGGCAATTTCTACGAAACCCCGAAGGAAGATCCCGAAAAGGAAGAGATGCGCAAGGAATTGGAAGAGCTTCGGGAAATGGCGTACAACCGGCAGACGGAGAAGGAAACGGCGGATGAACAGTTGGCATTGCTGGAAAAGTCCTATCAGTTGGCGGCAAAGTACATGCCTCAGAATCAGGGACAGCCGTTTACCGGACAGCCGGCAGTTACCACCACTACCGAAAGCAAGCCGACCGAAGCATATAAGAACGGCAAGGCGCAGGTGAATACCGTCGGGCAGGTGCATGAACGGGTGGTATCGGGCTTATCGCAACCGATGAGCGATTCGGCATTTGTCGCCGAATATTCCAAAGAGAGGAACATGGGGTTCCATACGGCAGTCGGCACGGCTGTACAAACAGAAAAGAATACCATACGTGCGTGCATCCATGATAATCAGACCATCACGGACGGGCAGGCGGTAAGGTTGCGGTTATTGGAGCCGATGCGTGCCGGAGAAACGGTCATCCCGCAAAATGCGCTCGTTACGGGAATGGGAAAGATACAGGGCGAAAGGCTCGGCATCTCCATCACTTCGCTGGAATACAGGGGGATGATTATTCCGGTGGAACTGACGGTTGTCGATGGCGACGGGCAGGAAGGGATTTTCATTCCGGGTTCGATGGAGATAGACGCAATCCGTGAGATAGCCGCCAATCTGGGCGGTAATCTGGGGACGACCATCAACCTGAACCAACAGAGTGCGGGCGACCAACTGCTGACCGATTTAGGCAAGGGGGCGATACAGGGAACCTCGCAATATATCGCCAAGAAAATGCGGACAATTAAAGTACATCTCAAGGCGGGGTATAACCTTATGCTTTATCAAAAGAAACAGTAAAACCAATTTATTATTAACCGGGCAATATTGCCCACCACTAAAATCCAAAGTAAAATGAAAAGAGTATTTTTAGCTATCGCCCTGACGCTGGGCGTAATGGGTGCGAACGCACAGAATGTAGAACAGCCGGAAACGGAAGTCGTAACTTTCCAAGCGGACACTTATCCGCAGGAAATGTCGGGGGACGATTATAACGGGCTGACCAAGAAGCTGACTTTTGACCGCATGATTCCGCCTTATGGCATGGAAGTGACGTATGACAAGACGGTACACGTCATTTTCCCGTCCGCAGTCCGTTATGTGGATTTGGGTTCTCCCAATCTGATTGCGGGCAAAGCCGACGGTGCGGAAAACGTCATCCGTGTGAAAGCGACGGTAAAGAATTTTCGCACGGAAACCAATTTTTCAGTAATAACCGAAAGCGGCTCGTTCTACACGTTTAACGTGAAGTACGCCGATGAGCCGTTGCTTCTGAACATCGAGATGAAGGATTTTATCCACGATGGCAGTACGGTGAACCGTCCGAACAATGCCCTCGACATCTATTTGCAGGAGCTGGGCAGTGAATCCCCGAAGTTGGTGCATCTGATTATGAAGTCTATCCACAAAAACAACAAGCGTGAAATCAAGCATATCGGGGCGAAATCTTTCGGCATCCAATACCTGCTGCGTGGGATGTACACGCACAACGGGCTACTGTATTTCCACACGCAGATCAAGAACTCGTCTAACGTGCCGTTCGATGTGGATTTTATCACGTTCAAAATCGTGGATAAGAAAGTGGCAAAACGTACCGCTATTCAGGAGCAGGTAATTTTTCCGCTCCGTGCTTATAACTATGCCACCCGTGTAGCGGGGCATAAAGATGAGCGCACCGTCTTCACAATGGAGAAGTTCACCATTCCCGAAGACAAGCAGGTGGTTGTGGAATTACACGAGAAATCCGGTGGTCGCCATCAGTCCTTTGTGATTGAGAACGAGGACATCGTGCGTGCAAGGGTGATTAACGAACTGAAAGTGAAGTAAGATGAAGAAGTATCTATTTGTAGTTGTAGCGTTGCTTGCCCTTGTGGGGCAGGCAAACGCCCAACGCTACCTGCCGGGTATGCGTGGTGTGGAACTCAGAGGCGGTTTCGTGGACGGGGTACAGAAGCCTGTAAACTATTATCTCGGTGTGGGGTTATCCACCTATACGAAGAACGGCAACCGCTGGATGTTCGGGGCAGAATATCTCAACAAGCAATACGAGTATAAGGACTTGCAAATACCCAAAGCGCAATTTACGGCGGAAGGCGGCTACTATCTGAAAGTCCTCTCGGATGCTTCCAAGATGTTTTTCCTCTCGCTTGGCGGCTCGGCTCTTGCCGGATATGAAACGAGCCGGTGGGGAGACAAGTTGTTGCCGGACGGGGCGACACTCCGAAATAAGGATTCGTTCATCTATGGCGGGGCGGTAACATTGGAATTGGAAGCATACCTCTCGGATAAGGTGGTGTTGCTGCTCAACGCAAGGGAACGGGCGGTTTGGGGCAGTTCCATCGGACATTTTCACTTGACCTTCGGGGCAGGAATAAAATTCATCATAAACTGATTACAACCATGAAAGTAAAGATTATAGCTATATTGGCGGTGGTATTGACCGGATTGTTATTTACCTCCTGCGATGATAAAATAGAGGTGCAGCAGGCATACGACTTTTTGCTGACGACCATGCCCGTGCAGAAACGCATCAAGCCGGGTGAAACGGCTGAAATACGCCTGCAACTGCATAAGTCGGGAAACTACAAGGAAACGGAGTTCTTCATTTCCTACTTCCAACCTGACGGGCGTGGGAGCCTGCGGATGGACGACGGGACTGTGTTTGCTCCCAATGATTTCTACCCGTTGAAAAAAGAAACGTTCCGGTTGTATTATACCTCCGAAAGTACCGACCAGCAAACTATCGACGTGACTGTTTGGGATAGCTTCGGGCAGAGGTTCGATTTGAGTTTCTCGTTTCAGAATGATAGCGACAAGACGCAATAAAAATAAATAACCAGCCCTTTATGTAAAATATAGAGGGCTGTTTCTGTGAAATCTGATAAACTCGTGTTATCTTTACGATAAAATTGGTTTATCATGGAACTATTTGAAAAAGATATATTTGAAGGCAAACTTAGTAAGTATGAAACAAATCATTTTCATATGGTAATTGATGGAAATTTTGAGTTACCCATCGATTCTATGAAAAATGATGATTATGGTACTTTTATTCATGAGTACAT
>ENA-UEQJ01001036-UEQJ01001036.1-human-gut-metagenome-genome-assembly--contig:-NODE-1036-length-22652-cov-5.458073_pt1 | contig 22652 bp, 28 predicted proteins | sample MGYA00242937_ERZ507938 | MGnify/ENA primary metagenome ERZ507938 (study PRJEB26167, sample SAMN06115437) | human gut metagenome | host: Homo sapiens | place: China:Gansu | collected 2015-07-03...
ATCACTGGCTATTTCGGGCGTCTCACTGGCACGAGAGGTGTCGACGAAGGAACGTTTTCAGGTGCATTTGCTCTCAACGGAGCATCTAACTTGAGCCATGGTGGGCAAGATTCAGCGACCAATGCCAGGAACTCCGACTTTGACGCTTCAAGATGCTCAGTCATCTATGGGGAAACAGAAACCGTCCAGCCGTCCGCTTTGCGCGGTCTAGCCTGCATCAAAATCTAGCTCTTGATACAAGCTAAGAAGCGCATAGATGACGGTTGGATCGTTTGACTTGCGCCATAAACCGAAGAAGACAGTGAAGCATCCAGTCCAAAAACCGTGCCACCGTAGTCACGCTCATAACCTTTGTCACAAGTTCCAACTCTGTATAGGCTTCCCGAGAATATGTCATCAGGATACTGGAGGCCTCCGGCAGTTCCGATGATGTTCGGTAACCCAGGCTCAACAAATTGCCCGACACTTTCGGCATCCGTCGTGAGCTCGATAAAGCGACCGTCCAGATCCGGAACATTGAAAGTCGTCGAACCGTCACCAGCGCCGTATTTCGTACCGTAAATATTGAACAATCCTTTATACGTTGTTCGATTTAGCTCGCGCCCGTCAGCAACGATGGCACCTTCCGGAGGTGTGTCGCCGGGCCACGGGAAAATCATCCCGGTAGGCATTGCCGGCGGAATGAGGGCAGCAATGGCTTTTGCCACCAAGTACGGGGTCATCAAGAGGTTTTTCGCCGTGCCAGCAATCGCCTGCTGTTCATTTGCAATTGCCGCCGCTGCCAGTCGGTCAAAAGCAATCACACCTTGCTTGATGCGGTCATTGTCAATTGTTGCCGTCTTAATCTTCGAGCCATCGATCGACTTCTCCAAAGCCCAATCAAAGGATCGCAGACATTCCAAATACTGATTTTCCAGCTTCGGATCCTCGGTCTTTGAGCACGCCGAGATAATCTGCGAGCGCATCAAACTCACGAGATAGAACCAGGCCGCGCCAGGCAAAGTTGCTTCAAAACCCTGCTCCGGATTGCCATCCGTGGGACAACCGAAAGATGTCAGTTTGGTCAAGTCCGGCTTGGTTTCAACACTATCCGCACACCAATATGATTTCATACCAATTTCCCCTATTCTGAGTAAATAAATCTGACCTTCGTATGCGCTGGGCAAAACTCTTTGATCAAGCACTCAAGAGCAGAGTTCCCCCAGGTCGCCAACCGCTCATTGACACGGCTGCGGCACGAAAAATTCACGGGCTTTCCGCTGTCGTCGTGCAACACAACGAAGAACCAGTGCGTGCGCCACTCTTTGCTGTAGAGGCGCTGATCGACTCGACTGCGGCACTTGAACGCGCGCTTCTCTTCAATCGATGCCTCAGCCCCCATTTCAGCGGCCAACCCAATTAAAAAGGCGCGGGATGAAAGTCCTACGCCTTGAATCTTTTTAACCAGAATCTGCCGAAGCTTTTCGTCAGTCAGCGACTCGACAAACGCCCGGATGCAATCGCTGGGAACACCCCACACACTCAACCATTGCCTAAAGAGCAACGTCGTCTGACGTGGGTCCGCCTCTTCGATCAGCTGCTCGGCCTTGTCATCAGCTCGCGACAAAGAGTCCGCCATGGCCGTCATCAGCTGCCCCATCACGGACTCATCGCTAAACGCCTGTTCCCAGATCGTTCCTCGAGGCAGCAAAGAAGCCAACTGCAGCCGATAGTTCTCTGTTGTCATTGCCATGTCACGTCTCCGAGAACGGCCAGCTCGCCGGTCGAGCAAACGATGTTCTCCGTCGGCGAAACCAGTACATGGTCAACTTCGCCGGCAGCGCCGCTGATGGCCGCCCGGAGCTGACTGATGAAAATGGTGCCGCCCGGAGTGGCGACATTGAAAAGAAAGTCGCTGACCGCGGCCTTGACCGCGCCCCGGACGGTGTCCGTGTCCGGGCTCAAACCGTTGATCACGATGTCGATCTGCTTCTTGATCGGCGACACCACGAAGACCTCAGCCGTCACCGGTCGAAGATTGTCGATGTATTCCTGGACAGTCTCGAGCAGAGTCTCGTTCGGAAAGATGCCAGCCTGGTCAGAAGCGATATAGACCGTCACCTGCCCCTCCAAAGGAGCGTTCGGCATGCACCAAGCGCGGGTAACACCATCGCACTCCAACGCCCAAGCAACGTAGTCTGCGGCCGTGCCGGCACGCGGCGGCGTGCGCATTCTCTGCAACACACGCTCGCGCAGCTCGCTGTCCGTCTCGACATCGGTGCCGCCGGAAAGACCGCCTTCGGCAACCGTTGCTTTCGACTCGAGCCCGGCAACCGCCTCGACCAATGTCAATTCGACGCCGGCATCAGTGTTTGAATCAGATCCGCCGTCAACCGCAACGACCTGAACAGTCGCGGACGTACCATCGATCCGGGTCGTTTCGGCGACCGCAAAGAGCTTCCCGTCGGCTCGCTGGAGCTGCATGCCGACCGAAATTTCGGTGGCATCGGCGCCATAGATTGTGATGTTCCCAACCGCCGGTGCGGCCGGCTTTCTTGACATACCCCACAGACTCGCATGCCGGTCCAAAAACTCGGAGTCGGCGGTGTCCGGGAGGATCTGCCGGGCAATGTAATCCTGATAGCCGTAGAGCCCATGCACTCCGCCGGCGACCACATGAGCAATCACCCCCAGAACACTTGCCGGCAGACGTGCATCGACACCCGGCAATCGAGCATTGATGTCACTTTTCGCTCGGTCAACAAGCTCTCTGAGAGTCGGTTTTTCAAATGCCATTTATCTGTCTCCAAACGTATTGATACCGTCTGTTCTGTCCGTTTCTCGCGATGTCAATCGCAGCAGTAATTTGATGCTTGCGAGAGTCTGGCGTGCATGTCACCGTCACCGCCCGGGCAATGTTCTGATCCAACAGCCACTGCAACGCCTCTTCGATGTATTCCTTGAGCGCGGCCACCGTAGCCGGGATCACCTTTTCTCGCCGAAGCAACCAAATCCGCGAGCCGAGAGGCATATCCATCAGAGCATCCATCCAACAGCCACGACGGTCGTCTGTGCCATCCGGAACGACGTCGTCGTCCGACGCTCGCCGATCTGTAAAGAGACTGATCAGAACCGCCGTTTCCAAATCGCGATCGGTCGCCAGATCTCCTTTTGTCACGACAAAATCCCCTGCCTGGGAGATGTTGTCGTAGGTCATTCGAATATCCATTTACATCTCCTGGTCGGGAGGTTGCGTCGAACCTCCGGACGCGTTCGTCTCCGGATGCGTATGAGAGTTGAAAGTCCCTCGCATCTGCATCATGGTTCTGGCCCCAGCACCGCCGGCATGGTCTTGTACATCCCCGGTCACCTTCATGACGGGCGTGTCAAATGTCAGATCATTGATCTCAAAAATCCCTGTCGACGCCTTGACGTTGAGAGTGGTGGCCTGCACATCGACGTCCGGAGCGACCACCGAAACCTTGCCGCCGGATGTGATGGCGATTTGCTTGCCTCGCAAGAATTTGATCGTGTCTCCTTCATCGGTATAAAGACACACCTCGCCGGGCTGAAGCTCTTTGACTCGAAAACGGCGATCATCGGTCGCGATGATCAAACCGGCAGAACGCTCGCCGCCCAAAAAGACCGCCACACCTTCCGCACCCGAGAGCGGTACGGACGTGAATCCGTACTGCTGGATGCGCTCGACGTCTTCGAGCACTTCGCCGGCAAGCCCCTGCACCTGTGCCGTCTGGATGGTTTTGTCATCATCAACGATCGAGAGTAGGACTCTGCCGACCATCAGCCGGATACGGTTTCGCATCCGCGCTACAAAAGCGTTTAGTGTTCTTTCGTCAATCATTTCAAGTTGTACCTGGAGTAAGACGGCGGCACCTTTTCGACAATCACCGGCTGCGGCTCATACGCCTGCGGATCGACCAATCGCAAGCGAGTGATCGACCCCGCGTCCGTAAGCTGCATGGCGACGTCGGTGATGAGCATTTCGTTGGCCAACTTCAGGTGTTCATCGACCACCGACACAATCGTGTTCGGCCGCCATAAATCACCGTTGTCATCCACCCAGCCGACCACCGTGACTTCTGCAACCCGCGAGGCCGCCAGACGCGTCGCCGCTTCCCACTCCGCCCGGGTCCGGCAGTACGAATTGGTTGCTTGGGATTCGGCCAGAATCATCAGCGGCCGGTAGCGCTTCATGGATCCGGACACACTTGCCTCGGCCTTGGTGAGCACCGTTGCGGCCGGCTGCAACCCCGTCAGGTCGAAACTGTTCATGTCGGGCATCGAAACCTGCGACTTGACCGTGATCTGTGAGTAGAGATCCTGGGCCGCATCGGTCAGGGATCCGGACAGAATGTTTTCGCCGGATCTGAGCACCGTCTGCACTCGCTTGGCCATGCTCGCCCGGGTAGCCACAAGTCGGCCTCGGCCGTCCGACATCAGCAGCACGCCGGCAAGGCGCGCGCCTTTTTCGATGGTCTGAAAAACGGACTCTCCCGTCTGCACCACGAAATGCTTAATTAACAGGTCAGAAACAAACTCTTCTACGAACTCAATTCCGAACGGTTTGATCAGGCGCCGCACGATCTCGCCAAGGCGTAGATTCTTGAGCGTCATATTGTCCGCAGAGCAGTCGATCAGGTCGGCCGTCTTGTCTCTGCCACGCACGGAAATGCTGTGAGAGTTCGCAGAATAACTGCTGTTTACAGAGTCTATATAACCTGTTATCACAGGCTGATCACAGACCGTCACCTCACAGAGTGCCCCCGGCTTAATCGGCCACGCCGTCGATTGCCCGGGCCAGCGCTCCGTCACGTTGAGATCAAAGCCGCCGGAGGCCGCCCGCATCGATCGGCGAACGCTCACCTCAAGCCATCCGGAGTAGACCTTTCCGTCAACCTTCAAACAAACTTTATTCATAGACAACCACGCTCAAGTCTTTGGCTGCCGGCACGAAGCCCGGATGCCGGACGCCGTTGCGCTGGCAGAGTTCATCCTCGCGGCCGTCTTCGCCCCAATCGTCACCGTAGAAGCGATGCGCCAACACGATGGCCGGCAACACCCGGTTGACCTTGACGGATCGAACCGACGGGATACTCGGCGTAATCCCATCAAGATGCGCCAACACGGCATCACGCAAGTTCAGCAAAGAGTTTCTTGGCTCTTCACCAAACTCTTCGTCAAAGAGCAACGTGTCGACCAGCTCGACAATTTCCTTTCTGGCCGCAGCCGCATCGTCAAGCGTAAAAACCTTGTCCGTGTCAGCCGTCCCGGCAGACTTCTCGATGCCGGTCTTGCCAGCAGATGGATCGGCCGCCTGCGCCTCTTCGACTGCCGCAGGGACCAACTGCGCCACCTCTTGAATCTGCCGCGAAACCACAGCGCCGGCCACAAGCTTTTCCAAAGCGTACGCATTAGTGTTTGTGCGCTGCCGGATCTCTCCGTTCATGTTTTCGCTCTCAATTCTCGGCACCTTGAAATCGGCCAGCTCGCCGATGACCTGAGCCTTGTTGATGCACATCAGAATGCCCTGAGCGAGTTCAGACGGCGCCGCCAGTTTGCTTGCGAGCACTTCCGGCAACAGCACTTTGAGGTCAGACGACACGGCGGAGCGAATCCAGCCAAGCGCGCCAAGCGCCATGTTCTCGTATTCCATCAGCGTGCTGATGGCATCCATGGCCGCATCCGGCACGTAGTCTCCGAGCCCCGAGACATCGAACGTCTCAGCAAACCAGTCCTTGAGATCATCAAGGAACGTCCTCTCGGCCTCTTCGACCGCCGCGACAGTATCCTCAGTCACCTCCGGAGCGTTCAGTTCGCCCGCCTCGACAAAGGTTGCCGAGATGCGAGCCATGCCACCCTGCTGCGACGTTTCGCTGACATCGATGTCGCTCGAAACCGTAACAACCAGCGACCCGTAATACGGATGAACCAGTTGCCCGGCGCCGGGCGTCTCCAGTGCATCGATCAGCGCGTCTCGGTCCTTCATGTAGTCGGGGCCGAGTACGAACGCTTCCAAGCGATAGACCCGCGCTTTCTTGCCAAGGTCTTCGACGTATGGCTTCTCGCGCTGCGGGTACTCATGGATGGCCAGACGTCGTCCAAAAGTAAGGGTGCCGCCCTCTACATAGAACGACACCCCGCGAAAGCTGGCCGGCCGAAGTTCATCTCTCCAAGCCATCAATCACCTCCACACATCACAAGGCCTTGCGACGCATCCAGTTCAACATTGCCCTCACGACTCACCTCGCGAATAACCGCTCGAGATCCTTGTCGGGACTCCACCTCGACACGCACGCGGGCTTCCGCCCGGGCATCACGCTGCTGAAGCGTCCGGGCCGCCGCATAAGGGTCGTATCCGACACCGGCCGCACGCTGTGCTGCATCTCTTCCCTGGTCATCATCGTCACCAAACAGCGCATTCCAAACCGACGATCCGAACTCTTTGACCTTCGAGACAATCGAATCCCAATTGCGGTAGATCGTCAGCACGCCGCCGGCAATCGTTGCGACAATCGGAACGATGCCGGCAAAGGCCGTTCCGACCCCCAAAATCAACGGGGCAAATCGTCCGACCACTCCTCCGATAGTGCCAAGGACGCCAAGCACCGGCCCGAGCGCCGTAACCACCGACGGGATCATGGTGACCAAACGACCAACACCTGCCACTATGGAAAAAACGGGCCCAACCAACGGCAGCAAAAGCGGCATCAACCCGGCGATTGCCACCCCAACGGATCCGAAGTGCTCTTCAATCCATTGAACCGCCTGGCCAACCATACTCAAACCGCTCACAAATCCGCGGATCAGCACAAAGACCCCCTGCGCAAGAGACGGCAGACTTTCAGCAAAAGATCTCAGCGCTTCGCGGATGGAAGCGCTTTGTTCCGGATCTTTCAGGTACCCGGAGATCTGCTGCAGCACCGGCAGCAACGCCTGCGCTGCAGACAACCCGAAATCAAGCTTGATACTCTCTACAACCTCGCCGACATCCGACCATGCTTTCGAAAAGCTCCTGGCCGTTTGCAGCTGGCTCTGCGACAGCAACGTCCCCTCAGCCCGCATCTCCTGCAGTTTTTGGTTGTAGGCGTCCGGGCCTTGATTGAGCGTGTTCAGGAAGTACGAGCCATCCTGCCCCATGGTCTTCATTAGGATGGCTTGTTTGGCCAACTCGTTCGTGTTGGCCGGATTGGCAAACGCTTCCGACATTTGCCGGATCACTTCCACCGGATCCATCCGTTGGAGTTCCTGCACTGACAGACCGACTTGACGGAATGCGTAGGCAAGCTCCGGATCCCGCGAGGCCGTCTGCATGGAAATAGCCAGTTGATTCAGAGCCGTCGCGGCGTTTTGAACATTTCCGCCGGAGGTTTTGATCAGATCTCCGAAAACCTGAATCTGCTCGGTACCGACGCCAAATCGGTTTGAGAGTTGCGAGACGGATGTGCTGGCATCCTGAAGCATCATGGTCATTTGTGCTACGGCCGCCAATGCACCACCGAAGATTGCCGTTGACTGAAGCGTCATCAGTGAAGTACCGACGCCTGTAGCAAGACCTCTCAAACCTTCCCCTATCCGAGAAAGACCTCCGGAGTTCAATCCGCTGATCCCGCGCCCTAACCCCGAGAGACCTGAAGAAATTCGGGATAAAACCGCGCTAGCGTCATCTCGCGCGACAACCCGTAAGGTAGTTGTTTGTTCAGCCATGGTACAAAAAAGGGCGGCCAAAGCCACCCATCAGAAGATTCGTTTACTGCGGGACTCACACCCGCAAAAATCAAAGGAGCCGTTTCTTCGCCGCCTCGACTATGCCCAGCGACAGAATCACGGCAACTGCCGCGCCGGCCAAAACAGGCAAAACCGACCAAACTCCCGCGGCAATGAGCACGACAAGTGCTACAACGGACAGCGCAAAACACAGCCGCAGGAAATCCCCTGCCCGGTAACCGCCGGCGTCAAGCGAAGCCTTAAGCAGCTCTTTTCTGCACTTGAAAGCTTCGGCAAAGACACGCATCAAGTGGTAGCCGCCCCAGCAGACGGCCACCAATGCCATCAGCGATGCAAAAACGACTGAAAAGGTTGCGGCCACTGCGGCTGTCCTCCCATAGTTGAATCTGAACTTCTATTCAAATTCTCGCATATTTTCTCAGCCTCTTGAGTCCAGAAATTCATTTCGGAGGCATCCATTTCCCAGATCTCCGAAGGCTGAAAATGGAAAACAGCCGCCATCATCACGGCGCAATACTTCCAGTCATAACGAGGAAAAAACCTGTTGACTCATTGAGCAATCGAGACAGATCCTCGAAATCAAGTTCGTCAATGGTCGTTTCCGGAACATCGCAGCAAGCGGCCAGCACCGGGTACAACACCTCAAGGTTATTGGACGCAGCGATGTTCATCTTGCGCAGCTCTTTGCCTCGCGGCCGGCGAAGCGTGAGCTTGGTAATTTCCACGCCCTCGCTCATCACCGGGTACTTGAGGTCGATGACCGCGACAATTCGATCTTGTGACATTCTTACTCCTTAAGACTGCTCGACAGGATGGCCAAACAAGCGGATCGTGCATTTGCCGTCGGACGTTACAGCCGGCGGTTCCGCACTCGTCGCATCGCGCATCACGAACACCTGCCCGGTGTTGTACTGCGCCGTGACGACGATATTGGTCGCGTTACGGAGCGCTTCCAGATCCGTGTCCGACGCAACGCGGATCGTCGTTTCGATCGATCCCTCTTTCGGACGTTCCGTGTAGCCAACGAACCCTTGATCCGTAACCACTGCTTCTCGCGTGTAGCCCCCAAAATCGAGCTTGGTTGTCGTCGGATCCGTTTCCATGAGCGTCCCGTCAATTCGGACCCAAACGCGGGAAAGAAAAATCTTTGCCATTGCTTCAACTCCTTAAAGACGGAACTCGGTCTTGGCCGCAAATACACGGAACTGATTGACCAGATCGGGCGGCAGAAGCACGTCGACGCGGTTGACGTCATCGGCATTGCGTTCAACGATGAGCTCGTTCTTGAACTCTTCCGTATCCTCGACAAGCCCGGCATCCACCCAATCCTTGTGCAGGGCCACAAGTTCGGCCTTGATTAGTTTGGGAGAGACCATTGCCTGCCCCGGCGGGATCTCCGTTTCGTCACCGCACAGCTTGTGGCGCGGGAACTTCTGCGAGATACGCGCACGCACCTGGTAACGCAGACGCGAGAGTGTGGCCATCGTTTCGATGTCGCGGTAGCTCGGATCCGTCAAGCCGGACGAGTTCTGCGTGTAAGTCGTGACCGCACGTTCGATGACCACATTGCCGCCGGCATCGACCTTCGTCGTGGCACCGCCGTAGGAGAGGATGTTGTTTCGCTCCTCGCGAATAAAGCGTACGGACTCTGCTGCCGGAAGACGTCCGGTAAGAACCAGAGTCTGCACCGGACGAGCCGGATCGATGTTGAGGTAGTAGGCGCACGTAGCCCCGGCCAACGCAGCCTTAAGGTAGACCGGTTCGGGTTCGCCTCCGGCCTCAGCCGTCCAGACCGTCACGTGCGGGCTGTTGCGCGTGCCGAGCTTGGTATTGATCTCGCCGACCGTGCCGCGGAAGCCGACGTGCAGATGACCGTCGTTCTGATACATCGGGCCCCAGCGCTTGTCTAGTTCGGCCTCGAGTGCAGCAAGCACCGTGTCATCCGCCCAAGCGCAGATCATCGTGTTGTACTGCTTTTCATCAAGCGCCGCAATGGCGTCATCAATGTCTGGCGTTCCGGATCCGCCGGTACAGGAAACACAAACCACAGAAATGCCCTGGACATCCTTCTGGCTCGAGTAGTAGTTCGTGCGCAGATCGATGTCGTTGCCGATCGTGCCTTTGTGTCGGCACGTCACTGTCACCACGCCTTCAGCGGCGGAAGCAGTAACCGGGAGCTCGAGCTCGGCGTTGATGGCCGTCTCGATCGCTTCGGCCACATCAGTAGCCTCATCGCCCAATGCCACGCTAACCTGCACAAGCTTGCCGGCCACGTAGAGCGAAATCGTACCGCTCTCAGTTGCCGTACCTGTCACGGTCACCGTACCCTTAGCCGCAGTGCCTGCCGAAGGATCTTCAATCGGTACCACCCACGTTTCAATCGTGCGCGTGATTTCAAAGATCGACTCAAGCATGGCCGCGCCAATGCTGCCGAGCCCAAAGACGTCGACTCCTTCGCTCGAACGCGTCACCATGACGGGCGTGTTTGCCTTGCCGGTGCCGGTCGAAAGCTTCGGCGCAAAGAGCAGAATGCGCGCCGTTTCATTGACCAAGCCACCGACAGCCTTGGAGTTGTCGAACTCGACGTACTGCCCGGGCGTGAGCAGATTGATCGGGATCTGATTAAAGCTGATGCTCATTTCTGCACCTCGTTGTCTTCAACCTTGCGCACATCGCCCGCAGCAATGCGGCGCCGCCAAAAAGAAGTGGCCTGAACCTTCATCGGCTCGGCCACCTCTCGCCCGGTTTCCGGAACGCGTACCAAGCGTCCCTTGACCGGTTCAATGCGAATAAATTTCTTATCCATTCGTACCCTCCGGGTATAGATCTTCAACACGGAATTGCGCCTCGGCTTTCCCGTCCGGGCCGTCACGGTCTCCGACGTCGATGTCGCCGTAGACACGCTTGAGCGGCACACCGTCTCCGGAAACGTCCGGCTCAAAGAGATAAACCGCTTCGTACTGGAGAACGGCCGCAGCGGTTTCTCGATCCGGCGCATCGTCGGCAGTCAGCTCGTATCCCTGATAGCTCAAGGGCTCCGTGAGGAGGCCCGATAGGTAGTAGCTGTCCGACCGGCAAAGCTGCTTTTCAATGAGCGTTGCAATCTCGTTGGCTTCGGCCTCCGGATCGTCACTGTCGTCGACGTAGATCTCGATCTGAAGCGACAACGTGCGGCGCTCCTGTCCGGCATCGCTGTAGAGTTCGCCGGTTTCCGAGTCGGCCAGCACCCGGACGAACGGGCACCGGCTCACCTCAAGAGGCTTAAAGCGGCCGACCGCAACGTGGTCAATTCCGTCAATTTGAGAAAGGAGACGGCCAATCTCATCTCTGATTTGGATCCTCTGAGCCATCACACCTCCTTGACCGGAGCGCGGATCAGTTTGCCGTCTGCCTCTGCCTGAGGCGGTTGCGTGATGCGGTACTTCCGCGCACCAACCGTCACAATGTCCTTCTCTTTTGCTTCCGACCATTGCTTGGCCGGCCAGACGATGGAGCGCTCGGAAACAATGAGCATGCCTCCCTGCACCGTCGTGTCCGGCTCATCGATCATGACGCGGCCCGAAACACCGTTCAGGACCGCGTCTTGAGCAAAGTCCGAGAAGAAGGTTCCCCAATCTTCCTCAAACATTGTTAGCCGCCAACACCGCCCGTTTCAGCCGGCGGCACAAACGACGGATCGAAGTCCTTGACGACCGCGAAGGCGTTGGGGCGACGAACCGCGATGTCAAGGTTCTGCAACGCACGGATGGCCAGACCGCCGGATGCGAACGAATCGCCGTAAGGGTTGGACAGAACTTCCACCACACCCCACTCGCCAAGAAGCATTTCGTTCCAGGCGCCGAAAATGAGAGCCGAGCACTTCTTGGATGCCGTTCCCTTGGTGAGGTTCGACGGAACCAAAGTGGAGTCTTCCACGCGATAGCCGTTGAGCGTATCTGGAGCACCTTCGGCAATGGCGAGCTGCCAGAGCGGGCGGCCGGTCGAGTCGCAGAGTTTCTTGAGGTAACCCTTGGTTGTCGGATTGACCAGGTAAGCAAAGCGACCGTTGCGTACCTTGGAATTGCGAACTGCGGTTTCCATGTCAACGAGGGTATCCCAAGTGACAAGACCGCCATTGGTACCAAGTTCAATCGTGCCGACACCGGTCAAGTTGATGAGGCCGGTCGGCACATCGCTGTTAGACGAATCGCCATTGATTGCTGCCGTATCCACCGCTTCGGCCAGAGCACCGAAGAAATCATCTCGAACGAGCTGTTCGGCATCCGGGCTCGACTGCATCAAGAGCGAGCGCGGAACGGTAGTCAAAGCGCCAACCTGCTTCATGCTCATCGTCACATTGCCAAACGTGTAGTCGCTGGCCGTGATGTCCTTGTCAACGCCCCAGTAGGTCGTCGCGCCGCCGGTCCCCTTCGGGATGTCGACATTGCCGCGCAGGCCGCTCAGAGTGCGAGCGCCGAGACCAACGAGCACGGAACGCTCGCGCAGATAGCTCACGTACTCTTCGGCGTGGTGTTCGGTCGGGATGAGGCTGTCGTTGCCCGTCCAGGCACGAGAACCCAAATCAGACGGAATGTAGAGGCCGCCCGTATCGGCAAGACCGTAGCGGCGCTGCAGTTCCTGGGAAACCTCGCGTTCAAAGCTGCCGCTGGAAGAGTGGTTGGCCATTGCTCGGAAAGCACGCAGCAGCGAATACTGCTGGCGCTCGCGAGCACTCATGTCGATGGCGATAGACGCAGCCGGCTTTGCGGCCTGAGCGCGGTAGTTTTCGAGAATGTGCTGACGCACCTGATCGATCGTCAAACCCTCAGAAATCGCATGGTTGCGATAGTTGTCATCCACAGAGTGCTGACGGCACAGTGCTTCAATTTCCGCCGCGCGAGCGCGTTCTGCGCTCACTGCATCCGCAATCGCGGCCTTGTTGTCGTTAACGTCCATAGTGAAATCTCCTTGCGTTTCGCCCTTGTTTGTCTGGGAAAGAGCTCTACCCACACCAACGGTTGGATCCGCCGGCACCGTGACGAGGCTGACTTCGAAAGGTTCCCAGTCGGTCGCCCGGAAGTGGTCTTTGCTCTCTTCGCGGTAGTCATAAATCTGGTACATGAAAGAAACATTCGTGAGAATGCCGTCACGTACCATCTGCTCGCACTCGGCGCCACGCGAGGTCTTCGCGAATCGCGCCACACAGTGAAGCCGGCGATCGTCTCCAAGCCACACACGCTCGACCTTGCCGATCAGGTCGTCTCGGTTGTGGTTGAAGAGCAGCGGCATGTTCTGCTGTCGCTGCCCCAACCGGACGCTGCCTGGCGAGTGGTCGAGCACTTCCTCGTAACCCCAACGCTCAACAGGCTCTTCGGATGAGAAAGACATCTCAATTTCGTGAGAGTCTTCCGCCCCCTCTTCAACCTCTCGAGCGACCGGGACAAGCACGGCGGTGCGAACGCCGGGCTTTTCTTCCGTTGTCAAAATGCATTTCGTCATTTCGATCCTCATAAAAAAGCCTGCTTACCGCAGGCTCGCTACTCATTCTGTTTGTCCGGCACCTCAATGACCTGTTGGTCGGCCGACTGCTCTTCGTTTGTCGTCAGACTCAACCCCAACTCATTGATGAAGTCGAGTTCCTTGCGGCGCGCTTTAAAGACGTCTTCAGCATCGAGCCCGCCGCCGGACTGTGCAATGACGTCCGAAATCGTCGTGAATCCCGCCTTGACCGCCTCGCGATACGCGGCCACTTCCTTGGTCGGATCGACCCAAGACCATCCCGGCGGACGGAACCGCACGGACATCAGCCAGGCCTCTTCTTCGAGCGCGGCCTTCGGGATGTCGATCACCTTGGCCAATGTGGCCGCACGGAACCAATGCATAAAGAGGGGATACAGAAAGCGCCGGATCAGCCACTGCTGCAGCACTCGATACCCCTGTCGGTCATCCAAAATCGACAGACGGCTCGATGAGTAGTTGCTCTTCGAGTAGTCCTTCGACAAGGCCTCGTAGGAGACGCCAACGCCGGCAGCAATTTCTCGCACCATGAAGCGCAGGAACGTTTCGGCCGCCGAGTTCGGACGCCCGGGCGTGAATCCGGAAAAGGACTCGCCGTCACGCAACTTCCAGATCATCCCCGGCTCCATGTGGAAGCGCTCATCGGCTTCCTCATCATCGACGTCGTCCGGGTTGGAATCGTCAGGCTTCTGGATAAAGCCCATCACGTTGGCCGAAGATCGAGCCGCCACCATCTCGCTCAATGTGTACTGATCTGTGTCCCGCAAGCGCAGGATGACCGTCGACATCCACGGCTCGCCACGCGTCTGTGGCCAACGGTTGCAGATGTAGAGGTGGCAGCACTGATCGGCAGGGATCCGAACCATTTCCGAGCTGTTGTAACCTCGGAAAATGCCGTCGCCCGGATGTCCCCGATAGACCCAGTAGGCCTGCGGCCGTCCCCAGGAATCCATCTCAACCCCCATGCGAGCTGTGTTGCCGTTTGGCAAAGTCACCGTTGTCTGGGAGTCGATAAGGCGCTCGGCCTCGATCACCTCGATGGCCATCGGCACTTTGGAGTGACCGAAGGCCTGTGGCACGAATCGGATCAGCACTTCGCCGGCTTCAAAGACCTCGCCCACGGCCAGCCGCAGGATGTCAGTAAGACTCAGCAGGCCGCTGACGTGGCACCCGTCACCATTTGCCCACAACCACCACTGCTGCTCGATGAGATCGTTTTCTCGATCCATACGACGTCCGCCGGTATCCGTCCGGACGCACTGCAACCCGATGCCCTGCCCCACGATGTTGCCCTGGAGCAGATCCCGGATGCGTTTGGCATACGAGTTGTCGCGCACCAGAGACCGAGATCGATTGCGAAGGACTCGAAGGCCGCCCCGCAGCTCGGCATCACTACTCGTTGTAGAGGTGATCCAGTCCGCATTGAAGCGAGTCTTCTTTGCACCGCCGTAAGACCGACGATGAAATCGCGGCTCCTTGCGCACCTGCAGCGGTGTGTCGCGCTTGAAAATTTTCAGAAGATTCATTTAGAAACTCACCCACATAATTGAGGATCGGCCTCCGTTCTTCTCGGCCTGCACACGGCGCCGCCAGTAGCGAACGATGTCCAGGATCTCGGTTGCCGATGAGAACGTCATTGATCGACCGTTGATCGTGTAGGACTGAACGCGCTGGCCTTTTTCGTTGTAACTGGCCAAAGCTTTTTCAGCTTCCTCGAGAGCCTTTTCGGCCAACGTCCGGACGTCGTGACCGGACTCGATTTCGTCGATCGACGGCAGTACCTTGAGGCGACCGATTCGAGTCGTCTGCTGAAACGCCTCACGCGTGAAGCGATAAGAAACCTCATAGAGACCGGCTTCAAGCTCGCTGCTAGTCTTGGCGTCCAGCGTGACGCGCCAACTGTCAGCCTCGGCCGCAGCAAAGAAACTGCACTTAACCGGGCCAACCAAAAAGACTGCCAGTTTCGTCGATGCGGCATCCATGCTCGAGCCGTCTGCCGCTTTGAAAGGCGGCACCACCCAAGTGGCCGAATCGCCCTTTGTTAACTCTTTGATCACCAAATTCCTCCACCATATCCACGGCGTTTCTTCTTGCGAACCGGCTGTGCGGGTTGTGCCGGCACAGTCTCAGCCGGTGCTGACTGCGGCGGCTCAATGGCCGGCGGCGTCGACGATGCCGGCGAAACCGCGCTTTCGACAATGGTTCCGAAAATGTCCGGTTGTCGGATCTTTTCTTCGTAGGCTCGCCAGCGCGTCTCACCCCACAAGTTGATCTTCAAAGATCGAGCCGCATGCAAGGCGTAAACCTCGCAGTCAAGCGCTTCGTTTCGCTCACCCGATTTCTTCTGCCAGACCTTGCGGTTTCTGATGCTTCGATGCGGCGCCTTAACTTCTGAGAGCAGCTGGCCGAAGTAGTCCGGGCGCACGCCCTTGTAAAAGTGGAATCGCGCCGGGCCGCTGCCAGTCAATCGGATACGGCCAGCAGAAGCGTCAACACCGAGCAGCAGATCCTTGGCTCGATCAACGCCCACAATGAACGGCCGCACGCCGAACTTCCAAGCCTTGTTGTGCCGGTTCTTGTCAATCGACGTCTGAGGCGAGTTGAAGATTTCCGCCCTGTCCGTGCTCGAACCCTTGATGGCCATGAATCCGCGATTCATGCGCTTACGCACGAAGCTGTAGACCGCGTCCGATGTCTGACCATCCGAGGAGTCGATCGAGGCCGCGCTGATTCGCATGGCCGAACCGCTCGCATGTTTGAAGTTCTGTGACAAGAACCTGTCCAGATCAATCCACGCGCCGGCTTCGGCAACGGCCGTCTGACCGTGGATTTCACCCCAGTAGACAAGCCAGCTTTCTTCACCTCGACCCCAAGCCCGGACAATCACTGCCAGTCGGTCGTGCTGGACGTCGATGCCGGCTGTCAGAATCAGACCGCCTTCCGGCACCGTCAGTTCGTCGTAATCCTCGGCCCGGGCCTCAAGCTCTTCCGCGCTCGGAAGATCTGACGTAAAGGCATAGGCTAGCCCCAGCTGATTGTTGACGAACGATCTCATCTTCGAGTCGTCGCCCTCGTTCATGGCCTTTTCGGCCGTCAGGTATTTCTCGACTAAAAAGCGCAGCTTCGAACCGGCAAAGGTCGAATAGATCTCGTTGATGTAGAAGCCGGCAATGCCGTGAAAGTCGGCCTGCGCTTCCCATCGCCCCTGCCGTACGGCCGAGTTCTTTTCAGCGTCCGACCACAAGGCTCCACAGTGCGGACAGACGTAAGCCGCTGTGTCCGGAAGCGCGTGGCCAAAGACCTCGTGATTCACCGTCTCGTCGCTCTGCCACCGGACGTTTTCCCAGCGCAGATCCTGCCACTCTCCGCAGTGCGGACAAGGCACCTTAAAGATGCGCTGATCGCTTGCGCGGTAGGCTGAGTCAACGCGACTCAAGCCTTCAATAGTCGGCGTACCGCCGAAGATCACCTTGCGGCGGGGAAATGTCTTGGTACGTTCTTCGAGCAGGGTGATGGTATCGCCCTGACCGTCGAGGTTTGCGTTACAGTCGTCCGGCTCTTCAACGGCCACCACCGGCGCCGGCGTCGACTTCACAGAGGCTGCCGAGTTGGAACCAACAAGCTTCAAAAAGCCGCCCGGGAATGTCTTCATTGCCCAGCGGTTGTCGGCGCTCTTTCGGTTCGAAATCGGAACACGGCTTCTGAGCTCCGGCGTCACCTCCACCATCGGAATGAACTTTTCCTGGTTGAATTCCTTCGCGGCCTGCTCCTTTGCAAACATGACGATCATCGGGCATGGATCGACGCAGATCCTTTTGGCCAGGTAGTTAAGAAGGACACCGTCCGTCCAGGCCACCTGCGCGGACTTTCGCGCCACCACCTTGACCACGGCCGGATCGTCCAGAGCCTCGTGCATGCCGGCAACCCAGGGCGTCACCGAGACATCCCATCGGCCAGGCTGTGCAGCAGACTTCGGCGACAGGAATCGGTTCTCACGTGCCCACTCGGTTGTCCCCATCCTCGACGCCGGCTGCAGTGCTGTGGCCATCCATTTCAATAGCCGCGCCCTGGCGCTGGAGGGTTCTTGCGAGGTCGTTGAGTGCTTCGTGTGTGTCATCCTGCAAAATCGTTATGTCAAGATCGATGCCGTACATGGCGTCGATCGCGCTTTTGAGCCGCTCGTTTCTTGAGAGCAGCGCGTTCTTGAAGTTGAGCAATGCAAGCGTGATGTCGCCTTTGATGTCGTCGATGTTGACGAGCAAGCCCTGCTTTTCCATGAGCTCCATCATGGCGAGCTCACGTCGGACGCGTTCGGTCTTGGCCTTTTCCTCAACGAGATCGAGTCCGGACGAACTCACGTGTCCGGATGCTTCGGCTCGGAGGCGATTCAGGTAAGCCAGACGAATTTCATCCATGCTCGACGTTCTCCAGTCGAGCGTCAGTTTCATCATCGCCTTGGAAACAGCCGCCTGAGAAAGTCCGAGATGTTCTGCAATTTCTGTTTGTGTAGGCATGGTTGATATAACCCCCTAAAGGGGCTTGTAACTAGTCAATATTCGCGCTGTTCTCTCCCCGTAGGCTTCAGGGGCCGGGAAGGACCCGTTATCTAAAGCCGCAACTGGCCGCTGCCCATTCGTATTCGTGCCACAAGATGGCCGGGTATCGTTGCTGGAAACGCACGATGACTCGAGACATCACCACCTTGTTGTTGAACCCCTGAGGCAAAGAGAACGTGAAGAACTCATTGATCGGATGGCGTTCTTTGCTGAACTTGAAGTGGCCAAAATTGCTGACCGGAGTGGGTACGTTTTTGTAACCGCCTCGAGCAAACACGCCGATATGCCCAGATCTCATCGTGGCGATGAACGAATGTGGGAAGAGCACAGCACGACCCTTGATGCGCACCTTGATGCCTGCAGCTGTTTTCCTGGGCTTGAAAGCGTAGATAGGCAATGGGCCGCCTTTGACAGTGATCTCAGCTTTGGGTGGCGCCTTAAAAAACGTCCGGATCTTTATTGATTTACGGACCACTCGACTGGAGATCTTGTACTCATCTTTGATGGCTCTAGCCGTTTCAGCTCTTGAGCCATTGGCCGCCTTGCGCAATGCCCGGGCAATCACTTTCTGACGAACGTCCGTCGCCAAACGCTCAATCCTATCGGCCATGTCCCGAGGATTAGCCTGAATGGAAACACTTAGCACGCAAGCACCTTGAATAAAAAAGAGGCTGCCTTTCGACAACCTCAAGACCCCGTGCCGCAGGAGAGAAAACGGCACTAAGGTAGCGATTTTTGGGTACAAAAAAGCCCGCAAGCGCGGGCCTTAGAAGAACTTATTTTGAATCGACTGGAGGCTTTTCTTCAACCGGACTGTCAGCTTTGGCCGATGTCCTCAAGCACCCTTTTATAGCTGACAGAACGTTGTCTTTGAATCCCGGGATATTCTTCATAGCAGACTTAAACTCGTCAGATTCGAACAACTCATGGTAGGGGCTGCCATGCACCCGGTTATCAACAAAGCGCAATGGCGGCTCATCGTATCTCTCAAGCGTGGATTCAAGAACTTTCTTTTCAAACTCTGCATCATGACGCCGAGCTTCTTCCATGAATCCCTCATAAGAGGCGGACACACTAGCTTTGAAAGCATAGTCCTCACTTAAACGGAAGTAGTAGCCGACCTGTTTGGTAGCCAACCACGCCAACCAGACAGGCGCCCCAATAAAGCCAATCGAGATCACGAAATTGGCAATCAACGTAAATGTACCAATCTCATTCGCTCGATCCAACAGAGCAAATAATTGATCCGCACGCCACCAAATTGCAAATATGGCTCCTACCAATGCACAAATCAAACCGCCAGTCCAAATCCAGCCAATCGTCTGCAGTTCTTTCTTTCGATCGTAAAAAGCGCCAGCTAAACCTGAACTAGTGGCAGTAGCCAAAACTGCCTTACTTTTCTCCAGAAGAGCTTTTATTTGCTCCTCCGTTTCATCAAAGAAACGCTCCTTGGCCTTTGCTGTTGCTTCAGCCTGCTGAATTACAACCTGAGCCTGCTCAGCCTGTTTTTTTATCGCTGAGACTTGGTTCCCTGTTTCTTTGAGCGACAAGAGGGTTTCAGGCAATTGAACTGCTGCTTTATCTGCTTCAATAATTCTCTCAGCCGCCTTTTCAACATCGCCAATTGATTTCTCTGACGATGCTAACCGGAGTTCTATGGCTTCGGTACGTCTTTTAGATTCGAGAATCCTCGACTGAAGTTCCCCAGTTCGCAAGCCAAGGTCATAAAGTTCTAATGCATCCCTGATATCAGACAATAAGATTAAAAAATTACAAACTACCGACCGGGAGGAACTCCTATCGTATAGATAATTCAACGGCGTTTCCGCCCACTTCGAAAAGCCCTCTCGAGAAGCATTCAGCACCCGATCTAGTTCGTCGCCTTCCTGAAACTGATGTGTCTCAATGTAACCGACCAACTGATCTAATTTTTGCGCAAGATCTTCCTTTCCAAGCGGTGGAAAATCCCATCCATTCACTACGTTACACGGGCCAGAGTGCTGGGGGTTTGACTGCAAAACCTTCGTCCGCAGCTCCTTCAGAAAAGTTGTGAAGTTTCCAATTGTTGTTTGTTTCACTTCAGTTTCAGCTGCCATAGGAGCCCAATCCCTTATTCCGTTTCTGGCAAGGCGCTATTTATCCCATCTCGATCCACAAAAAAGGCCAAGAAAAAAGCCCGCAAGCGTCCAACCATAGGTTATTGCGAATACCGTTAATCCATTCATTGTACAACTCCAAATAAAACGCCCGGCACTGGCCGGGCATTACAAACTCACAAGAAACGCTATTAGGCGTTATTTCTGCCTTCGCGTTCAGTGGCCTCCGCCACCCCGAGAATCATGTTCGCGAACTCTTTTGCTTCCTGGGTGTCCAGTACGATATAGGCAAAAGCAAGTTCGAACCGATCGCCGACCCCAATGAAAACTTCTCTTTCTCCGTAGCTGCGCACCCACACTCCACATTCCTCTTTGTCTAGAGCTTTGAAGACCTTAACTCGAGCCGTACCACGTTCCACTTTTGCAGACGCATAAAAGGGATTTCGGCTGTCATTTTTCATTGATTACTCCAAATCCGACACGCATCAAAAAGCCCGGTCTATGCCGGGCTTCGTTTGTTTACGGATCAATCCATATCAAAGGCATCGTTCAAATCTTCCCAGAATCCTTGATCCTGTCGGCTTGTTTCTGAAATTCTTCAGAGTATTTATCCATAAATTCAGTCATGCGCTTCGACAGCATCACAGTCACGATGAGGTTACCTAGGTCATCCATTGACTTCCAGCCGTTGCGAGGAGTAACTAAAAATCCCTGCTGCTTAAGAGTAACAATCATTGGATCATGCAATTTGACACGCGCGCTCATGTCTCCTGAGAAATACAGCTCAATGATGAACATCTGCATACGAGGATTCAAAGCTACGAAGCGGCGCCAAAGTTTTTCTTCAGCTTCCGTCCTTTTCCTCTGAACTTTCGCCTCTTCCGCCTTTGCCGAGACGTATTGCATGACCATGTCTCTAAACCAAAACAGAAGATTCCCAAGAATGGAAGCTACAGCAAAGGCTCCCACGAGCTTCAGCACAACTTCGTGCTGTAACCGAAAAGACTCGAACGCGTCAATGGGCGCGAAAGCGACAATCGCTACAAATATCGCAAGGATCATCGCTCGCTTGCTTTGTGTGAAATCGGAAACAATTTTGCCCCAGTCGGACATTTTTCAACCTCAATTCTCTGGCCAGAGAACACGAGGTTAAACCAACTGAGGCAAGGAAGCTAAACAAACATCAGTTTCCAGTATCGGCTTCGGCCACATGCGCCTTCAGCTCCTCATACCGGGCGTCAAAAAGGTCGCACGTCTTGTTACTCAAGCAGTAGCTGTGGAGGCCAATTTCTGTGATGTACCTTTGCATCCGAAGCTTTCGCGTGGAAGAATCCCCGCTATCAAGGTAGAAATTTTTCTCCTTGCCGACATAGCCGTTGAGAAGGCACTTGCGCTCTTGGATGGATAGCCGGTTGAACAAGCGAACTTGACGGTCAAGCTCCTCCTTTTCTTTGCGCCACTGTAACTCGGCTTCCTGGCGAGCCTTTTCTTCTTTCTGAGCCGCTTCCTTTGCGACCTGTTCCTGAGCCTCCCGCTGCATTTTTTTACGCCGACGTCCGTCTTGAATAGCGTTCCAGACTTTGCCACCGTAGTGGACTGCCAACACACAAAAGCTAAATAGTCCAGCAAACAGGAAGTATGCAGAGAATTCGTCTCTCATTCGATTCACCTCCCGGAAAAATTCACAGTCAGGGAGAAGGAACAAGAGAACAACGAACAGCAAGACTGCCGGAACGTTTTTAGCTGCGGCCTCGATATATGGTTTAAGCGCTTCAAACATCGCAAAAACAGTCCGGACACCTGGAAAGAAAAAGCCCGTTTTCTCCCGGGCCTACGATTGGAGAAACTCGCTCTACTTACAAGCTCCGCGCGATTGTAGAAAAAATCTATCATTTTGTTTGACCCCCAGTCAAGCTATGACATCGAATTTTTGATGTCATCGAAACTTTTTCCAATAAAATCAAGCTCTTCCGAAAATTTTTGCTCCGCACTACAGACTTGACCATAAAACGTCCTTCGATTGAAGCCTTTCCACTCGGCAATCTGCGATAGATTGCACCTATTCGCCCTTGGCCCCTCGATGTACACAAGCGCCAAAACCGCCTGGTATTCCGGGTCCAAACGGTCAATCGCCTGCTGAGTGCGGCGCAACGAAAACGTATCCTTCGGCAAGTGCGAGCCGAAGACATTGCCGCGCGGCATCCCGTCCAGCTCAGGACTGTGAAGTCCGCCTCCAAAACCCTCAATCCAGGCCGCCCATTCGCGCAGCATGGCCTGTACCCACCGCAACCTAGCCATCGGTACTCTCCTTCAAAGCCTGCCCAAGCGGCAGATCTCCCTGCAGCCCCTTGCCGAGCACCGGCAAACCAGAATCAAAAATCGCCTTGTCGACGATGAAGTTGACCAGACATGAATCGACTCGTAACGCATACATCCGCGCCGGCTCCGGCACACGCTCGCCGATGCCGTTGACGATCTCCTTACGATCCAAAACCGAAGGATCGGGAAAGTACTGCCTCAGGGGACTCTGCTGGACGACATCGATCAGCTTTTTGGCATCCGACTCAAGCGTGCAGGAGGCGATGCGGCCGAGCTTGGCCTTCAGATCCCTCACCGCCCACCAGGAGGCGTACTGCGTCACCTTGGCCGTGCAGCGCTTGAACTCAGGGCCACGGTCAAAGAGCTCTCCGTGGAAGTCGCAGTAGTAGCGCCCGGCTGAGTAGCTCGAAACACCCGAGTACGGGCAGCCCTCGATTGCGCACTTTTGAAAACTCATAGC
>ENA-UEQJ01001054-UEQJ01001054.1-human-gut-metagenome-genome-assembly--contig:-NODE-1054-length-22373-cov-17.398861_pt1 | contig 22373 bp, 19 predicted proteins | sample MGYA00242937_ERZ507938 | MGnify/ENA primary metagenome ERZ507938 (study PRJEB26167, sample SAMN06115437) | human gut metagenome | host: Homo sapiens | place: China:Gansu | collected 2015-07-03...
GGGCATCGTACATCGGCTAGTATATCAGCCTTCCAAGCTGAGGAGGTGGGTTCGATTCCCATTGCCCGCTCCATGCAGAAAAAAGCCCTGAGTTCTCCGGAACTCGGGGCTTTTTTGCATATCTGGGGCAAAATGTTTGGCGTTCATCTCTTGTTTACAAAAAAATTGTTGACATTGTGCATACAACGTATTATATTAAAGGCAAAGGAGCGTGATTTGTATGTCTCAGACAACGGTAAGCATCCGTATGGACAATGAGTTGAAGAACAATTTTGACCATATCTGCACCGAGTTGGGCATGTCGATGTCCACTGCCGTGACCATGCTGGCCAAAAAGATGACCCGGGAACAGCGCCTGCCTTTTGAGCTCTCGGTAGACCCGTTCTACTCCGAGCAGAACATGGCCCGCCTGCGCAAGTCCATTGCGGAGATGGAAGCCACCGGCGGCACAGTCCATGAGGTAAATCTGGATGATTAAAGCGTGGACAGAGGAAGCATGGGAAGATTTTGAATACTGGACGCGGCAGGACCGCAAGGTGCTGAAACGCATTTTGCAGCTCCTGAAGGACATTGACCGCAACGGCTATGAGGGCATCGGAAAGCCCGAGCGCTTGAGCGGCGATCTGTCCAGCTACTGGAGCCGCCGCATCGATGATGCCAACCGCATTGTGTATCGAATCGATGGCAATGTGGTCAAAATCGTTCAGTGCGGTTCACACTATCGGGATAAGTGATGCAAAGCAGATGGCCTGCGGGCTGTCTGCTTTTTTGATGGGGAGAGGTCATTCACACTTTACCTGTTTACTTTGAAGCGATTTTATAGTAAAATAAGATGAATAAATCAGGGGCAGGGGAAACTTTGGCCTGATGAGAGAAATGATTTAGGTGGTGTATTGATATGGCATTGAAATATCAGCGGATCCTTCTGAAGATCAGCGGCGAGGCCCTGGGCGGCGAAAAGGGCACCGGCTTTGACGAGCCGACCATGGACGCGATCTGCGGCGGCGTGAAAAAGGCCCACGACCTGGGCGTGCAGATCGGCATCGTGGTGGGCGGCGGCAACTTCTGGCGCGGCCGTTCCAGCGGAAAGATGGAGCGCACCCTGGCCGACAAGATCGGAATGCTGGCGACCGTGATGAACGCGCTGGCCGTCTCCGACAAGCTGGAGCAGCTGGGCGTGGAGACCGAGGTGTTCACCTCCATCACCATGCCGCAGGTGGCCCCCGCCTTTACCCGCAAGGATGCCCTGAAGGCCATGGCAGACGGTAAGATCGCCATCTTCGGCGGCGGCACCGGCAACCCCTTCTTCTCCACCGATACCACCACGGCCCTGCGTGCTGTTGAGGTGAGCGCGGACATCATGTTCAAGGCCACCATGGTGGACGGCGTGTACGACAAGGACCCCCACAAGTACCCCGATGCCAAAAAGTACGACACCCTGACCTTTACCAAGGTGCTGGAGGATCGCCTGGCTGTGATGGACGGCACTGCCGCCACCCTCTGCCGCGACAACAAGCTCCCCATCCTGGTCTTTGACCTGGCCGACCCGGACAACATTGCAAAGGCCGTGCAGGGCGAGAATGTGGGCACCCTGGTCTACGAGGGCTGAGCATAGCCCGCATCCCCGTACCATAGAATGGAACAGGCAGCAATCACAGCGCCTGTGCAGAACAATATATAACAGGAGAAAAGGACAATGAGCAGCAACACCAAGGCATTTGAAGAAAAGATGAAGAGCTCCGTGGAGCATCTGGACCGCGAGCTGGCCGCTGTGCGTGCAGGCCGCGCCAACCCCGCCGTTCTGGACAAGGTGAGCGTGGACTACTACGGTGCCCCCACTCCCATCCAGCAGGTGGCCTCTGTGGCCGTGAGCGAGGCCCGCACCCTGACCATCACCCCCTGGGACCGCACCCTGCTGCGCGCCATCAGCAAGGCCATCATGGCCAGCGATGTGGGCATCACCCCCATTGATGACGGCTCCACCATCCGCCTGAACTTCCCGGCCCCCACCGAGGAGCGCCGCAAGCAGCTGGCAAAGGAAGTTGCCAAGCTGGGCGAGGAGGCCAAGGTGGCCGTGCGCAATGTCCGCCGCGACGCTATGGACAAGGCCAAGGCCATGAAGAAGGCCGGTGAGCTGACCGAGGACACCCAGAAGACCATGGAAGAAGAGGTCCAGAAGCTGACCGACAAGTATATCAAGAACATCGACGCAGCCGTTGAGGAAAAGCAGAAGGAGATCATGTCCGTCTGATCGCCGCGGCGAAACGAAACGTGTGAGGTGCCGTGCGCTGGAACGAGTGCGCGGCACTTTTTGCCGGAACCGGGGCAGGGAACCCCCGCCCCGCAAACGCAGGAGAATGATTATGAACCATCCCAAAGAATTTGCCGAGGGCCTTTCCATCGGCATCATCATGGACGGCAATGGCCGCTGGGCCAAGCAGCGGGGCCTGCCCCGCACCGCGGGCCACAAAAAGGGTGCCGCCGTATTTCAGGATATCGCCAACTACTGCGAGGAGCTGGGCGTTTCATCCGTGACCTTCTACGCCTTCTCCACCGAGAACTGGAAGCGCCCGCTGGAAGAGGTCTCCGCCATTATGAAGCTGTTCGGCGAGTATCTGCTCAAGGGCTTCAACTATAAGGACCGCAACATCCGCATCAAGTTCCTGGGCGACCGGGCCGCGCTGGACCAAAAGCTCCAGAAGCTGATGAATGAGCTGGAGGAGGACTCCGCCGCCAAGACCGGCATGACCCTGAACATTGCCGTGAACTACGGCGGCCGCCCCGAGATCGTGCGGGCCGCCCGGCAGCTGGCCCAGCAGGTGGCAGAGGGCACCCTCAAGCCCGAGGACATCACCGAAGAGATGATGAGCGACCACATGTATACCGCCGGCCAGAAGGACCCGGATTTCATCCTGCGTCCTTCGGGCGAGAAGCGCCTTTCCAACTTCATGCTCTGGCAGGCCGCCTACGCCGAACTGGTGGAGATGGATGTGCTCTGGCCTGATTTCACCCGTGATGACCTGGATGCCGCCATCACGGAGTTCAACAAGCGCTCCCGCCGGTTTGGCGGCATCTGACCCTTGCAATTCCCAAAAGGAGAAATTTGAATGAAAACTCGTATCATAACCGCAATTGTGGGCATCCTCGTCCTGATCGGGGTGCTGTTCACCTTTGACACGCTGGTGTTCAATTTTGTCATTGCCGCCATCACCCTGATCGCCATCCACGAGGTCTTCAAGGCTCTGGGCTTCGGCAGAAAGGATTGGCCCATGTACGCCGTGTTCGTGCCCTACACCCTGCTGATCATGCTGTCCAGCTATCAGGTGTGGCGGCGGCTGGTCATGCCGGCCTCCTTTTTGATGGTGCTGTTCTTCGGCATCTATCTGGTGGTGCGCAACGCACAGGTGGATTTTGCAAAAGCCAGCGGTCTGGTGATGTTTTCCGGCATCGTGATCTTCTGCTTCTACTCCTTTATCCGTTTGAAGGAGCTGCTGCCGGTGGAGACCTACGGCTATGACGCGATGTTCTTTATTCTGCTCATCCTCTGCTTTGCCTGGGGCGGCGATACCTGCGCCTACTTTGCAGGCAGAGCCTTTGGCAAGCACAAACTCTGCCCCGTGGTCAGCCCCAAAAAGACCGTGGAGGGAGCCATTGGCGGCGTGCTGGGCACCATGGTGTTCGGCGTGGTCGCCACCGTCATCTACTCCATTGCGGCCAACCGGATGGAGGCGTTCACCCGCACCAACATCGGCGTTTCCATGTACCTGATCATTGCCCTGCTGGCCTGCGTGGCCGCTGTGCTGGGCATCTACGGCGACCTGTTCGCCAGCGTGGTCAAGCGCCAGTGCGGCATTAAGGATTATGGCACCATCTTCCCGGGCCACGGCGGTATTCTGGACCGCTTCGACAGCGTCATGTTCATTGCGCCGTTCGTCACCATGGTGGTCATCGCTGTTTTCTATCACTGAATGCAGGAGGTAGCTTATGTCTAAAAAAATCACGCTGCTGGGTTCTACCGGTTCCATCGGCACCCAGAGCCTGGATGTCATCCGTGCCCAGGGGTATGAGGTGTTCGGCCTTTCCGCCCACAGCCATGTGGAGAAGATCCTGGAGCAGATCGAGGAGTTCCACCCCCGGTATGTCTGCATGACCGACCCCGATGCCGCCGCCCGGCTGGACGCGGCGCTGGCGGGCCGTGCCAACGCCCCCCGGCTGCTGACCGGCCCCGAGGGCCTGAAGGAGCTGGCCGCCATGGACGGCCCCGATGTGGTGCTGAACAGTGTGGTGGGCATCGCCGGTCTGGGTGCCAGCCTGACCGCCATTGAGAGCGGCCATGATCTGGCCCTTGCCAACAAGGAGAGCCTTGTCACGGGCGGTCACCTGGTGACCCAGGCTGTGGCAAAGCACGGCGTGAAGCTGCTGCCTGTGGACAGCGAGCACTCCGCCATCTTCCAGTGCCTGCAGGACAAGGAGAGCGCAAAGAGCCTGACCAAGATCCTGCTCACGGCCTCCGGCGGCCCCTTCTTCGGCATGAAGACCGAGGAGCTGCGGGGCAAGACCAAGGCCGATGCCCTCAAGCACCCTAACTGGAATATGGGTGCCAAGATCACCATCGACTCTGCCACCCTGATGAACAAGGGCCTGGAGCTGATCGAGGCGGTCTGGCTGTTCGGCCTGCCCCCCGAGAAGATCCAGATCGTGGTGCAGCGCCAGAGCATTGTCCACTCTGCCGTGCAGTACAGCGATAACTCCATCATCGCCCAGCTGGGCGTGCCCGATATGCGCATCCCCATCCAGTACGCCCTGACCTACCCGGCCCGTGTGCCCGGTGTGGTGCCTGAGCTGGACTTTACCACCCTGAAGCTGCTGACCTTCGATGTGGCCGACGAGGAGACCTTCCGCTGCCTGGCTGCCTGCAAAAAGGCCATCAAGAAGGGCGGTCTGGGCCCCTGCGCCGCCAACGGTGCCAATGAGGAGGCAGTCAAGCTCTTCCTCGAGGATAAGATCGGCTTCCTCGATATCGGTCGACTGGTAGAGGCTGTTGTGGACAGCGACAGCTTTGGCGGCGATTACACCCTGGCCGATGTGTATGAGTGCGACAAGATGGCCCGCGCCTTTGTGAGAGCGCACCTGTAAGGAGAACTGATGTCTTTTATTGTCACCTTTATTGCTGCGGTGTTCGTGTTCAGCGCCGTGATCGCCATCCATGAGTTCGGCCACTTCATGGTGGCAAAGCTCTGCGGCGTGCAGGTCAACGAGTTCTCCATCGGCATGGGGCCGGTGCTGTGGAAGCGGGTGCGCAAGGGCACCCAGTACAGCATCCGCGCCCTGCCCGTGGGCGGCTTTGTGGCGCTGGAAGGAGAGGAAAGCCCCGAGAGCAAGCAGGCGGAGGAACGGTCAAACCCCTCAGCCGCCGATGGCGGCAGCTCCCCTGATAGGGGAGCCCTTGGCATAGCGGAGACTTCCCCCGAGGAGGAAAAGCCTGCTGGTATTCCTCTGAATGAGGCCCCTGTCTGGCAGCGTGCCCTCATCATGCTGGCGGGTGCCGGGATGAACTTTGTGCTGGGCTTTGTGGTCATGGCCATCCTCATCACGGCCCAGAGCGAGCCCATCACCAGCAAGGTCCTCTATCAGGTGGAGGAAAACGCCCTCTGCGGCCAGACCGGCCTGCAGGCAGGGGATAAGATCCTTGCGGTGAACGGCCGCCGCTGCTTTGTGGCAAACGATATCCTCTATGAGCTGATGCGCACGGAGGACTACACCGCCGATTTCACCGTTCTGCGGGACGACAAAAAGGTGGAGCTGCCCGGTGTGCAGTTCGACACCTGGCAGGATGACAAGGGCGAGACCTACATGAGCCTGGGCTTTACGGTCTACGGCATCAAAAAAACACCGCTGAACGTGCTGAAAGAGGCGGGCAACAGTGTGCTCTACTACGGGCGCATCATCTTTGCCTCCCTCTCCGACCTGCTGCGGGGGCGGGAGAGCATCAACGACCTCTCCGGCCCGGTGGGCATCGTAACGGCCATCGGGCAGGCCGCCAGCTACGGCTGGCAGGACCTGCTGGAGCTGCTGGTGCTCATCACCGTGAATTTGGGCATCTTCAACCTGCTGCCCTTCCCGGCGCTGGACGGCGGCAAAGTGGTGTTCCTGCTCATTGAGGGCGTGACCGGCCATGCCGTGCCCGAAAAGATCCAGAGCGGCCTGACCGTGGCAGCCTTTGCGCTGCTGTTCGGGCTGATGATTTTTGCAACTTACAACGATATCCTCCGGCTCATTACCGGGGCAATGTGATACGGAAAGGAAAACGACCATGCGGCAGCTGAAACGAGAAGTAAAGATCGGCAATGTGACCATTGGCGGCAACAACCCCATTGCGGTGCAGACCATGCTGAATGTCCCCGTGGAGGACATTGAGGGCAACGTTGCCCAGGCAAAGCGCTGTGAGGCGGCGGGCTGCCAGATCCTGCGTGTGACCTGCCCCAGCGCGGCGGATGCCAAGTGCATCGAGGCCGTGAAGAACGCGGTGAACATCCCCATCGTGGCGGATATCCACTTTGACTACAAGGCAGCGCTGGCCTGCGCCGACGTTGGTGTGGACAAGATCCGCATCAACCCCGGCAACATCGGCGACGACGACCGGGTCAAGGCCGTGGTGCAGGCCTGCCAGCAGAAGAACATCCCCATCCGCATCGGCGTGAACGGCGGCAGCCTGGAAAAGCACATCCTGGCAAAGTACGGCGCGCCCGTGCCCGAGGCCATGGTGGAAAGCGCCCTGTACCATGTCCGCCTGCTGGAAAAGTTCGATTTCAACAACATCGTCATCTCCATCAAGAACTCCAACGTGCCCCGCATGATGGAGGCCTACCGCCAGCTGAGCGCTGTGACCGATTACCCCCTGCATGTGGGCGTGACCGAGGCCGGTACTTACCAGATGGGCCTGCTCAAGAGCGGCATGGGCATCGGCGGGATGCTGCTGGAGGGCATCGGCGATACCATCCGCGTCTCGCTGGCCGCCGAGCCGGAGAAGGAAGTGGAAGCAGGCTACAACATCCTGCGCGCCGTGGGCTTCCCCGTGGCTGGCCCCGAGGTCATCACCTGCCCCACCTGCGGCCGCACCCAGTACCCCTGCACCGAGATCGCCAACGAGGTGGAAAAGCGCCTGCAGGGCTATAAGAAATCCATCAAGGTGGCCGTGATGGGCTGCGTGGTCAATGGCCCCGGCGAGGCCCGCGAAGCCGATATCGGCATTGCAGGCGGCAAGGGCGAGGCTGTCCTCTTCATCCACGGCCAGCCCATCAAGAAGCTGACCGGGGATAATATCCTCGACCAGTTCATGGAGGAAATCTATAAGATCTGAGAGGTTCAGCAAGGAGAACACAATGCCCTTAGAAAACAAACTTGGTTTGACCGATGAAGCCGAACTGGCCCGGGCTGAGGAAAAGATCAGCAAGACCAAAGCGCTGGAGCTTTACGACACCGGCCTGCTGGATGCCTTCCCGGTGGGGACATTTGCGGGCCTGCAAAAGATCCACGGCTATCTGTTCGGCGAGATCTACCCCTTTGCCGGGCAGATGCGCACCGTGAACATTGCCAAGGGCAATTTCCGGTTCGCACCGGTCATGTATCTGGCCTCGGCGCTGGAAAGCATCGATGCCATGCCCCAGTCTACCTTTGATGAGATCATCGAAAAATATGTGGAGATGAACGTTGCCCACCCCTTCCGGGAAGGCAATGGCCGCAGCACCCGCATCTGGCTGGACTGCATCCTGAAAAAGGAGCTGCATCAGGTCATCGACTGGAGCCGTGTGGATAAGAGCGATTATCTCCTTGCCATGGAGCGCAGCCCCGTCAAGGACGTGGAGATCAAAGCCCTGCTCCGTGCAGCCCTCACAGACCGGATCACAGACCGGCTGGTCTATATGAAGGGCATCGACGCAAGCTATCATTATGAGGGCTATCACGTCTTTAGGACGGAAGATTTGTAAAGGAGTAACCCATCGTGACACCACTTGTATCTCAGCTATGGCCGCAGTTCATGGCGGACCCGGATTTCGCGGCCAGCTTCGGGCGCGTGATCGTGGAGCATGCCCGGATGCTGCGGCAGGAGCGGCAGGTCGTTTTTACCCTGCGCAGTGCCGCCCCGCTGGACAAGGGGCTGTGCGCCCGGCTGCTGGCTTCCCTGCAGCCGGACTATGAGGGCTTTGAACTGAAGATCGACAACCTCTTCGGCTATGCCGCGCTGGACGAAGCCGCCCTGCGGGAGCTGATGGAGGAGATGAAGCGGGACGGCATCCCCATCAACGGCTTTCTGGACCGGTGCAGGATCACCATCACCGGCCAGAACATCACGGTGGGGGTCTGCCACGGCACCAAGTTTTTGCAGGAGATGGAGTTTGAGCGCCTGCTGGCGGAACGCGTTGCCGCCCACACCGGTGTCAGGCCCAAAGTTACCCTGACAAGCGCGGTGGGCGAGGCCGAACAGCGCCAGATGGAGGAAAAGCTGGAGCGCAAGATCGCCCCGCCGGTGGTCAAGTTCGAGAAAAAGAACACCGCCCCCTCTATCAAGGTGGAGGGCCTTGACCTGACCGACAAGCCCGTGACCATTTTCCACGGCAAGATGTTCACCCCCAAGAACCTCACCCCACTCAAGGACCTGGGCGGCGAGGGCGGCAAGTGCGTGATCTGGGGCGACGTGTTCTTTACCGAGGTCAAGGGCAACTACCGCAAGATCTACACGGTGTCCATCACCGATTACACCGGCTCCATCAACCTGAAGATCCGCGCGCAGGAAGGGGAGGACTGCTCCAAGTGGGAGAACATCGCCAAGGGCACCACCCTGCTGGTGCGCGGCGACTGCACCTACGACAAGTACGAGCATGACTACATCGTCTACCCCTACGATGTCTTGTTCGTGGAGCGGAAAAAGCGGGAGGACAACGCCCCGGAAAAGCGGGTGGAGCTTCACCTGCATACCAAGCTGTCCAGCATGGATGCCTTCTGCGACCCGGGCGGCATCGTCAAGCTGGCCCACCGGATGGGCCACCCTGCCATTGCCATCACCGACCACGGTGTCTGTCAGGGCTACCCGGAGGCCATGCTGGCCACCGACGAGATCCACAAGAGCGACCCGGAGTTCAAGCTGATCTACGGCTGCGAGGCCTACTTTGTGGATGATATGGTGCCCTGCGTCTACGGCGTGAAGGACCAGCCGCTGGACGGCGAGTTCTGCGTGTTCGACACCGAGACCACCGGCCTGGACCCCGGCGTGGAGTACCTGACCGAGATCGGCGCGGTAATCGTGCGGAACGGGGAAGTGGTGGAGGAGTTCGACACCTTTGTTAAGCCGGGCAAGCCCATCACCCCCAAGATCACCGAGCTGACCGGCATCACCAACGAGATGGTGGCCGATGCCCCCGGGGAGAAGGAAGCGCTGGAAGCCTTTCTCCGGTTCGCGGATGGCCGCATCCTGGTGGCCCACAATGCCCATGCGTTCGATATCCGCTTCCTGAAAGCCGCCGCCAAGCGCAGCGGCATTTCCTTTGAGCCGACCTATATCGACACCCTGACCATGGCACAGGCCATGTATCCGGGCCTGCACAACTACAAGCAGGGGACCATCAACAAGCATCTGGAGCTGCCCAGCTACGAGGCCCACCGCGCCTGCGAGGACTCCGCCGCGCTGGGCCGCATCTTCTGCGTCATGCTCAGTGACCTTGCCGAGAAAGAGGTCACCACCGTGGAGGGCATCAACACCGGTCTGGGCGGCAACCGGGAGGTGCTGAAAAAGAAGTACTTCCACCTCATCATTCTGGTCAAGAACCAGATGGGCCTGAAGAACCTGTACAAGATCGTGAGCGAGGCCCACGTCAACTACTTCTTCAAGAAGCCCCGTGTGCCCCGCAGCCTGCTGAACAAGTACCGCGACGGCCTGATCCTGACCAGCGCCTGCGAGGCGGGCGAGCTCTACCGTGCCGTTGTGGAGGGGCGCTCCTACGAGGAATTGAAGAAGATCGCCTCCTACTACGACGTGCTGGAGATCCAGCCCCTGGGCAACAACGAATATATGGTGCGGGACGGCAAAGTGGAGAGCGAGGAAGTCATCAAGGACTTCAACCGCACCATCATCCGGCTGGGCGAGGACCTGCACAAACCGGTCATCGCCACCGGCGACGTGCACTTTACCGAGCCGGAGGATGCCATCTACCGCACGGTGCTGCAGGCGGGCAACGGCTTCAAGGATGCGGACACCCAGCCCCCGCTGTTCTACCGCACCACGGAGGATATGCTGAAGCAGTTCAGCTACCTGCCCAAGGAAAAGGCCTACGAGATCGTGGTGACCAACCCCCGCAAGATTGCGGCCACCATCGACAACAACGTGCGGGCCATCCCGCGCGGCACCTACCCGCCCAGCATCGAGGGCGCGGAGCAGCAGCTGCGCGATGCCACCTGGGAACACGCCAGGCGGGATTACGGCGACCCCCTGCCCAAGATCGTGGAGGACCGCCTGAAAAAGGAGCTGGACTCCATCTGCGGCCACGGCTACGCGGTTCTGTACGTCATTGCCGTCAAGCTGGTGGCCTACTCCAACGCGGGCGGCTATCAGGTGGGCAGCCGTGGCTCGGTGGGCTCCTCCGCCGTGGCCCACTTTTCCGGCATTTCGGAGGTCAACAGCCTGCCGCCCCACTACCGCTGCCCCAAGTGCAAGTACAGCGAGTTCATCACCGACGGCAGCGTGGACGACGGCTTCGACCTGCCCGATAAGGACTGCCCCCACTGCGGCACCCGGATGCTGGTGGACGGCCACGACATCCCCTTTGAGACCTTCCTGGGCTTCTACGGCGACAAGGAACCTGATATCGACCTGAACTTCTCAGGCGAGTATCAGTCCAACGTCCACCGCTATACCGAGGAGCTGTTCGGCAAGGCCAATGTGTTCAAGGCGGGCACGGTGTCCGGCATTCAGGACAAGACCGCCTACGGCTACGTCAAAAAGTACCTGGAAGCCCGCGGCCAGACCGTCAACCACGCTGAGGAGAACCGCCTGACCCTGGGCTGCACCGGTGTCAAGCGCACCACCGGCCAGCACCCCGGCGGCATGGTGGTTGTGCCCGATACCTACGAGATCTACGATTTCTGCCCCATCCAGCACCCGGCGGATGATGTGGCGGGCGGCCTGCTCACAACGCATTTCGAGTTCAAGTACCTCCACGACACCCTGCTCAAGCTGGACGAGCTGGGCCACGATATGCCCACCTTCTACAAGTATTTTGAGGAGTACACCGGCATCCCCGTGGACAGCATCCCCATGAACGACCCCCGGGTGTACAGCCTGCTCACCAGCCCGGAGGAGCTGGGCGTGACCCCGGAGCAGATCGACAGCCAGACCGGCACCTTCGGCATCCCGGAAATGGGCACCAACTTCGTGCGCGGAATGCTGGTGGAGGCCCGGCCCCGGAACTTCTCAGAGCTGATCCAGATCTCGGGCCTGTCCCACGGCACCGATGTCTGGACCGGCAACGCCGACGAGCTGATCCGCAGCGGCACCTGCACCATCGCGGAGGTCATCGGCTGCCGTGACAGCATCATGCTCTACCTGCTGCGCAAGGGGCTGGAGCCCAAGATGGCCTTTGATATCATGGAGGCTGTCCGTAAGGGCAAGGTGGCCAAGGGCGGCTTCAAGCCCGGCTGGGAGGAAGCCATGCGGGAGCACGAGGTGCCGGACTGGTACATCGAGTCCTGCCGCAAGATCAAGTATATGTTCCCCAAGGCCCACGCTGTGGCCTACCTGATGAGCGCCATCCGGCTGATGTGGTTCAAGCTCTACCGCCCGGCAGAGTTCTATGCCGTTTACTTCACCGTGCGCGGCGATGATATCGACTATGAGGCCGCTGTGGGCGGTGCGGCTGTGGCCCGCGCCCACATGGAAGCGGTGAAGCGCCGCCTGAAAGAGGAGAAGAACGCCAAGGACGAGGACGTGCTGGTCAGCCTGCAGCTGGTCAACGAGATGCTGTCCCGCGGGTATGCGTTCCTGCCCATCGAGCTGGGCAAGAGCCGGGGCAACAAGTATATCGTGGAGGATGGCAAGGTGCGCCTGCCCTTCTGTGCCCTGAAAGGCGTGGGCGGCACTGCCGCCGCCTCGTTGGAGCGTGCCACCATCAACGGGCAGGAGTATATCTCCGTGGAGGAACTCCAGCAGGCCACCGGCGTGACCAGTGCCGTGCTGGAAAGCCTGCGCACCGCCGGTGTGCTGGCAGACCTGCCCGAGAGCAGCCAGGTGAGCTTCTTCTGACCCCCTTATGCAGCAAAAAATCCCCTGCCGGATCATTGGCAGGGGATTTTTGTGTTGTGTGGTTCAGCCTTTACGCTTCCTTTTCCATAGCGGCCAGCGGGGTCAGGTACTCCTTGCAGCACTCCTCATACATGAGGGAGTATTCCTTGCTGGGGTTGTGGTGCATCAGGCTCTTGAGGGTGTGGGAATCGTAGTCGTCGCCCTCGCTGGTGCCCACCAGACGGGCCGCCACGTTGGAGCAGTGGTCGGAGATGCGCTCCACATTGTTCAGCACATCCAGGAACACCACGCCGGTATCAATGGAGCAGATGCCGTCCTTCAGGCGCTTGATGTGGCCGTCGCGGAGCTTCTCCACCAGAATGTCGATGACCTCTTCCAGCGGCTCCACCTGACGGGCCAGCGCGATGTCATCGTTCTCAAAGGCATCGTTGGTGCGGGTCAGGATCTGCTCCAGCGCGGAATCCAGCAGCTGCAGCTCGTTCTTGGCAATGTCGCTGAAGGAGGCCTCTTTCTCGTAGAGCTCCACAGCCTTTTCCTGAATGTTCACGGCGTAGTCGCCGATGCGTTCGAACTCGGTGACAAAGTTCAGCAGCTCGGTCACGGCGTGGCTCTCATCGTCGCCCAGCTCCTGGTCGGTCATCTTGATGAGGTAGTTGGAGATCTCCACCTCCATCCGGTCGATGAGATTCTCCCGCACATTGATGGCGCTCACCACGTCCTCATCCATCTTGAGCAGCAGGGGAGTGGAGAGGCTGACGTTGCGGGCGGCACGGCGGGACATCTTGACCACGGCGCTCTTGGCCTGCTGCAGGGCCACGGCCGGGCTCTTGAACAGGCGCTCGTCCAGCACAGGCATACTCATCTCCTGTGCTTCCTCGGCACTGTTGGGCACGGTGAGCATGGCCAGCTTGGAGAGCACACTGCTGAAAGGCAGGAACAGCAGCATGGCCGCCACACTGGAAAGGGTGTGGATGTTTGCAATGGTGCTCTTGTTCATCACGTCGCCCCACACCGGGATGCCGATGGTGTACCGCACGGCGTAAATGGCAGCCAGCAGCACAAAGCTGCCGATGATGTTGAAATACAGGTGGATCAGGGCGGCGCGCTTGCCGTCCTTGGAGGAGCCGCCGATGGTCAGCAGCGGGGTAAAGGCGGTGCCGATGTGGGCACCCAGAATGATGGGGATGGCGCTGCCAAAGGTGACAAGGCCGGTGCTGGACAAAGCCTGCAGGATACCCACCGAGGCCGAGGACGACTGGATGATGACGGTGACGACCATGCCCACCAGCACGCCCAGCATGGGGTTGGTCATGGTGACGAACAGCTCCTGAAAGGCTGCGCTCTCCCGCAGGGGGGACACGCCGGTGTCCATCAGGCTCATGCCCGTGAACAGGATGCCGAAGCCCAGCATGATCTGGCCGATGTTCTTCTTTTTGGCGTTGCGCAGGAACACATAAAAAATGCAGCCGACAAACGCCACCACCGGCGCAAACGTCTTGGGCTGGATGAGGGTCAGCAGAAGGCTGTCACCCGAGATGTCCGCCATGCGGATGAGCTGGCCGGTGACCGTGGTACCAATGTTTGCACCCATGATGACACCCACCGACTGCGTCAGGGTCATAATGCCAGAGTTGACAAGGCCGACACAGATGACGACTGTGCCCGCGGAGGACTGGATCACGCCGGTGATGAGGGTGCCGAAAATGACACCCTTGATGGTGGAAGAGGTCAGCTTTTGCAGCACGCCCTGCATCTTGCCGCCCGCCAGCTTTTCCAGGCCGGCACCCATGATCGACATACCATAGAGGAACAGCGCAATACCGCCCAACAATGAGGTGATGTGTGTGATATCCATCTCGATACTCCTAAAAACTTCCTTTTGCTCTTAAAACAAACCAAGGACGGCCGCCCGGGGCTTCCTGCCCTGAACGCCGTCCTTTTTATTATAGCATTGAACTCCCCCGGACAACAAGCGTTATTTTACATGTTTTTTGCATTTTTACTGCATTTCCGCGCCGTTTTGTCCTTTTGTCAACTGTTCTTTTCTTATATTTTACAGGTATTTTACATTTGAACTTTCCCCGTGCGCTCCTGACATGTTTCCGGGAACTGCCGGGAATATGTCATGCGGCCTCGTCCAGCTCCTCCATGGCCTCCCGCACCGTGTCCGCCGAGAAGAGGAACACCCCGCTCCGGGTATAAATCTCCACATGGCCGCCTACAGATCGGATCTCGTACTCACTCATGGTGTTCCCTCCTGTTCCTGCGGCCCGCCTCCGGGCCGCTCCTGTTTTGTTCGACAAGAGGAGTATACCAGATACGGGGTACGATAAGGGGGACTTTCAGAAGTGGGCATGAAAAAACCTCTGCATCGGTGGAAACCCTTTGCAGAGGTTTTCAAATCATCAGGCGGGCATGTGATCGCTCCGCTCGCTTCGCACGATGCCGAGGAAGGGCGGAACGCTTGCACGCTGCTGGCCCTTTTCGCGCGCCTTTTTCAGCTGGTACTCATGGCTGGCAACGGCATCAATAAAATCACGCTCTTTTTGTGTTGCATGATAATAATCGGTGTTGAAACGCTTGCAGACGGAAAACAGGGTATCAAGATAATCCATCGTTTCATCCGACATGGGTGCAACCTGCAGTTCGATTTCGTGATTTGCCATAATAACTCCTCCTGTTCTCAGGACAAATAGGTGCTGAAGATCTCCTGCGCGCCTTCATCAGCCAGCATCAAGAGTTTGGGGCCGCCCGGCAGCGGCTGGAAGATCGGCACCGCATGGAAATCCTGGATATAGTGTTCGTACAGTTCATCTGTCTTAGCGGCAAAGGTCACAACACCGCCGTGGCCGCTGTCAATGGATAACTGGATGCCATAGGCGATCATCATACGACCGATACCGGTGTATTTACGCTGATCTGTCAGCGTCGGGTTGCTCTGCGGGTGAGCTTCCATGTTCACGATAAAAATAGAAATGCCGTTTTGATCCTCCCGGTAAGCCCCCAGCGCAATGATCTCACCGCTTGCCGCTTTGGCGACCCGTTTTTCCAGTTGGGAGTCACGGATAAAGTCACTGGTCCAATCGGACTGCCAGCCGCTTTTTGTCACCAGAAGGTCTGACTGTGTGGCAGGCGTGATCTCCACCGGGATGCAGGCTCCGGTCTTGTTTTCTGTAACGAAATATTGCAGCAGCATCGGCACAGCCCCTTTCTGCTTCTATTTTATCATGCAGGAAGGAAAAAGGCAAATTTTCTCCCTCTTTTTTCTCATTTTTCGCGCGAAAAATCGCCGGAACATACTCGTTGACGACACAACCAAAAGGTGTTACACTTTGGGCAACAAAACAACGCTGTGTAATGCAAAAGAAAGAGGTGTTTCAATGGACGAAATGAAGGAAGCAGTGGGGAACTGGCGGGAGGCAAAGCAGTTCAGCCCGGCGGACGAGAACGATTTCCTGCGGTGGCTGGACAAGGCCGATACCGAGGAAAAGCTCTTTTCCCGGCTGACCTTCTGGTTTACCTTCCGGGGCCTGCCTGCGGACCAGAACCAGCGGTATCATCTGGTGCAGGAGCGGGCCCGGGAACTGCGGCTCTGGAACGGGCTGGAGCTCAAGCTCCGGCGCTGGCAGGACCGCGTGGCCGACGAGTACGAGCAGATCGGAAAGGAGGCGTTCGCGGCCCGCATCGGCGAGGACTACGCCGATTACATCAACAGCCTGACCGACCCGGAGGCCGCCCCGCAGCAGGCTGCCCCGGAGCCGGAGACCGCAAAGCCTGCCGGGGTGCAGGCGTGGTCGGCCCGGGAGCTGTCGGAGATGGAGCTGCCGCCCATCCGCCATGTGGTGGAGGGCCTGCTGCCCATGGGTATGGGGGTGCTGGTGGCAAAGCCCAAGCTGGGCAAGAGCTGGATGGTGCTGGATCTCTGCCTTGCCGTGGCACAGGGAGAGCCGTTTCTGGGGTTCCCCACCCGGCAGCACGGCACGCTCTACCTCGCCCTGGAGGACGGCAAGAGCCGGATGCAGACCCGCCTGCGCCGCTTGCTGGAGGGAAGGCCCGCCCCGGCCAACATGCACGTCATGTTTCAGGCCCAGCGGCTGGGCGAGGGCCTGCTGGAAACGCTGGGGGAGTATCTGGATGCCAACCCGGACATCCATCTGGTCTGCATCGATACCTTATCCAAGATCAAGCCCAAGGCAAAGCCCTTTGAAAATGCCTACGATGCCGACTACGACTACATGGGCAGGCTGAAGGCCTTTGCCGACAGCCGGGGCATCTGCGTGCTGCTGGTGCACCACACCCGCAAGAGCAAGAACCCCGAGGACAGCTTCGACAACATCAACGGCTCCACCGGCATCCTGGGTGCGGCGGATTTCACCATCGTGCTGGACAAGCAGAGCCGGATGGACGATGAAGCAGGCTTTCTGCTCACCGGCCGCGACATCGAGCAGTGCGAGCGGGTCATCCGCTTCGATAAGGCCCGCTGCCGCTGGGTTATGCAGGGCACGGCGGCCCAGCTGGCCGCTCAGCGCCGGGTGGCCGAGTATGAGGCAGAGCCCATCGTCAAGACCCTGCGGGTGCTCCTGCAGCAGGGGGATGGGACGTGGAGCGGCTACTCCAAGAACCTGATGGAGATGGGCCAGCGGTACGCCCATACCGAGCTTGCACCAAATCTGCAAATGCTTTCAAAGCGTATTCAGGAGCTGCAACCTATGCTTTGGGAACGAGATACCATTAGATATTGGTATAACAGCAATGGAAACGCTGGGAGAAAGCATAACTTTCGACAGGAACGAACCGATAACAATGCTTCGGTTCCAGTGTCTGCACAGTTATCGTTAAGACATAATGATCATTGATATCATTGGTTATCATTGATTGTCATTGACTGGTGGCAATGAAGAGCAATGATTTCAATGACTTCAATGATGAATGTTAGTATAACGAGAAAAAGCCCTGCGCAATGCCAAGGGCTCCCACTTCGGGGGAGCTGGCAAAGCCGTCAGGCTTTGACTGAGAGGGCGAGCCAGTTCACCCTCCCGCCGCAAGGCTGCCCTTGGGGCAGGCATCCGGGGCGCTCTGGGCCTTCCGGGCCTCGGTGCGGGCCTTGTCGTAGCAGTAGCGGATGATGGCCTGCCGCCGCACGATGCCGATAAAGATGCCCCGGTCGTCCACCACGGGCACAAAGTTCTGGTTCATGGCCGCTTCGATCAGCTGGTCCATGCTGGTGGTGACGGTCACGGCCTTGTAATCCCGCTTGTGGGCAAAGCTCGAGATGGGCACATCCTCGGCGGCTTCAATGTCCAGCCCGTGCTGCTGTTTCAGCCCCCAGAGGATATCCCCCTCGGTCAGGGTGCCCACATACTCGCCCCTGCGGTTGAGCACCGGGATGGATGCGTAGCGGTTGTTCTCCCATTTTTCCAGCGTCTGCCGCAGGGTGAAGTCATCGTAGACATACATCAGGTCCTGCTTGGGGGAAAGGAAAAACAAAATGTTCATCAAACAGCTCTCCAATCGTTATCCTATCGTAAACAGTGGTTCTGCCGTAAGGGCGCAGCTCCCGTTCCTCTGCTTTGATTTTAGCACTTTTCCACAGCCGAATAAAGTCAAAACTCATACTTTTTAGAATTTATTCACAGTCGCTCCCGGCCTTTTTGCAAAACATGCAGGAAAACCGTGCACAGGGCAGGGTTTTGTGGTATAATAGGAACACGAATCGGCTCACATTGCCCGCCCTTTGGAAATTGTGCTGTACACAGGGCGTGGGAAGTTGTATAATAGGGATACCGATTCCTTTCCCGGTATGCGGCGGGTTTGCCGCGGCAAGCCGGGCCACCCCAACAAGATTTCAAATAAAGGAGCAGAGCGACTATGATCACTTCCCGTTTCCCGCTGGGAGATGTCAGCTTTTCCGCCGAGTACTTCTCTACGCTGGTAGGCGAAGCAACCAAACAATGCTACGGCGTGGCCGCAATGACCCCCCGCGACCTGACCGACGCGGTCAGGAGCGTGGTGCGCGGCAGCGATTACTCTGAAAAGGGCGTTCGTGTCACACAGGAAGAGGGCCGTCTCGTGATCGAGCTGCACATTGCCGTCAGCTACGGGCTCAACATCTCCACCGCCGCGCGCAGCATCTCGCACCGCGTCAAGGACGAAGTGGAGCAGGCCACCGGCCTGAAGGTTGCCCGCGTGATCGTGTCGGTGGACGACGTGATCGCCTGATGGAACTTTTTATTAAGGAGTAAGGACAATGATTTCTGGTAAGATCCTGCGCGACGCGATCATCTCCGGCGCGAACAACATCAACAACCAGCGCTCCCGTGTGGACGAGCTGAACGTTTTCCCCGTGCCCGATGGCGACACCGGCACCAACATGGGCATGACGGTGGGGGCCTCCGTGGCAGAGCTGAACGCACTGGACGACAACTGCACCGTGGGTGAGGCCGCCAAGACCGCTGCCTCCGCCATGCTGCGCGGTGCCCGCGGCAACTCCGGCGTGATCACCAGCCTGCTGTTCCGCGGCTTCTCCAAGGCGCTGGAAGGCAAGAAGGAAGCCGACACCGCCGACATCATCGCCGCCCTGAAAAAGGGCGTGGAGGGTGCCTACAAGGCCGTGATGAAGCCCACCGAGGGCACCATCCTGACCGTTGCCCGGGTGGCCAGCGAGGAAGCTGCCGCCTGCGGTGCCGAGGAGATCCCCGCCCTGTGGGACGTGGTGATGACCGCAGGCCAGAAGGCGCTGGAGGATACCCCCAACCTGCTGCCCGTGCTGAAAAAGGCCGGCGTTGTGGACGCAGGCGGCCAGGGCATTATGATCATCTTTGAGGGCATGGGCAAGGTGTTCCACGGCGAGCCCATGGTGGCCGGCGGCGAGGGTGCCCCCAACAAGGCCAAGCTCTCCACCGAGAACGCAGGCAAGGGCGTGTTCACCGACGACCTGATGAAGGTGGAGGACATCAAGAACGGCTACTGCACCCAGTTCCTCATCAACAAGTACGAGGGCGCAAGCGCCGCAAAGATGCGCGCCTTTGCAGAATCCAACGGCGACAGCGTGGTCTGCATCGAGGATGACGATGTCATCAACCTGCATGTCCACACCGCTGACCCCGGCAAGATCCTGAGCGAGGCCATCAAGTATGGCTACCTGACCAACTTCAAGATCGAGAACATGCACGAGCAGTTCCTGGCCCGCCAGAAGCAGGCCAAGGGCCTGGAAAAGCAGGCCGAAGCCGAGGAAAAGGCTGCCGAGACCGGCGCAAAGGAAACTTTTGTTTACGCTGCAGTTGACCCGGACCGCGCCTATGGCTTTGTTGCCGTGGCGGCGGGCGATGGACTGAAATCCGTGTTTGAGGACCTGGGCGTGGATGCCGTTGTTTCCGGCGGCCAGACCATGAACCCGGCAACCGAGGATATCCTGGCTGCCATCCAGAGCGTGCCCGCCAAGACCGTTCTGGTGCTGCCCAACAATAAAAACATCATCATGGCTGCCGAACAGGCAGAAAAGCTGGCTGACCGCAAGGTCCTGGTTCTGCCTACCCGTACCGTGCCCCAGGGCATGACCGCTATGCTGAACTTTGACCCCGAAGCCGCCCCGGAGGAGAACGCCGTCAACATGATGGCCGCCGCCGAAAAGGTTGCTACCGGCCTGATCACCTATGCCGCCCGCGACAGCGAGTTTGACGGTCGCCCCATCCGTAAGGGTGAGATCATGGCGCTGGAAAACGGTAAGATCGTTGCCACTGGCAGCGACATTACCAAGATGACCTACCGTCTGGCACGTTCCATGAAGAAAAAGGACAGCCAGTTCATCACCGTGATCTCCGGTGCGGAAGTCAGCGAGGAAGATGCCGAACATACCACCGAACTGGTGCAGTCCAAGTGCGGCTCCAGCGTGGAGGTCAGCCATATCCATGGCGGTCAGCCGGTTTACTACTATATGCTCAGCGTGGAATGATCCCGGCATAACGGACAAAACCATTCAAGGACGAACTTGTGCATCAAAACGCATGTTCGTCCTTTGTTTATAACCCTACCGGAAGGAGGTGCAGCCATGCCGGATATCAACAGCGACATCCAATACCTGAAGGGCGTTGGCCCGGCTTACGCCAAAAAGTTTGCCAAGCTCGGCATTTATACCATCCGGGATCTGCTGCTGCACTATCCGCGGCGGTATATTGATTATTCCCAGCCGTACACGGTAGTATCAGCGCCGTTTGATGTGGACTGCTGTGTAAAGGCAACGGTGCTGCAGCGGGACCCGGACCGGCGCATTAAAGGCGGGCGGATGCTCTCCCATGTGCTGGCAGTGGACGATACGGGAATGCTGGCGCTTTCCTGGTTCAACGCGCCCTATGCGGCGGAAAAGCTGGAACCTGGAACCGAATATTATTTCGAGGGCCGCGTTGGCGGCATGATGACCCGGCGGGAAATCCTGCACCCGCTTGTGCGCACCGAAGCCCAGGTTGCTGCGGCGCCCCTGCTGCCGGTTTACGGAAGCACCGAAGGGCTACCCGCCGCCCGCCTGACCCGCTGCGCCCAGCTGGCGCTGGAATATGTGGCCCAGCTGGATGACCCGCTGCCGCCAGAGCTGCTGACCCGCTACCGCATGCCGCCCAAAGCGGACGCTGTGCGGGCCATCCATGCCCCGCGGGATGGGGCAGATGCCGCTGCCGCCCGCCGCCGTTTGATCTTTGAAGAATTGTATATTCTGCAGCTGGGCATATTTTTGATGCGGGGCCATGGCCGCAAAATTACCGGTGCCCCCATGCGGGAGCTGGACCTTGCTCCGTTCTGGCGCAGCCTGCCCTATGCACCCACCGGGGCACAGCGCCGCTCGGCGGAAGAAATCTGCCATGATCTGTGCGGCCAGACCCCGATGAACCGTCTGCTGCAGGGCGATGTAGGCAGCGGCAAAACGCTGGTGGCCGCTGCGGCCATCTGGTTTGCCGCGCAAAATGGCTGGCAGAGCGCCATGCTGGCCCCAACGGAAATTCTGGCCCGCCAGCACGCCGCCAACCTGGCCGACCGCCTGGAGCCGTTTGGCGTCAACGTTACCTTGCTAGTGGGTGGCATGAAAGCCGCCGAAAAGCGGGTGGCCCTTGCTGCCATTGCGGATGGCCGTGCCGGGCTGGTGGTTGGCACCCATGCGGTGCTGACGGACAGCGTGGTGTTCAAAAATCTCGGCCTTGCCATTGTGGACGAACAGCACCGCTTCGGCGTGCGGCAGCGCGGCATTCTGGCGGGCAAGGCCAACAACCCGCACCTGCTGGTCATGAGCGCAACCCCCATCCCGCGTACTCTGGGGCTTTTGATGTACGGGGATCTGGATATCTCCATCCTGGATGAGCTGCCCCCCGGCCGCAAGCCCATCAAGACCTGGTTCATCACTGGCAAAAAGCGCCGCGATATGTACGGCTTTCTGGAAAAACAGATCGCCGCAGGGCATCAGGTATATATCGTCTGCCCGGCCATTGAGGAAAACGAAATGGATTCCGGCATGAAAGCCGTCAAGCAGTATTACGAGCAGGTGGCCTGCCCGCTGCTGCCGGGGCGGCGCATCGGCCTGCTGCACGGCAAAATGAAGCCGAAAGATAAAGATGAAGTGATGCAGCAGTTCAAGGCCGGGGAGCTGGATGTGCTGGTCAGCACCACCGTGATTGAAGTCGGTGTGGATGTGCCCAATGCAACCGTAATGGTGATCGAAAATGCAGAGCGGTTCGGCCTTTCGGCACTGCACCAGCTGCGCGGCCGCGTGGGGCGCGGTGCGGCGAATTCCTGCTGTATCCTGATTTCGGATAACGAGGGAGAAGCGGTACGCCAGCGGCTGCACTTTTTGTGCCGCACATCGGATGGTTTTGCCGTTGCCAAGTATGACCTGGAAACCCGCGGCCCCGGCGACTTTTTCGGCGAAGCACAGCACGGCCTGCCCACCCTGCATGTGGCGGACCTTGTGCAGGATACCCGCACCCTGACCGTTGCCCAGCAGGAAGCCAAAGCCCTGCTGGCCCTGGACCCCAACCTGGCCAAACCGGAGCACAAAGCCCTTTCGGACGAAGTGGAGCGCCTGTTTGCCACAGCCGGGGCC
>ENA-UEQJ01001062-UEQJ01001062.1-human-gut-metagenome-genome-assembly--contig:-NODE-1062-length-22292-cov-9.431105_pt1 | contig 22292 bp, 24 predicted proteins | sample MGYA00242937_ERZ507938 | MGnify/ENA primary metagenome ERZ507938 (study PRJEB26167, sample SAMN06115437) | human gut metagenome | host: Homo sapiens | place: China:Gansu | collected 2015-07-03...
ACAAAGCCAATATATATAACTATATATAGTTATTTCATTCATAAAGATTCGTATGACTTTTTACTATCACGTTATATATTCAGTATTAATCATTAAAATTACTGAAGATGAAATTAGACGAAAACATTTTGAAGACCTGTCAAGGATTGGTTATGAACTGTCATTGTAAGGTTCTAATCCTTGATGTATTGGGTGAACATCGTGTATTCCTCGTGAATGACGTACACCTTAAAACTCGTGAATGCCGATACAACGAAGTCCGTGATGCGCAAGACATCACTACTCTTGTACTGAACATCGGGCATAACTTTGTAAACGGTATGACCGAACAAACTTTACTCGAACGTACCCAATCTATCCACAAGGAGGATTTCAAGTTTGGCACCGATAATTACTTGTTGATTACCAAAGTGGATTTGAATAGATAACCAATTAATATTGAAGATTATGCAAAAGGATTTTATAGCAGTAACTCCCGATAGTGGAAGTGGTGACACAACTGTAACTGTGATAGCTTCAGAAAATACAGGGAGTGCAAGAAGTTCTTCTATAACTATTTCTGGTGGTGGAATGACACGAACCGTTTCGGCAAGTCAAGAAGAAGCTGTAATAAGTTGGAAGTATTATTTCTATGTGCAACCTGACTCTTTTTCATTTCCCGCAGAAGGAGGTACCAAATACGCTCAAATAGATTCATATAAGGTGAAAGTGATAAATGGTAAGGAAACATCAGAAAAAGTCAATGTTGGATATACTTCAAGTGCATCCGGAGACTCGACATTCAGTGTTGACGGACTTGTTATTGATTGTGAACCGAATAGCGATACAAGTACTAAATCGGGTTCAGTTTCATTCATACAGGAAGAGTCCGGTAAGAGACATGATATATTGTTGTATCAGGACGCTACGAAAGAACGTGAATATAACATTGATGTGTATGTTAATGTCGATGTGTCGTTTACATATAGTGGCTTTCAAATATGGGGAGAAGCCGAATGGGATAGATATGTTATTAGAAACGTCAACAATCCCATTGAGGATATTGATAATTCTAATGCTTTTGAATGTATTAGTGACTCAGCTCCAATCTTGCAACATTTCAATTTTGAGGAAGTAATTGTCCAAGATGAGTATGGAGAAGATACGTATTGCCAAGCGGAATATTTATATGATGATATGTCGGAACCACCATTAGTAACTATTAGAATTTTTGAATAAATGAAGTATTATATCTTAAATTCTTTTTCAAAATATAAGGGATTTACTATATTTGCACAAGCCTCTTGAGGCTAAACATTGTGGTAAATAAAGGAAAGTGCCTTATATTCGTTAAAATCGCCAATTCTACCGAATGTATATACGAGGTACAGAGGACAACTCATAATAAATGGGTTGCCTTTCTGTGCGTATATACAGGTGTTTGGCGATACCTAACGAGTATTCACAGGAAGAGCAGCCCACTTTCTTTATATATAACGTAATTTCTCACTGGCTGTCTGAGGAAAATCGTTTAAAATTCGCCATTATGAAAAAGGATTTCGTTTTGTCAGTATTGATTATGCTGATTGGGGCATTTACAAATGTCCATAGTCAAAACACAGTAACTCCTGATAACGGAGTTTTAGTTTCGGGAAATGTACGTTTATGTACTTATGAAAGAGGATGTCTGATAACGGACAATGACATGAAGAATTGGACGCAGAAACTTGAAATATCCTACGACGGTTCAGACAAGACATACGGTATTTACATCAATGTCCGAGGGGATGTTATCAATTTAGGTGTCAAATACAAAAGTAGTGGAAAGGAATCTTATACATACGAAGGAACAGACAGAGTAACAGGGCGAAAGGTCGTTGTCGTAACGAAGCAGAAACTGAGTTGGTATTTGAATAACAACGGGGTTGAGTCCCATACAGAGATTGAAAGTCCAAAGGGAATAATCGTTACCGTTCCTGCCACTTATACCGTGTTTTCAGTAGTTCCTATTAAGAATAAATGAGTACCTCTACTTGCTACATTTCAATAATACAGAGTTGAAATCATCTAAATCAGCCGGACATAGTTCCGGCTTTTTTATTAGTCCGTTTTTAGGGTCTATAAGAGACGGGAGTACTTCTGCTAATAACTTCTTAAAGCCACGTTTAGTTTTCGCCTTTGACGACTTATATAGGTGGTTTATGACGGTAAACTTGTAACCTTTGCCGAGCCAGTCCCAAGTAAACACATATTGCTGTGGAATATCATCAATAGACAAGTCGTTGAAATACGTGTCAATGATTAGTTGCACACCTTCAGTCCTTATGGCTACTGCTTCATCGAACATTTCGATGTAGGGAACGACGATTGTTCCAAGTTTAAATTCTGTTGGCTCTTTTCTTCTTTTCATTTTAGACATACTGATTCTCTGATTTGTTTGTAAGTATAACGTGTGTCAGCGCAGCAGAGGAAACAATGGAATCGGTCGGAATTGCTAATATCCCTCAGATTGAACCTGTACACGAATTCGTCCACATATTTTTGCAAATGCTTCTTGGGTAGGTTTATGTAAGTTCCGTGGTACATACGTTTAAGGATTGTCCAAGCTCCCTCTATCCGGTTGGTGGTGATATCGCCTTTACCGTACTGATGTTTGCCATGGTCAACATAGTAACGTTCGTAAACTCTCCCTATTTGGTTATAAGCTGCATTTTCGTCTGTAAACAGGATTGTATCGGGTTTTACAAAAGCGAGTATCAAGGATGAAAGTGTTTCAGCAGTGGTGTCCCTGGTTACTTTTGCCACCAATAAACCTTCTCGTTCTATTATACCCACGACAGTGGTTTTGTCCTTATGGGAACGACCTTGTGAGTGTTTGACTTTCTTGTTCCAATGACGGTTTTTGTTCTTTCCACCGATATAGGTTTCGTCCGCTTCCACTTTACCCTCCAACATGGATTCGTTGGCAAGGTACATTTGCCGTCTTATCTTTTGGAGCATGTACCAAGCCGTCTTTTGTGTTACTCCGATATGGTTTGCCAACTGATAGGATGAGATACCTTTTTTGTCGTTGGTAACGTACCATATGGCGGAGAACCAGTTACGCAGGCTGACCTTTGTCTTTTCAAACATCGTACTCGTGCGGACAGTGAAGTTTTTGCCTGTGTTTTTGCACCGATAATTACCGTTTTTCAATTTATAGACCTTTGAGGTCTTGTCGAAAGGTGAAACGGGTTTGCCATGCCAGTTAATGGCTTCGAGATGTCTGATACAACTTTCCTCATCGGGAAAGAGTTCATTCAGAGCCGGAATAGAGTTAGCTTTGAGTTCAAACGGGTCTTTCATAAGGCTTGTCCTCCAACTTTTAATGATGTTACAATTTACAAAGATTGATTTGTCTAACAATGAGTTCACGGAGAAAATCTTGATAAAAATCTGATAACTTCCTGTGCGTATAACGAAAAAGTGAAAAGCAGAGTAAGCCGGATTTGAGTTAAATGATGTGAATATGATATGAAAAGATACGTTATATACTTGTCATGCTAATACAATCGAAATCTTTCTGCAAAAAATTTCAATTACATGACAGCCTACAAAAGCCGATACAAGTATGTTTTCGGCTTTTGTTTTGACGATGACAGAAAGAGGAAACGTTAAATAAATAGAAAAGACTGGTTCGGGGATTTCTCGACTCCAGCCTTTCTAAGATTTTCCAGTGTAGATATGTATATCAGTACCAAAATTTATTATTTTCCAGAAACTTCTTCCCCTTTCAATGTAGCCGAACTGGATCCGGTAATCTTTACCATAACGAAATCACCCACACGATGTGTACCTCTATCGAAGACCACCACACGATTTTGTTCAGTGCGTCCGAAAAGTTGGTTTCGACTGCGTTTAGAAACACCCTCTACCAGCACTTCGTATGTCTTGCCTACACAATGAGCATTTGCTTTGGCAGAAAGACGGTTCTGTAAAGCAATGATTTCATTCAGACGACGTATTTTCACTTCTTCGGGGACATCATCAGGCAGATGTTTGGAAGCATACGTACCCGGACGCTCTGAATATTTGAACATAAAAGCGGAATCGTAACCACATTCTTCCATCAAGGAAAGAGAAAGTTGATGATCTTCTTCTGTTTCGGAATGAAAGCCTGAAAAAATATCTGTAGAAAGACCGCAATCGGGGATGATACGACGAATGGCGGCAACACGCTCCAGATACCATTCACGAGTGTATTTACGATTCATCAATTTTAGAATACGACTACTTCCACTCTGCACGGGCAGATGAATATGCCGGCATACATTGGGAACTTCGGCAATAACCTGTAAGGTTTCATCACTCATATCTTTGGGATGTGAAGTAGTGAAACGAATACGAACCCCTGGAGCAGACAAAGCTACGGTACGCAGTAACATAGGAAAGCTGATCACTTCGCCATCCACTTTCTCAAAACGGTAAGAATTGACATTCTGACCCAAAAGGGTAACTTCTTTATATCCTTTAGCTACCAAATCGGCTACTTCATTCAAAATACTTTCCACATCACGACTACGCTCGCGCCCACGAGTATAAGGAACAATACAGTAGGTACAGAAATTATTACATCCACGCATAATGGACACAAATCCGGAAATGTGGTTTCCGCAAATACGTGAAGGAATAACATCACGATAGGTTTCTGTAGTGGAAAGTTCCACATTGATGGCTTTTTCACCCGCTTCTACAGCCGCAATCAAATCAGGTAGAGTGAGATAAGCATCCGGTCCCACTACCAGATCGACATGATGATTGGTAATTAAATCATCCTTGACACGCTCTGCCATACAACCCAGTACACCCACAATCAAATTTCGTTTCTTCTTCTTAAGCGAATGAAAAAATTCCAAACGATTCAGAATTTTTTGTTCGGCATTATCCCGAATAGAACAGGTATTCATAAACACCGCATCCGCCTCTTCCAGCGTTTCGGCCACAGAATATCCCGCCATCTGCATCACAGAAGCAATCACTTCACTGTCCGCCACATTCATCTGGCAGCCATAGGTTTCGATAAACAACTTTTTGTTGTCATCAGCAGTTGCAGATTTAAAGTCTGCTCCCGTTACTTTTTCCATTGTTTTACTATTTTTTAATTCGTCTGCAAAGATACTTTTTCACCCCCAAAAAACTTACGAATTGATAGAAAAATAACACATAAATGCTTCAAATTGGCTACTTTATACTAATTAATGTTAACCAGCTAAACATTTCCTGAGTGTTAATTTGGTGCTATTAAAAGAAATTCACAATTTTGTGGAATGAAAGAAACATTAGATTTTTTCATAGTTAAGGTTTAGGTTAAAAAAAATAAGGGGAGCTGTGAAGCTGCCCTTTTTTAATGTCAATTTGTTGGTTACAATCAGATTAAATAATTACCTTTGGCGGTGAAAAATAGTAAGAATATGGAAGATATTTTTAAATTTCTATTGGTTATTGGCACCATCGTTTTCGGTATTGTCAGACAAGTAAAAAAAGAAGCGAAGAAAAATGCTGGCCAAAGATCTGCCGTGCCTATACCCGATACAAAGAATAAACTACCAGAGAACCGGGATGATGAAACTTATGGTGGATTTATTCCCAAAGGTCCTGAATTGGAAAACATTACTATTACAGAAAAAAAATCTTCACACCGTACCAATACTCCCCTCAAAAAAAAGTTTTCCTCTCCGGTACCAGAAGAAGTACAGGAAACGGATGAAGTTTCAGAATTTAATATTCGTTCTACGGAAGAAGCCCGACGGGCAATTATCTGGTCGGAAATACTACAGAGAAAATATTAAAGCAATGAATAAACAACAACTGTCAAATAATAGCTGAAGACTACTTTGTAAATCTTTATATGCAAAAAATAACTATATATTATGGCATTGAATTACATTTCGGCAGCAGAAGCTGCGAGCCTGATTAAACATGGCTACAACATCGGCTTAAGTGGATTTACTCCCGCAGGAACGGCAAAAGCCGTTACGGCTGAATTAGCAAAAATTGCGGAAGCAGAACATGCAAAAGGCAACCCTTTTCAGGTAGGCATCTTTACCGGTGCTTCAACAGGTGACTCTTGCGACGGTATTCTTTCACGCGTCAAAGCTATCCGCTATCGTGCTCCCTACACTACCAACCCCGATTTCCGCAAAGCTGTAAACAATGGTGAGATTGCTTACAACGATATCCATTTGTCTCAGATGGCTCAGGAAGTACGCTATGGATTCATGGGTAAAGTAAATGTTGCCATTATCGAAGCTTGCGAAGTAACCCCCGATGGTAAAATATACCTGACAGCTGCCGGTGGCATTGCCCCGACCGTTTGCCGTCTGGCAGATCAAATCATTATAGAACTGAATGCTGCCCACAGCAAAAGCGCCATGGGTCTACATGATGTCTACGAACCGCTTGACCCTCCTTATCGCCGTGAAATTCCTATTTTCAAGCCGAGTGATCGTATCGGAAAGCCGTATATTCAAGTTGACCCGAAAAAGATTGCAGGCGTTGTAGAAACCAACTGGCCAGATGAAGCGCGTTCTTTTGCCGCTGCTGATCCGTTGACAGACAAAATCGGACAGAATGTAGCCGATTTCCTTGCCGCCGACATGAAACGTGGTATTATTCCTTCTACTTTCTTGCCATTGCAATCGGGCGTAGGCAACATCGCCAATGCCGTACTGGGTGCATTGGGACGCGACAAGACTATTCCTCCGTTTGAAATGTATACCGAAGTGATTCAAAATTCTGTAATCGGACTAATTCGTGAAGGTCGTGTGAAGTTCGGTAGCGCTTGTTCACTAACCGTTACCAACGACTGCCTAAACGGTATTTATGAAGATATGGACTTCTTCCGCGACAAATTGGTACTTCGCCCATCGGAAATTTCAAACAGTCCGGAAGTTGTACGCCGACTGGGTGTTATTTCAATCAATACAGCCATCGAGGCTGACCTCTACGGAAATGTCAACTCTACACATATTGGTGGTACGAAGATGATGAATGGCATAGGCGGTTCGGGAGACTTTACACGTAACGCTTATATTTCCATCTTCACTTGTCCTTCTGTCGCCAAAGAAGGCAAAATCAGTGCAATCGTACCGATGGTTTCCCATGTTGACCATAGTGAACACGATGTTAATATCATCATTACCGAACAAGGAGTTGCCGATCTGCGTGGCAAAAGTCCGAAAGAACGCGCACAGGCCATCATTGAAAACTGTGTACATCCCGACTATAAGAATATTCTTTGGGATTACCTTAAACTGACTGACGGTAAATCTCAAACTCCCCATGCGTTGCGTGCTGCTTTGGCTATGCATGCCGAATTGGCAAAGAGTGGAGATATGAAGAATATAGACTGGGCAGAATATAAGTGATAAAATGATAGAGTGGTAAAGTAAAATGTATTTTCTCATTATTACTTTACCACTCTATCATTTTATCACCTTTTTATAATTTCCTCACACACCTTATCCTGAAAAGCACGTGCTTCCTTACCGGAAAGGACATTCTGATTCATAATAGCAAAAGCTATCTGATGCCCATTACTTGCCTTCAAATAACCGGCAAGACAATTGACAGCTGTAAAAGATCCTGTCTTGGCATGCACATTCTTATATGAGGCTGTCCCTTTCTGCATCCGGTATTTCAGGGTTCCATCTACCCCACCAATGGGTAATGCTTTATATAACTTCTGAAAAACCGTAGTACTCGAATAAGCGTATTTCAAGAAAGCAACCAACAGTTCAGGAGAGATATAATTGTAATTGGAGAGTCCACAACCATCAGCTAAATTATAATGATCGGGCTTATATCCCAATTTCTTTATTAATGTACGCACAACAGTAAGACCGTCGTCCGCAGAGACATGTTTCTTCCCGGTACTTTGCATTCCCAGACGGTAAAGCATGGCTTCTGCATCCAGATTATCGCTTTCTTTCATTATCTGACTGACTACTACTTGCATCGGAGTATCATATACGGCCATTCGCATGGAAACACTGTCTTTTTGAAATTCCGCGAAAGTATAATCGGAAAATAAAGTATCTCTTTCTCCCGGAACGTGTTGAATGCCGTGTGCTTGCAGACGGTCTATAAACGTACGCATAAAGAAGTCCTGTGATGAAAAGATATTGACCGTACCTACCCGTTTGGTATCTACATTCCCGGTAACGAGAATATCATTTCCATTTTCCAGCCAGTTACGGGATACGCGAAAACGTCCGGCAGAAGGAGTACGCGATTGTGTTTTATTAGCCAGTGAATAGTAGGAAGACACAGGAGTACATTCCAAGCGGGCAGTATCTCCCCATTCAGTGGGAAAAGCAGCCACGGTAACCACTCCTTTATTCAACATCAACGGCGATAGATAAGGTTGGAAAGAAGCCGGCGTATCATCCCACAGCCACCCACTTCCCCAATACAGAGAATCTTTCATAGATACATCTCCATAAATATTTCCCTGAATTACAGAGAAAGGGAAACGCAGAACGGCATTTACTAGAGAGTCTAATGCATTATCATCAAATTCAGGGTCGAAACCTCCGATAACATAAATATCGCCCCGTAAAGTATCTTGCTCAATTACTCCCTTATACCATACTTCTGTACGGAATGGGTCGTCGGCTTCAGGACATGAAAGCGCCGTAATCGTTGTCAACAACTTCATAGTAGAAGCCGGACGGGACAATTTATCTGCCTGATAACCATACAGCGGACGGTTACTCGTCAAGTCATAAACTGAAATAGCGACATTGGAACCGATGGGAAGTTTGTATTTGATCAATGTATCTAAACGAGAAGAAAGTGCATTTACCCAGTTGTCCATTTTCTGGGCAGACACAGATAACAAAAAGCATGATAAAAGCCAATATGACAATAATCTTTTCATACACACCTATTTACAAACCATTTCTTTTCGCCACCGGCTGATTGAAACGGGCGCCACACTCGCTACAAACATATTCCCAATGATCAGTACCCGGAGGAGCTACCGACAATGCAGAAATAATTCCCGCCATAATGGCACGCATTCTATGCCCTTTTTTCAGCACAAAATCAATCTTGGACGAACCGCAATGAGGACAATACTTCAATTGCTCGGGGATCATCTGATTTTGCTCGAGCAGGGATACCGCCCTATCGTAATCGTCTTCATAGACCAATACATCCACACCGGCTATTTCACGGGTATATCCACGCAACACGGTAGATGTATTTTCATTATGCAAAACAGAAGCAATACCCTCATTTTCCAAAGCACCTTGAATGATGTGGGCTTGAAAAGCCTCATCACACGTAATCAGTTTTACAGTCTTCATCTTCTGTAATATTTATATCAGAAGTTATAAATTTCCGGAAATTCAGAGCGCTTCCTTAAAAATTTCACTCACTGTAGGATGCGGAAAAACAATTCTTTTCCATTCAGTAGCAGTCAGTTTCAGTTCAATAGCCATACCAGCCAGCGTAATAATCTCTGAAGCGGGATTGCCCAGTACATGTGTACCGAGCAGAGTATCATCTTCCGCCAGCAGAAGTTTGCAAACACCATTGACTCCTTCATTCTCTGCGACGAAACGGCCGGAGTAAGCCATCGGCAATTTAACGGTACGGTAAGCAATACCTTTTTTCTGTAAAGACTCTTCCGTCTCTCCCACTCCTGCTATTTCGGGATTGGTATATACCACACCGGGAATGGCACGGTAACTCATCACATCCTTTTTCTCCATTATAGTATGTATAGCTACTTCGGCTTCGCGCACAGCAGTATGTGCCAGAAGCGAGAAGCCGGTCAGGTCACCACAGACATATACACCCGGCACAGAGGTTTGCATCTGTTCGTTGACACGGATACTGCCCCGTTCTGTTTTTTCCAAATTCAGGTTTTCCAATCCGAAACCTTTTGTTACAGGACGACGACCCACACTCATCAACAGTTTCACAGCAATAACGGAACCGGGACCATCAGCGGTTTCATAATTCACTTGTATCAGCGATTGCTTGCTTTCATCGTCATCCTGAACTTGTTGCATGACAGATACTACTTTAGTATTCAGCATGAATTTGATTCCCCGTTTTGTATATTCGGCACGAAGCATAGCGGAAAGCTCCTTATCCATGCCACCGAGGATTTCATCAAGCATCTCAATAACCGTTACTTGTACGCCCAAGCTATTAAAGAAAGAAGCAAATTCCATACCGATAACCCCACCTCCGATAATAACGAGCGAAACAGGAAGTTCTTTATTATCCAACGCATCACGATGTGTCCAGTAGGGTACCGAATCCATCCCCGGAATGGGCGGAATGAATGTTTCCGAACCGGTACAGAGTAACAAGTTCTCACATTCGTATGTCTCTTCACCACAACGGATATGGTTCTTATCTATTACAGTAGCTTCACCGGTCACGACGGACACATTATGAGCAGACAGTTTACCCTTGACACCTAAAACGAGTTTCCGTACCACTTTCTGTTTGCGGACAATGATCTTGGACAAATCAAATGATACTTCCGGTACATTGACCGCATACTTTGCAGCATGACGTGCACCGTCATACGTTTTGGCCGAATATAATAAAGTCTTCGTAGGAATGCAACCCTCATTCAGGCACACTCCGCCAAGACTTTGTTTTTCAAACAACACGACACTCATTCCTGCCTTTCCGGCAGTCTCAGCAGCCGTATATCCCGCAGGGCCTCCACCGATAATGGCAACTTGATATTTCATAACTTCTTAGTTAATTATTAATTTTTGTGCAAGTTAGTAAAAAACCATCTTATTCCCGAATAAAAAATAGTTCTTTCTTTAGAAAGAGTTATCTTTGCCACATAGTACTATTCATAATAACTACACTAAACAGCCATTAACTAAACGACAATTGACATGAAAATAACTAAATCATTTTCATTTTTCTTTTTATTCGTACTTCTCTTCTGCCTACCGACAGCATGCAACGATGATGAAGACGAACGAATTTCCTCCATTCAAGAAGCTATTATGGAAGGTGATGCTTCCTCTTTACAGATAGACATGACACGCAGTAACTGGCGGATTGCTTCCGTAGCCAGTCTTGACGGTTTCATCATAGCAGATAAGCATAACAAGCCTTTGCGGCTGGAAGGACTGGGAAGTTTACAGCACAGTTATTTCGCCATCAAACGTGATAAAGAAAACACGCTTACCATCGAACTGCAAGAAAACTTCGACAAGGAAGAACGCGGTTTCATCATCAATCTTGAAATAAACACAGGATTTTACAAAGAACAAATCATCATACGCCAAAAACAATGTACCAGTTTCTACAAGTTGGAATCCATAACCTACAGCATGGAAGAAGGCGACGGAGTGGAAGAAGCTGAATCCCAACCTTGGGGAATGATTGTACACGACCATACCAATAATAACGGAGAAACTGTAAAAACTACTTTTTGGCCATTCTACAATGCATATATCCTCTACAGTTTCCATACTGAAAAAGAATCTCCTTTTAAATGGATAGACCCCGAAGAAGGCATTTACGTAGATATGCCGAAGCACATATCAAACGGAGAAATCATTTACGAAACAGACAAACGGAAATATGGCAGTTAGTTAACGTATGACAGCGATCTGAAAGAGAAAACATTTGAAGTGGATCAAGTAAACCAAAAAAAGAACACCTATTCTGCCGACATTTACTACAAACAGTTGCAACTGAGCTATATCTTGACCCTATCCCGGCCAAACAATGACATAAAGAAAGTCTTCAAAGGAAAATTGGTGAAAAAATATCCCTACGACTGTTCGCCGATACAACATAAGATAGAAGATCTTGAAAATTAGAACTAAAATCTAATGGGTTTTCAGAGAAAAAATTTTATCTTTGTAGAATATCGCTTCTCTCTTATAAAAACAGAGCCATTTTAACCGCTTAAAAAAGAGAACCATGAAACAAATCAATTTACTCCGTCAGTCATTATGTGGCATCTTTCTACTCTGTACCCTGGTTGCATGTAGCAATGATGAAGAAATAAACGAGAAATACTCATTCAAAGATATTCGATACTCCTTGGAAGAAGGAGATGGCGAAAGCTGTTTTGAAACGGAACTTCCCCTTGAAGTTACGGTAAACAAATCTTCTCAATCCAAATCGGTGATACATAAACCTTATGAAAACGAATGGGAAGAAACTACTTTTCTGAGTGATGACCCTGAAGCATTCACCTGGATGGGAAAAGAAGAAATATACGTACAAGCCCCTTTCACTATCTTAGATAAAGTATATGCCAATAATAATATGAAAGTGAAATATGGCGCGGAAACCATTCAAATCAAGAGTCCAAATAAATCCGATTCTTCAACCACTATACCTCCTCATTCAAAACTCACGATAGGAAGCATACTTACTTATAAAAGACTTACGGTCACCTATACAATAACGTTGACAGGCGAATACACAAAAACAGAAAAACAAATAAAAGGAAAATACATAAAGACCGTCCCTGCTTATCATAAAGCAACAATCAAGCTGGAAAAGCTGCCGGAATAATCGTTGGTCATGGCATCCTTTCTTTTAGCAACCGGACAAACTCCTCCTCTTTCACCGGAAGTAGCGCCATACACTTGCCTCCTCCATATTTTATCAGTACGTAACGCATCACCGCAAATTTGCCTATTTGCATGGAGGAAGAACGCTCTACAGATATAATATCGTTCAACAAAATTTCTTTGCTGCGGATAAAACGCCCGAAGAATATTATCAACTTCCCATCGGTAGTTATGGTATAAGTCGTATGAATTAATTTTTCGATACAAACTATCAGCAACAGCATGAACAGGATAGCCACAAGAATATGTTTCTCCCATAAACCATAGGCAGCAAGTCCTGCCGCTAAAAAAAGAAATACATATTGCCCGGCGGCAATGCGTGCGTGAAATATCCGGTCCATCTTGTCTGATTTTTGCCGCTAAGATAAGTCTTTTTGCGAATTAATACCCACAGAAAGCACAAGGAACGTACTTATTTTGTAGTTTTGCAACGTTAAATACACAAAAGTATGATAAGAAAGTTCGATTTCCTCGTTATCGGCTCCGGAATTGCCGGTATGAGTTTCGCGTTGAAAGTAGCGCATAAAGGAACGGTAGCCCTCATCTGCAAAGCCGGTCTGGAAGAGGCAAACACTTATTTTGCACAAGGCGGCATTGCTTCCGTCACTAATCTGGCGGTAGATAATTTCGAGAAACATATCGAAGACACCATGATTGCCGGCGACTGGATAAGCGACCGTACAGCCGTAGAAAAAGTGGTGCGCAATGCTCCCGAACAAATCAATGAACTCATTAAGTGGGGAGTGAACTTCGACAAAAAAGAAGGAGGAGAGTTTGACCTCCATAAAGAGGGAGGACACTCTGAATTCCGTATCCTGCATCATAAAGACAATACCGGTGCCGAGATACAAACCAGCCTGATTGAAGCCGTAAAGCAACATCCCAATATTACCGTATTCACCAATTTCTTCGCAGTGGAAATCATCACACAGCACCATTTGGGGATTATCGTAACCCGCTATACGCCCGGTATCAAATGCTATGGCGCATACGTGCTCAATGAGAAGACCGGTGAAGTAGATACTTTCCTCTCTAAAATGACCATCATGGCAACCGGTGGTTGTGAAGCTGTTTATCGCAACACTACCAATCCGCTGGTAGCAACCGGAGACGGCATCGCTATGGTCTATCGTGCCAAAGGTGCGGTAAAAGATATGGAGTTCATCCAGTTTCACCCTACCGCTCTCTATCATCCGGGCGACCGCCCTGCTTTCTTGATTACAGAAGCCATGCGCGGATATGGCGGCGTACTCCGCACGATGGATGGCAAAGAATTCATGCAGAAATACGACGAGCGGCTTTCGCTGGCTCCACGCGATATAGTGGCCCGCGCCATCGACAATGAAATGAAACAACGTGGCGACGAGCATGTTTATCTGGACGTCACTCACAAAAATCCCGAAGAAACCAAGAAACATTTTCCTAATATCTATAAAAAATGTCTCAGTATCGGTATTGACATAACCAAAGACTATATCCCCGTAGCCCCTGCTGCACACTACCTTTGTGGCGGCATCACGGTAGATCTGGACGGACAATCGAGTATCCGTCGCCTGTATGCCATCGGCGAATGTTCGTGTACAGGTTTACATGGAGGTAACCGTCTTGCCAGCAACTCCCTGATTGAAGCAGTGGTCTATGCCGATGCTGCCGCCAAACATGCACTGAGCGTATTAGAACGTTATGACTTCAACGAAGACATTCCCGAATGGAACGACGAAGGTACCATCAGCAATGAAGAACGTGTACTCATTACGCAGAGCATGAAAGAAGTAAACCAGATTATGGAGGCTTACGTAGGCATTGTCCGTAGCAATACCCGGTTGACACGTGCATGGAACCGTCTGGACATCTTATATGAGGAAACGGAAAAACTCTTCAAGAGCAGTAAAGCTACACGGGAACTTTGTGAACTGCGCAATATGATCAATGTGGGATATTTGATTACCCGCCAGGCTATGGAACGTAAGGAAAGCCGCGGACTGCACTATACAATAGACTATCCACACGCAAAAAAATAGTTTTCCACTTTTAGAGAGAATACAGTAAAGCGGCATTTGTATTGGTGTTCAAAACAAATGCCGCTTTTTTCATTCCGGCACTACTCACTTTTTCTTCTTCAGTCCTTCCCACTCCTCCTTTGTGAGAATATTGTGGTAATCTTTGTGATATCCGCTTTTATCGACTATCTCATTGATAACCTTATAACGCTCTTCCGAATCGGGATGAGTACTGATCCATTCGGTGAAACCCGGTAAATTTGTCTCTTGAGGAAGATTATGAAGAAATTCCGCAAGCCCGCGCGGATTCATTCCCGCCTTCATCAGATAATGGACGGCAGTCTCGTCGGCTTCACGTTCCAAAGTACGGCTGTAGGCTGTAGAAGAAAGTACCTGTACCAATTGCCCCAAAGCCTCAGCCCCTTGGCTGCCCCCAATCATGGCAACCAACGTAGAAAACCCTATTTCTTTCATCAGCTTATCCATGACATGCCCTTTCTCGATATGAGCCACCTCATGTGCCATTACCCCACACAGCTCACCCTCATCGTTGCATTGCGACAGCAGTGAAGTGTATATCACCAGATGATTGCCTGGAAACGCGAAAGCATTCACCTCTTCGCTCTCTATTACATGAATTTCTATCTTGTCGCGAGAAATATCATTGGCACGGCACAATGTAGACAACAAAGTATCCAACGGAGCCATAACGGATTTCTTCTCCACAAAAGTCTGGGTCTTGGAAAACAAATCCCAATAGAGCTCTCCTATCTTCTCTTCAATAACCGTTTCACGCAAGTGGAACACGGACAACCAGTCCACCCGTGAAAAGGCAAACAATACAGTCATGAAAAGCAGTATTGAAACAAGCGATTGATATAAAAACTTCTTCATCGGGGCTTACATATTAAGTCGGTTAAGGCAGCAAAGACATACCACTCCACCTGTTTGCCCTTACGAATGGCAATCAATGTATGGAGAGTAGCTATGAAATCTATTGCATTGAACAGTACTACCGTAAACAGATAAGCAAAGTAAAAGGAAGACAAATCCATGTTACCGATCAGGATCCTCACTGTCCACCAGAAAAGGCAACTATTGGTGAGAAACAACGGAAACTGCGAAACAAGAGCCTGTGTACAATGCCAACGCACAAAATATGTACTCCTGCGATTGCCGAAATAGAATACCACTGTAGCAATCAAGTTGACAATAGGAAAAGGAAGTCCCACCATAATGACCAGTAAAGACATCAAATAACCGTTTGATGCAGTTTCCAGCTCATGTTCTTGAGGAGTATAAGTAATCATAGTTCTTTCAAGATATTCCAAAACCAGTTTATCAGTACCAAGCCAAGAAAGATAAAAAATATACTTTTTTGTTTCAATGTCTTCTCCATCCGGTTATAGAAGTGATACAATGAAGATTTGCGGCGTAGCAAATCCAATGCAAGCCACAGAGGAATCACCACCAGTAATAAAGCCAATAAGATTCCGTTAGGATTAAGATAAAGAGCCGCCTGCCAGTCTCCGTGCAACAAGGCCATGACAGACCTTGTAGAACCACAGGCAGGACACGGAATATGAAGCAATTGCCTGAACAGACAACCACTCCATATCTGATTTTCGGGAAACAGGAGTGATATGGCAATCCATATATATCCGGCAAGGCACGCAAATGCCAAGAATATATACAGCTTCCTTTTACTCATGTTCGAAGCCGGACGTCATTAAATCAGAGATTGCAGCTTCTGAAAATTCTTATCACGTGTAGCACCCATAATCAAGAACCAGTCTACAATAGACCAGATACCCAAACCACCGCAAGTAAGCAGCTTGCCCACACCGAGTCCTGTATCACCGATAAAGAAACGGTCAATCCCCAGCGAACCTCCGATCAAGGATATAATCAGGGAAATAGTAGGATCCTTGAACTGCAACATTTGTATCATCGGCCATTTGGAATCGTCCATTCTAAGCAAAAGTTCGCGGATAGTCATCATCTGATAATCATTAAAGAATTTGTTGTTTGCCATCATAAAGGCATCTACTTTCTGTGCATCCATATTTTTGTTTCTTTAGTATTAAATAATAATCGCAAAGATAATATTGTTTAAAATACAAACTTTCTTTTTTCTCGTTTTTTTGGTCTATCAAGAAAAAAACTTTCTTTCTATAAGGCAAAAATAACGATTTGGAAGGTAGAACTCCATAATTATCAACTTTTAGCGAATGGCTTAATATCTCATTTGCAAATCATCAGAAGTCAAGAAGAGAAAACATAAGATATATAGTCGGGAAAATTGTACCTACACATACACAACATCCCCATGTTTTATGGTAAAACATGGGGATGTTGTGTATGAAAACACCCGGATGTTATGGGGTAAAACATGGGGATGTTATGGATGTCCAGTCTTAATAAGGAAAGAACTATGCCTTAATACGGCCAAACATCTTAATAGTTTTCCTTCTTGATCTCGAAGTAAGCCTGCGGATGCAAACAAGCCGGACATACCTGAGGAGCTTCTTTGCCGGTATAGATGAAACCGCAGTTACGGCATTGCCATACTACTTCACCTTCTTTTGCAAATACAGAAGCCGTTTCGATATTCTGGATGAATGCGCGATAACGTTCTTCGTGGCCTTTCTCTGCAATAGAGATATTGCGGTACATGGCAGCAATTGCAGGGAAACCTTCCTGCTCTGCTACATCGGCAAAGTGAGGATAATCCAATGACCATTCTTCATGTTCGCCTGCAGCGGCAGCCTGCAGATTTTCCAATGTAGTGCCGATAACACCTGCCGGATAAGAAGCGGTGATTTCTACCATACCGCCTTCCAAGAACTTGAACATACGCTTTGCGTGTTCCTTTTCCTGATCGGCTGTTTCCGTGAAAATGGCAGCAATCTGTTCGTAACCTTCTTTCTTAGCCACACTTGCAAAATAAGTATAACGCATTCTTGCTTGTGATTCACCGGCGAATGAAGTCAACAGATTTTTTTCTGTCTGAGTTCCTTTAACACTTTTACTCATAGTCTCTTTTTTATTAGTTAATGTAATTACGTATAAATATCGTTCGTATTGTTCTTTTCGTTAATACAAAATTATGCATTTACTTCGGAATAACCACAGTTTACTCTATCAGATTTATCTATCATAAGATAGAAAATATCTATCACACCGGATAATAAAAACAAAAATCAAGATGTTTATGTTCAATAGTATATATAAATCTACACTTTTTTATTTACTTTTGCAGTCCGTTTATAAATCTCTGCATCATGCAGAGTGGTAAAAGTAGATTAAAAAATGAAAGCGTTCGAATTCAAACCAAAGCTATACACGGCTTTAAAAAATTACTCGAAAGAATTATTCATGGCAGACTTGATGGCAGGTATCATTGTGGGTATCGTTGCTCTTCCTCTTGCCATTGCGTTTGGTATCGCCTCAGGTGTATCACCTGAAAAAGGTATTATCACGGCTATCATTGCCGGTTTCATCATTTCCCTTTTTGGAGGAAGCAAAGTACAGATCGGCGGACCTACCGGTGCCTTCATCGTTATTATTTATGGTATCATCCAGCAATATGGAGAAGCGGGACTGATCGTAGCAACGTTGATGGCAGGTATCATCCTCGTTCTGCTGGGAGTGTTCAAACTTGGAGCAGTTATCAAGTTTATTCCTTATCCCATCATTGTGGGCTTCACCAGCGGTATTGCCGTCACTATCTTTACTACACAGATTGCCGATGTCTTCGGACTGAATTTCGGGGATGAAAAAGTTCCGGGAGACTTCATAGGAAAATGGATGGTTTACTTCCGGCATTTCGACACGGTGAACTGGTGGAACACGATTGTAAGTATTGCCAGTATCATTATTATCGCCATCACTCCCAAGTTTTCAAAGAAAATACCGGGTTCGCTCATCGCGATTGTCGTAGTGACCGGAGCTGTTTATCTGATGAAAACATACGGAGGTATCGATTGTATCGATACAATCGGTGACCGCTTCAGCATCAAAGCCGAACTTCCGGATGCCGTGATGCCTGCTTTGGATTGGGAGGCGGTTAAAAACTTATTTCCTGTGGCCATTACAATCGCGGTACTGGGCGCTATCGAATCATTGCTTTCGGCTACCGTGGCAGATGGTGTGATAGGCGACAAACATGACTCTAACGTGGAACTGATAGCCCAAGGCGCAGCCAACCTGGTGGCTCCCCTGTTTGGCGGTATTCCTGCAACCGGTGCCATTGCCCGTACCATGACGAATATCAACAATGGAGGTAAGTCGCCCGTTGCCGGCATAGTACATGCAGTGGTATTGTTGTTGATTTTGCTATTCCTGATGCCGTTGGCGCAATATATTCCAATGGCCTGCCTTGCAGGGGTACTGGTTATCGTATCCTATAACATGAGCGGATGGCGTGTCTTCAAAGCGCTGTTAAAGAACCCGAAATCGGACGTTACGGTATTGTTGATAACCTTCTTCCTGACTGTTATTTTCGACTTGACTATCGCCATTGAAGTAGGCTTGGTCATTGCTTGCGTGCTGTTTATGCGCCGTGTGATGGAAACGACCGAAATATCTGTAATCAAAGATGAAATAGACCCGAATGCGGAGTTGGATATCGCAACCAACGAAGAACATCTGATTATCCCGCAGGGGGTGGAAGTATACGAAATCAATGGCCCGTATTTCTTCGGTATCGCTACCAAATTCGAAGAAACCATGGCACAGCTGGGCGACCGTCCCAAAGTGCGTATCATCCGTATGCGTAAAGTGCCTTTCATCGATTCTACCGGTATCCATAACCTGACCAATCTTTGCCAGATGTCACAAAAGGAAAAGATAACCATTGTACTCTCCGGTGTCAACGAGAAAGTGTACAAGGTTTTGGAAAAATCAGGTTTCAATGAATTATTGGGAAAAGAAAACATCTGTCCCAACATTAATGTGGCGTTGGATAGGGCGAAAGGACTGTTGTGAGTTTCGTAAGTCCATCCGGACAGAACATAAGAAAATATTATGGTACGGAAGAGAAAAAAGAAACAGCCCAAAGGTAGAGGTATTATCTATTTCATAGCGTTGTTGTGCATTATCTGTCTTACGTTTGAACCAATAACGAAGGCATTGCACATCAACCTGCCCGGTACCGTAACCGAAGCCGTTACGGAAAAGGTACCCGGAAAGCACCAATCTGCGGGGAACACATCTTCTAAACTAAAACCTGTCACCAAGGTACCTGCCGGAAAAGATATCCTGCATCCTGCTCCTTTGAAAAATACTTCCGAACAAATTCTCCACCGGAAGGGATATACCGTATCTTACAATAAAGAACGGAAAGTACCGAATTGGGTAGCATGGGAACTGACTCCTAAGAAATTAATAGAACGCGAAAGCCGTACGGACAAATTTCTGCCAGATCCTGACCTGCCCGAAAATGAAGCGGTAACTACACATGATTACAAAGGTGCCGATATGGATCGTGGCCACATGTGTCCGGCGGGAGATAACCGCTGGCATTGGAAAGCAATGCAGGAAAGTTTTTATATGACGAATATCTGTCCGCAAAATCATAATCTGAACCGTGGCGACTGGAAAGAGCTGGAAGAAGATTGTCGTAAATGGGCCCAAAAAGAAGGCAAAATCTATATCGTTTGCGGTCCTGTGTTTTATAAACAAAAGCACCGCACTATCGGTAAAGAACACCGCATAACTGTTCCCGAAGCTTTCTTCAAGGTGATACTCAGCATGAAGGGTACTCCCAAAGCCATCGGTTTTATCTACAAGAATACTTCGGGAAATCATCCTCTGGATGCTTACGTCAATTCTGTGGATGAAGTGGAACGTATTACGGGAATTGACTTCTTCCCTGCCCTGCCGGATGATATCGAAAAGAAAGTGGAGGCTGAATATGACTTAAAACAGTGGAAATAGCTAATAGGAAACGCTTACTGCTATTCCCGCTTCTCTGACCAAAGTTGCTATACGGTCCAGTTCTTCATGAGTAGCTTTCTGCAAATCATGGTCGGGTGTCTCGCGGTCGATGGTATAAATCATTACTTGACGAGGTGCAATCTCTTTGACTGCTTCCAACCAGGGAAGAACATATTTATCGGAGGTATTATCTACATCTTTACCTTGATGACCTCCCTTGAGGAACATGGTTTGAATGATGCAGTTACCTTTGAAAGACTTCATGTTCCCAATGATTTCACGAACAGAGTAATGTCCTGCAGGACGATCCACCTCATGGATATACCCTTCATCTACCGTATCCAATTTCAGGATATTATTATCTATCTTGTTCAATGCGTTGAATACCGCAGGACGATGAATGAAAGTGGAATTAGTAAGCACACTGACCTTGGCATTTGGAAAATACTTATCGCGCAATGCCAGCGTATCTTCTATAATCTCCGGAAAATGAGGATGGGCAGTAGGCTCACCGTTTCCGGCAAAGGTCAATACATCGGGGGTAGGACCGTTCTGCCGCATATCCAATAGACGAGTTTCGAGTGCTTCACGAACTTCCTCACGGGTGGGCAACGCCTTGGAGGGACGATGGTCTTTATTGAAACCACACTCGCAATAAATGCAATCGAAAGTACATACTTTACCGTCTGCCGGCAACAGATTAATTCCTAAAGATACTCCCAACCGGCGGGAATGGACAGGACCGAATATGGGAGACGGATAAATAACAGTCATTTTATTTACAATTTACGATTGATCTCATTTAACTAAATAGATATTTATTACAAATATATCTACTTATCCTACTAATTTAGCGGCAAAGTTAGTTAAAACTTAATACGAAGTTGCATTTGCAAGTCTGCTTTTTTGTCTCCTTGTATCAAGTTGTTACCGGAACCGATAGTTTCACGGTCTTGGTAAATGGTTTGTCCGAACTTAACGAGAAACATGAAAGTTTTGTTCAAATCGTAGCGTAGATGGGCAGAATAACAGAAACCCGTACCATAAAATGAAGGTACATAAAAGGTATTCAATAATCCTTTTTCGTAGGTGTAAATACGCGAATCGTAATCATCTGTATGGAAATAGGTTCCTTGAACAGAAACAGATAAAGGGAAACCGGGAAAAGCATATCCACAGGACTGTGTGCACTGATATCCCCGGCTTCGTTCTTTTCCTTGAGAATGAAAGTGGTTGTAATCTAACGTAGTTTGTAATTTCCAGATATGTGGTGTATATGTAAGCCGGTAACGAAACCGATGTTGATAGATGGGTAAAATTGTTTTTCCATCTGTTCCGGATACGTCCCTCTCCTTTTGCTTATATCTATAATTAAAGTACATAGACAAATTCCGTTTGAGAGAATAGGAAACCTGAAACAAGACGTCTACTCCTTGCGATGGTTTACTGATACGGTATTTCCACCAGGGAAAAGAGAATAAATCGAAAGAAACAAAGAACTTCCAATGAGGAAAAGGATTTGCTTCTGTAGCCAGATACCAACCGTTTTCATTTTGAGGTGTACTGCTTTCTCCGAAAGAACGGGCAAAGAAAGACCAGTAATTATATGAATAATAACGATGAATCAACAACAGTTGATAACCTGTTAATAGTTTGTACTTCAATTGATTTAACATGCCTATTCCGATGCTCTGGCAGCTGAAGATGAGGCTGAACAGGAACGCCTGATGAAGGCACATGCGCTGAGCGTACG
>ENA-UEQJ01001083-UEQJ01001083.1-human-gut-metagenome-genome-assembly--contig:-NODE-1083-length-22046-cov-5.873321_pt1 | contig 22046 bp, 20 predicted proteins | sample MGYA00242937_ERZ507938 | MGnify/ENA primary metagenome ERZ507938 (study PRJEB26167, sample SAMN06115437) | human gut metagenome | host: Homo sapiens | place: China:Gansu | collected 2015-07-03...
CATTTACTGAGGAGATGATATAGTATGATACAATTACAAAATGTAACAAAGAGGATAAAGGAAAATACGGTATTGGATAATGTATCGTATACGTTTAAAAGTGGTTTTGTTTATGGTTTATATGGGCAAAATGGTTCAGGAAAGACTATGCTGCTAAGAGCTATAAGTGGTTTGATAAATCTGGATAGTGGAAGTATTTTTATTGATGGGGAAAAGCTGCATGATAAAATTGAGTTTCCACCTGAGACCGGTATTGTTATAGAAAACATGTCATAAATGGCCGGAATATCCTTCTCGAATTCTTTGCGGCGATTACGGATAGGTTCTAGAGTTTCCTGCATGATAGAATTGAGGAACCCTTTTACTTTCATATCACCTAAACCGCCACGTTGATAGTGCGCTTTCAGTTCTTCCAGCGAAGGGTAATCGGGCAAGTAACGTTCAAAGTGCTCGGGACGGCAAAAAGCATCCAGATAAGTAAATACGGTATTACCTTCAATTTTGCCCGGGTCTTGCACGCGCAAGTGGTCGGGGTCGGTATACATACTCTTCACTTTCTTCTGCACCTCGTCGGCTGAGTCGGAAAGATAGATACAGTTTCCCAACGATTTACTCATTTTGGCTTTTCCGTCAGTACCCGGCAGACGCAGGCAGGCGGCATTATCCGGTAAAAGAATTTCCGGTTCTACTAAGGTGTCTCCATAAATAAAGTTGAAACGGCGTACTATCTCGCGGGCTTGCTCAATCATTGGTTCCTGATCTTCACCTACAGGAACGGTTGTAGCCTTGAATGCGGTGATATCTGCGGCCTGACTAATAGGATAGGTGAAAAATCCTACCGGAATGCTTGTCTCAAAGTTACGCATCTGGATTTCTGTTTTCACAGTGGGGTTACGTTGCAAACGGCTGACGGTAACCAAATCCATATAGTAGAATGTGAGTTCACAAAGTTCCGGTATCTGGGATTGGATGAAAATGGTGCTCTTTGTCGGATCCAGGCCACAAGCCAGATAATCCAAGGCTACCTCGATAACATTCTGGCGCACCTTTTCCGGATTTTCCATGTTGTCCGTCAGTGCTTGCGCATCAGCGATGAATACAAACGTCTTATCAAACAGTCCGGAATTCTGCAACTCCACCCTGCGTCTTAGCGAGCCTACATAATGTCCGATGTGCAGGCGTCCTGTGGGGCGGTCGCCCGTAAGGATGATTTTTTCTTTTGCCATATTTGTTATTCTTTTATTATATACTTTGTTCTAAACCATTATAGATACAGAATGGTAGTTTGGCTGCAAATATAGTGTTTATTAATTAGAAATATTTAGAAAAGGTTCGGTTTTAGCCTAAAATCTCACTTTTCACATATGCCTTATGGTTCCTTTTCTGCTACTTGTGATGTTACTTTCGGGCATTTTTTTTCACTGATGCAGCTCTGTGGTAACAGCAGTTTACAGTACTCCCGTCAGTTGGCGATAGTTGTAGACGGTGAGGCAAGGATGTTCTTCCAGATATGCTTGTACCCGTTTTTTGACACTTTGTACTTTCCGAAACCCGAGGATCGCGTATTTCCACCCGTTGGCAGACGCAAGCGGAAATTTGCGAACGAAAATCCGTATCTTCCTAATGAATAGCGAAATACAGAAATATATACAACCCTAATAGACGGGAAATAGTCGTTTATCCATGTAAAAGCGCTCTTTTTGCGGAAGAAAAAGAGTGTTTTCAGAAGAAATCTTCATCTTTCTCATGAGGGAAGTCAACATCCCTCACGACGGAAGTTAATATCTCTCGCACGGGAAGTTAATATCCCTCGCGCCGGAAGTTAATATCCTACCTTTGGGAAACACGAAATCAGTGGGCATTCGGTAAAAGAGTTGCATATTTATGCATTAAATCGTACAATCCCGAACTTTTCGAGAAACGGGCATGTCAGCAAAACAAGTGGTTAGCAAACAAAAAGCGGATGATAAGTAATGTTTTGAGATCAATTTGTCAAATTGATCTCAAAACATATGACCTCAGGCATTTCGTTCGTCCGGTTAAAAATTCCGTGAACACCCATATCTTCTGTAATGAATACGGCTCAAAAGAATTTATCAAGTATATCAAACCAATTACCACTACATATCTACTACCCCGATGTCTCCGATAAACGACCTATCACACAAACATAAATTTCATACGATACAAAATTCCTTTAGAAACAAGACTAATTAAAACAAAGGCACGAAAGGTACTTCAAGCATAAAGGATGTTTATATCAGCATACAGAAGAAGATGGATTTATTCACTACTATACCGGTTATAAGATAAATAGGATTTATATCAATGAAGAATGAAAAACTTTTTGTATTGAAAAAAAACGGTAAAGAAATGAAGAAATAAAGAAAAAAACGCAATAATCGGACATTATAGAGATATTTTCCTTGAAAAGCTTTTGTAATCTCCAAGTAAATTGTATTTTTGTGTACAATTTTGGTGTAGTAATGACAGACGAAGAAAAGAAGCTATTAAGTACCTTTGAAGCCAGACTGCGGCATTTAATCTATCTGCATGATGAATTAAAACGCGAAAATGCTGAACTTAAGCAACTTCTACAAGCTAAAGAAGAAGAATGCGGGAAAGTACGTGCTGACTACAAAGAGCTGGAAAACAACTACACGAACCTAAAAACAGCTACGACAATCAGCCTTAACGGCAGTGACGTAAAAGAGACGAAACTGCGATTGTCCAAATTAGTGCGTGAAGTCGATAAATGCATCGCTTTGTTGAATGAATAAAAGAAAGAGGATGTATGAACGATAAGATAAAGATAAACCTGCAAATGGCAGGAGCAGCCTATCCCCTCACCATCAACCGCGAGGACGAGGAAATAGTAAGGGAAGCTGCCAAGCAGGTAAATATCCGGATTAATGCGTATCGGGAACATTATCAGAACATCTCTTCAGAGAGGATTATAGCCATGGTGGCTTATCAATTTGCTTTGGAGACCCTTCAGTTGAAAGACCGTAATGATACTGAGCCCTATACAGCCAAGATAAAGGAACTGACGGAAGTATTGGAAGCTTATTTCAGGGAAGAGTAAGAAAACGATTTTCTGTCCGTTTTTTATGAAAGAAATAACGTCGCGCACTGTACAAAAGTTTTGTCCTGCAACGGACAGGCTTTTATGCAGTGTTTTTTATTTATATACTTTAAAAAACAAATTAATAAAATGACAGTAGTTACAATAGTAGTATCCATTGCCTGTTTCATCGTTGGCGGATTTGCTTCGTACATGTTCTTCAAGCATGGATTGAAGTCCAAATACGACAGCATCCTCAAAGAAGCCGAGACCGAAGCAGAAGTGATTAAAAAGAACAAGTTGCTTGAAGTAAAGGAAAAATTCCTGAACAAGAAAGCCGATTTGGAGAAAGAAGTATCGCTCCGTAACCAAAAGATACAGCAAGCGGAAAACAAGTTGAAACAACGCGAACTGGTGCTGAACCAACGCCAGGAGGAAATCCAACGCAAAAAACTGGAAGCAGAAGCGGTAAAAGAGAACCTGGAAGCCCAATTGGCCATTGTTGACAAGAAGAAAGAGGAACTGGAGCACATGCAACGCCAGGAAATCGAGAAACTGGAAGCCATCTCAGGACTTTCTGCCGAAGAGGCCAAAGAGCGTATGGTAGAATCCTTGAAGGAAGAAGCCAAGACACAGGCGCAATCCTATATCAATGATATTATGGATGATGCCAAACTGACAGCAAGTAAAGAAGCCAAACGTATCGTCATACAGTCTATCCAGCGTGTGGCAACAGAAACCGCCATTGAAAATTCCGTTACTGTATTCCACATCGAATCGGACGAAATCAAAGGACGTATCATCGGCCGTGAAGGACGCAATATCCGTGCGCTGGAAGCAGCTACCGGTGTGGAAATCGTTGTGGATGACACTCCGGAAGCCATCGTATTATCAGCTTTCGACCCTGTTCGCCGCGAAATTGCCCGTCTGGCGCTGCACCAGCTGGTAACAGACGGACGTATCCACCCGGCACGTATCGAGGAAGTAGTAGCCAAAGTACGCAAGCAAGTGGAAGAAGAAATCATCGAAACCGGTAAACGCACCACCATAGACCTGGGTATCCATGGCCTGCATCCCGAACTTATCCGTATCATCGGTAAGATGAAATACCGCTCTTCCTACGGTCAGAACCTGTTGCAACATGCCCGCGAAACAGCCAATCTCTGTGCTGTGATGGCATCCGAACTTGGTTTGAATCCCAAGAAGGCAAAACGTGCCGGATTGCTGCACGATATCGGTAAAGTGCCCGATGAAGAACCGGAATTGCCGCACGCACTCTACGGTATGAAACTGGCGGAGAAATTCAAGGAAAAACCGGATATCTGCAATGCCATCGGTGCTCACCATGACGAAGTGGAGATGACCAGCCTGCTGGCTCCCATCGTACAAGTATGCGATGCCATCTCCGGAGCACGTCCGGGAGCACGCCGCGAAATCGTAGAGGCTTACATCAAACGCTTGAATGACCTCGAACAGTTGGCTATGTCCTATCCTGGCGTAACGAAGACATATGCTATCCAGGCAGGACGCGAGTTACGCGTAATCGTCGGTGCAGACAAGATTGACGATAAGGCAACGGAAAACCTTTCCGGCGAAATAGCCAAGAAGATACAGGATGAAATGACCTATCCCGGACAAGTAAAGATTACTGTTATCCGCGAAACGCGTGCAGTAAGTTACGCTAAGTAAACAAGAGAATCAAAACCATAAGAGGAGCGTTGGTATCGGACCTTCGCTCCTTTTTTTATTTTATATTGTTCCGGAGTTTGCGGAGTTTTCTTATTTTTGCCGGTATAATGCAAAAACCAAAGCCATGAAGGAGTATTTATTTGAAGTCTGCGCAAACTCCGTAGAGAGTTGCATCGCCGCCCAAGCCGGCGGAGCCAATCGGGTAGAATTATGCGCCGGGATACCCGAAGGGGGAACAACCCCTTCCTACGGTGATATTGTCATAGCGAGAGAAGTCTTGCAAAACACTAGGTTGCACGTTATTATCCGCCCCCGCAGCGGTGATTTCCTGTATTCCCCTATCGAGCAACGTATCATGCTAAAGGACATAGACAATGCCCGCCGTTTAGGGGCAGACGGTATTGTTTTAGGCTGTCTGACGGCAGATGGAGAAGTGGATATTCCTCTAATGAAGCAGTTTATGGAAGCTGCCCAAGACATATCGGTAACTTTCCACCGGGCTTTCGATGTTTGCCGCAATCCGCAAAAGGCATTGGAAGATATTATCAGCCTCGGCTGTGACCGTATCCTGACTTCCGGTCAGCAACCTACCGCCGAAGCGGGCATTCCTCTATTGAAAGAACTCCAGTTGCAAGCAGCAGGACGCATTACCTTACTCGCCGGTTGCGGAGTAAATGAGAACAACATCGCACGCATTGCCCGTGAAACGGGTATCCACGAATTTCATTTCTCTGCAAGGGAAACCGTAGCGAGCCGTATGCAATACCGCAAAGAACGGGTACCGATGGGGGCAACCGTACAAATCAATGAATTTGAGCGAAATGTGACAACCCAAGAAAGAGTAAAAGCCACAATCGCCCAAATAACCGAATGAGATAGTACCAGAATCCGGATAGAATATAACCCACGTTACAGTCCTTCTACCGTTTTCATCAATTGTTCTCCCAAGCCTATCGTATAGCCTTGCGAAACAAACACCACCCGGTTGAATGTATCAGCAATGATAAATACCGGCAGGATTTCCTTATGTCTCAATTTCATGGTTTCTGCAATCTGCGCTGCAATACCGTTTGTATCTATACCGTAGATAATGGTAGACGGCAAGCCTGGAAATTCATCCGGACGGAATTTCTTATATTGAGTCTCATTCGGGAAAAGCAGTACCATCTTGCGTCCCCACTTCTCCAAACCGGGCTTGAAAGCAGCAATGTCACGCAGCGCATGATTGGTAGGTTCCTGATTGACTCCCAAGATTCCAACGACAAAATATCCCCGGCCGCAGGCCTCCAACAGGCTTTGCTCAGAATTCTCCGCCTGAAGCGGGGTAAAGAGAGATTCCGAATTGAAGCTGCCTATCACCTGCACCTCATCCTTACTCTCGCGCATCACCAACTCAAGCCGGGTGGTCTGTCCGGGATTGATACTGAATTCCGTGAGGCGGGAAAGCACACCTCCGCTTGCCAGACGGGTTCCGGTTACCAGGAGGTAATCGCCGGCATCCAGCACCGTACCTTTCTTCAACAGGCTGCTCCAGGTAGTACCGCTGCCCATATCGAGATCGCCCTCATCGTAAGACAGCAGTTGCAACCTACCTTGCGGAGTCACTTTCGAAAGGGTGAAATGAGAGTAATATTTAGGATCGTCCAAAGACTTGACAGGCGAATATTCAGCAACCAGCCGGCCTTTCTGCGGAACAAGTTCCTCCATAAATACAGTATCCTTACAGTCCAAATCCACATCCAGCGCACCCTCTTCTTTCATCAGTTGCACCTTGCCCGTCACCTCGTCTATACGTGCAGGTATGCCCATGCTGCGCGCCATGGATACAAAGAAAATATCGCGGCTGTGTGCATCTGCCAACCGTGTCCTCCACACACCTTCGGGAGATATGGGATCACCGCCCAAATTGCAATGCTTGTCCACACGGATGTTCCCTGCTACCCACTCCACCAGCTTCATCGGTTGCGCTACATAAGCCTCCGCATCTTCCTTTGAAACCACCTTCCTGAAGAAAGCCTTGTACGGAGTCAGCATTTCATTACTTACGCGCGGATTGCGTACATACTTGCGGAAATACTCCGCACCGGTGCGTACATTGGACAACATATGGTCTATCAGTACTTCCAGACTGACATCCCGAAGGTCTTTTGTCGAAATCCGTTGCAACAGGTCGATACCGCCCTTCTTCGACTTTTCGGAACGAAGGCGGGTCATGAAATCGCAGATAACCTTGTGGTTGCCGCGGGAAGCTACCAATATTCCGGCAACCGCATCCTCATCCAACTTGTACCGGCGGGCAAAAGCACGCGCCGCATCCTCCGTCATAAACGTTGCCGTATAGGCATTGCGGATAGAATCTTCCTGCGCCAGCCTTCTGTCGTTCTCCGCACGCTGTTCCGGGGTTACCTCAGGCAGATTGGCTGTTTCCGACGGCGGTACGATATCCATATCTATGGCAAATGCGTCACCTTCCTTTTTATCAAGTTTCACCGTCAGTTCCGACTGTTTGCCGAAAGAAAGTCTGGCAAAGCCGAAATGTCCGTCTTTCGATGCCCACACCAACATATCCCCTTTACCGGCCGTCAGCTCGCAAATGCCGCTGGCAGAGGTGTATTTGGTAGCTACCGTATAAAATTCCGCATAATTGTATAGCTTGAATTCCACACAAGCACTGTCCACAGGAACACCGCCGGCATCCACTACGGTTACGGAAGCCTTTGCAGTAGGCGCGTAGTTGCCAATCACATTGATTTCAGTATAGGTAGGGGTAACGGACATTACCTCTTCCGCTCCCTCATAGCGTCCGAATACTTTTGTATGCATCAGCATTCCCCGGCTTGCGGGCGCGTTGAACCAACCGAGATTAAGTACCGGTTCGGGTTCGCAAGCTCCCAGAAAATACCATTTTCCGTCTGCCCATGCCTCTACCCACGCATGGTTGTCATCGGTATGCGCCCAACGGGGAGTATATACCTGTCGCGCCGGAATGCCCACCGAACGGAGAGCGGCAACCAGAAATGTGGATTCCTCGCCACAACGGCCGTAAGCGGTACGCACCGTTGCCAGCGGTGAACTTGTACGGGCATCGGAAGGTGTGTAAATGGCTTTTTCATGACACCAGTGGTTCACCTCCAGAATGGCATCCTGTAGGGAAAGCGTTTTTACCCGGTCCTTCAATTCCTTGTAGAATACGACACGCGCGCTGTCCAAATGCTCATTGTTCACCCGCACCGGAAGAACAAAATGCCGGAATATATCTTCGGGAATACGCTTTCCCCACGGCATTTCATCGGCAGCCTGCCGGGAAGCGCGCACATTCATCAGATGAAACTCCCCTGAATAATCCGCAATATCCGCCAAAGGCATGTAGGCATAAAGAAATTCCAGCGCCTCACGCTCATAATCACTGAGAGAGGTTTCGAATATGGCAAATAAGTCTCCTTGCGGCATCAAAGCTTTTTTCTGTTGGAAGTCTCGCTCCACACGCGAACGGTAAGAAGCATCCGTCATGAAATGAGAGTCACCGCAAGCAGCCAGCAGACATAACAGACAGATTATTCCGGAAAGTAAAGTAGAGTGTCTCATGATATACGTAGTTATTAAGGTTGTATGACACAAAGATATGCAATATATTTGTAATACGCAGATGGCAAAACAAGGTATTTTTCAAGAAAATGAAGGAAAAAATGCAGATTTCTATGTTATAAAACATATTTCTCATAAACATTTTGTATCTTTGCAGCGTTAATAAGAGAGAAAACAATAAAAGATGTTCAACCGCTTTCCGAAACGCGGAAAGCAAAAAAAGAAGACGATTATGAAAAAGAATGCAAATGAAATTTTTATGTTACAGTACCGTATCAAACGCTATCAGGCAATGGGTAACGGAACTATGTGCCAAACTTTAAACGGCAAACTGCAAAAACTGCTTGCAAAGCAAGCTGCCATGACCATGTAAATTACACCTTTAAATAAAATGAACGGGGGCGGGAAATTTTCATTTCCTGCCCTCTTCTTTTACAAGCCTCCTGCCTATACGGGATAATAGGATGTTATGATTCCACAATATCTTTTCCGAAAGGCGCCAACGCCAAAGCGGCAAGTTTGAAATGCTGCATCCCGAAAGGAATACCGATGACGGTGATACACAGCAATACGCCGAAGCCCAAATGCGAAAGGCAAATCCATATTCCTCCCAGAAAAATCCACAATACATTCATCAGTATGTACAGACAGCCTCCCGAACGCTCTCCGCTGCGTACCTCTTTGCCGAAAGGCCACAGGGCAAGCCCCGCCATCTTCATTGTTTGCATACCGAAAGGAATGCCGACGATTGTAATCATCATCAGCAAACTGGCAATCATATACTCCACGGCAGTTAGTATGCCGCCAAACACCAGCCATAAAACATTCATCAGACAACCCATTTCATTACATTTTTACGTTCTACATTGCAAAGATACCATTCTTTTGGTCTTAAGCGAATAATAAGAATTTATTTATATCAGGAACATGTCTTTTATTCATCGAATTACCAGTCACTAAATTCAAAACTCAGCTGTTCCCAAACACCTTTTTCATCACTTTCTTCACGAGGGTTGGATACGGAAAGGCCTATCAGACGGATAGGATGATGTTCGTAATCAACCTCCCTCAACAGTTGTTTCGCCAACGGCAGGATCACATCGAGTGCCGTCAATTCCTTGGACTGCGTAACGCTGCGGGTGATCTGGCTGAAATCGTGGAACTTAATTTTCAGCGTCAGCGTATTCCCCCGGAAGTTCTTATGTTCCAGACGGGTAACCAGTTCCACCGCAGTATGATACAACTCAATAATGACCGACGACCGCCGGTTAATATCCTTCTCCAAAGTATGTTCACACCCCACAGACTTACGAATGCGCACCGCTTCTACAGGACGAAGATCTATCCCGCGCGCAAAATCATAATAGATGTTCCCCACCTTACCGAACTCGCGCAACAGCATCGCTTGCGAACAGGCACGCAGTTGCCCGCCGGTATGTATCCCCAAAACATGCATCTTCCTTGCCGTCACCGGACCCACTCCCCAGAAACTCTCTATCGGCAGATGTGCTATAAAATCCAAAGCCTGGTCGGGATGAATGGTACACAAACCGTCGGGTTTACGGTAATCGGATGCTATCTTGGCAAGAAACTTATTGTAGGAAACTCCGGCAGAGGCCACCAGACTCAGCCGCTCGCGCACTTTCCGTTTTATTTCTCTGGCTATATCCACAGCCAGAAGAATACCCGGCTTATTTTCCGTCACATCCAGAAACGCCTCATCCAAAGAGATAGGTTCTATGACATCCGTATATTCATGAAATATCTCATGAATTTGACGGGACACCGATTTATAGACGTCCATACGCCCCGGAATAAAAATAAGCTGCGGACACAGCCGCTTTGCCTTCTGTGACGACATTGCCGAACGCACCCCGAACCGACGGGCTTCATAGCTGGCAGCAGCCACCACACCACGCTCTTCCGCATGCCCCACCGCTACGGGTTTGCCACGCAGTTCCGGATTGTCGCGCTGTTCTACGGAAGCATAGAAAGCGTCCATATCAATATGTATAATCTTACGTTCGGTCATTACCTTGCCAACTACCGATACAAAGATACACTAATTTTTGTTCATTCGCAGTATGCGCCGGTAGACATAAACAAAAGCGGGAATGAGGAATAAATCTGCAAAAATCCAGGCAGTCGGGTCACCGAAGCAAACAGCGATATAGCCGAACGCCGGAACTGCCAGCAAACTGATCAGAATACGGGCTATCATTTCGGAAACACCCGAAAGCATAGCCAAATTGGTATAACCTACTCCCTGAATTGTATAACGCAAAATACAAAGCAAACCAAGTATCGGGAAGAAAGAGACAGATATATGCAGGAAAAGCTCCGCATCTTTCAGAATTTCCACTTCCGAAGCCTCTACAAACAATAGAGTAAACGTTTTGGCTCCAACCATCAGCACTGCAAAAGTGAACGCCCAGTAGACTATCATCATCAGCGCGCTTGCCTTGACACCCTGCCATATACGTCCGGGCTTGCCTGCACCGTAGTTTTGTCCGCTATAAGTGGCCATCGCCATACCCAAGCTCTCGAAGGGACACATAAAGAACATCTTGATACGCATGGCAGCCGTAAAAGCCGCTACACATGCCGTACCCAACGCATTGTTGGCACTCTGCAGCATAATACTGCCGATAGCGGTAATGGAAAACTGCAATCCCATAGGCACTCCGATATACATCAGCGTCCGTGCCAGCGCACTGTCGAATTTACGTTCGGCAGGAGTGGTTCTCAGAATTTCAAAACGTTTCATCATATAGATGTAGCAAAGCACTGCCGATACTCCTTGAGAAAAGACAGTAGCGATTGCCGCTCCCGCCACACCCCAGTCCAAAACAAGGATGCAAAACAAGTCAAGCAGAATATTCAGGACGGTGGAAAAGAGCAGAAACCAGAACGGCGTCTTGCTATCACCCAAAGCACGTATAATGCTGGACAACAAATTATAGAAGAAGGTACAGGGGACGCCTATAAAAGTTACAAGCAAATAATAATAAGCTCCGGTGAAGATATTGTCCGGCGTACGCATCATGCGCAAAATATCTGCACAACAGATGCTTGTAACCACAGCAAGCACCACCGACATCACCGCAGCCAATTGCAAGCTGACCGCCACATAACGGCGCATTGTAATATAATCCCTCGCTCCGAACTTCTGTGCCACCGGAATGCCGAATCCTCCGCAACATCCGTTGCAGAAACCGAGTATCAGGAATATGACTGATGTACTCGCGCCGACAGAAGCCAGTGCATTTATCCCCAAAAATTTACCGACAATTGCAGCATCCACCAACGAATAGGTCTGTTGCAGCAAATTACCCAACAATAAAGGCAAAGTGAAATTAAATATGAGCGGAAGAGCCCGTCCTTCCGTCATTTCTCTTGATGTTGCCATACAATCTAATCCCCGAAACTCGACGCAAAATTAGTAAAAGAAATGCTGAGGGAAATTGATACATATCAAAAGATACGAAGAATACGGAGAGTGAGTGATTCGACATGTTTATTCAGACAGAAGAACAAAAGAACATATTTCCTATCTTCTGTCCTTTTGTTCTTCTGTCTGAATAAACATGTCGCTTACAACCCAGTCGTTTTCTTCAGTACGGAGCTGTGAGCCAGATAGTCAGGAGCCTCGGCATAGATATACATCACGCTTCCCCCTTTAATGGCGTCGATAATAGGGCGGCTGAGTTTTTGCGGAACAGCCGGACAGCCGAAACTCCGTCCCAAACGCCCTCCCCTGCTTGCAACCGAAGGATCGGCATAAGCAGCTCCATGTACCACAATGGCACGCTCGCGGGCACGGTCGTTAATACCTTTTTCCAATCCGTTCAGGATGAGGGAATATCCGTTCCTGCCTTGATAGGTTGTTTCTGTCAGATAGAATCCCTGGGAACTTTTATAAGATCCGTATTCATTGGAAAATGAAGTGGCATACTTGTCGCCGCTGTTTTTTCCGTGCGAGACGACCGATGAGAAAAGCAGCCTGCGCTGCTTCATATCGAACACGAAAAGACGCTTCTCGGTAGAAGGACGTGAAAAATCAATCAGAGTCAGTACATCCCGTTTACGGCCTGCTATTTTATGATAGCCCGTTACTGCCTGGCGGAAAGCTTTCCAACTCACTACCCCTTCCAATTGCATGGAACGATACAAATCGGCACATGCTGCCGATTCTGCCGCCAACGAAACATCCGGCTTATCCGTCATGCAGGTAGCAGGTCTGTTTCCCAAAAACAGGAAACAGGGAAAAAACAGAAATAAAAAGGAGAGGCAAAATCTCAACATAACTATCCGACCTGAAAAATACCGGCGGCAAAGTTAGCACTTTCCACCCATACGACTATCATACAGATAGTTAAAAAAGAAAGTAATCATTCGATAACAACTACTAAAGAACGCTCCGTCGGCGCCCAGTCAAATACAAACTTAGCATGTGAAGTAGCATTTCGCACACACATGTGCGAACGCGGCGTAGTACCCAGCGACCAGCTATACTCAATCATGGCTGTGCGCGGAACATTCACCGGTACTCCATGAATATAGGCTCCGTTGGTAAAACGGCTGGCATAAGGTGCATATCCGCCCGTTGCCGCAGAGCCGTCTTTCAGAAAGACCATGCGCGATTTCTTCTGTTGCAGTAAATACATGCCCAGCGGCGTTTCCTGTGCATAAGGCGGTGCATGCCGTCCTGTCGTTGCGGGATTCATGCTGCGGATTTTCCATTCACCTTTATCCATGCGCTCCAACGTAGCGATATTCTGGTCAAGACGGTCTACGAAAATAACATGCCTAAAGACAGTGCTGTCTGCCAACAGCTTCAAATAACGGCGGGGAACCAGCCACTCATCCTCCAGCGTAATGGGGAGAATACGGCTGAAACCGCCTTCCTCACCCAGCAGGTAAGCCAACGTCCCATCTCTGCCATAACGTTCGGGCACCAACGTATCTCCCGGCAAGTACAAGGGAACGGACTGATAACGCTCCACCCCAAGCGTATCCGCCACACGGCGATAGGCATTACGCACGAACTTACGCACCAAAGGGGCTTCCCGATTCAGATTCTTATAATTCTGCAATACCACCCACTTCACACTGTCCCGCTGCATATTCTCTATATAAGCCAGACAATTGCGGATTACATCCCATTTGAAAGAACGCACGGTATCCTTGTACGGATAGGTATCTTCCAACGTATATGTATCGTAAAGCAAATCTTTGGTAAGCGTCACATCGGCTGCCGTCAGCAATTTCTCTCTGAAAGGCACTTCCACTACAGACACAACAGTATCGGCAGGTTCCGATACCTGCGCAACAGAAGACGGGGTATGACCTTGCTGCCCGTTACATCCCGCAAGCACCATGCACACAGCCGCGGCCGCAAAAAGGAAGAATCGTTTCATAAAGATACATTTAAGTTCGTAATCGGATTCAACATCTTCATGAATACCTGACACTACGAACAAAGATATAATTTTTTCTTACGTCTACAACGATTCTCCCCCGATAATTGTTGTACCCCACAACGTTTTCCGGGCAGGGAAATGCCTAAGTGTACGGCCGAAGTACCTTGAAGGAACAATCGGAATACCCTGAGGATACAACTGAGGTACTCTGAGAATATGACTTAGAGTACCTCAATATATGCCCGAGAAACCATAGTTTTTCCGAAACGTTCATCAATACTTACATTCTTTGATTACCTCTATCAACTTGCTGAAATCCTCCGGATACACATCTCCGATATTGCCAATACGGAATGTATCCGCCTGCGAAATCTTGCCGGGATAAATCACGAATCCCCTTTCCTTGAGCTGTGCATAGAACGATTTAAAATCAAAATCCGCATTCGGATAAAGGAAAGAAGTTATGACGGGAGACTGTATAGCATCAGGCAACAGAGTCTTGAAGCCGAGTGAGCGCATACCTTCTACCAATACTTCATGATTTTTACAGTATCTTTGATGACGTGCCTCTACCCCTCCTTCTTCAGCCAATTCATCCATAGCCTGTTTAAAGGCTCTCACCACATGGGTAGGTGATGTGAAACGCCACTTTCCATGTCCTTTTTCCATCGTTTCCCACTGATCGTAAATATCGAGCGAAAGAGATTTGGAAACACCCTTGCAGCGCATCAGTTCCGACTTGCGGGCGATGATAAAACCGAATCCCGGTACACCCTGGATACATTTATTGGCGCTGCTGATAAGAAAATCAATACCCAGTTCCTCTACATCCAAAGGCACTCCGCCAAAGCTGCTCATAGCATCTACAATCAGCTTCTTTCCGTGCATCTTTACGATGTGGGCTATCTCCTTCAACGGGTTCAGCACGCCGGTAGTGGTTTCGCAATGTACCACCGATACATGCGTAATCTCCGCATTATGTGCCAGATAATCGTCTACATAGCTGACGGACACCTGCTCCGTTTCGTCAAAGGCCAGCATATCATAGTTGATACCGTGATACTCAGCGATATTTCCCATACGGTCACCATAAGCTCCATTGCTCAAAATCAGCAGTTTGTCACCCGGCTTAACGGTACTTCCTATAACGGCTTCCACACAATAGGTTCCACTGCCTTGCAGAAGAACGGACGTATATTCATCGGTTTGCTTTGTAGCGAGTGCAACGAGGGATTTGCGTATTTCCTCTACGATATGCACATTATAATCCGCATCCCATGTACACCAATCGGTGAGCATGGCTTCTTTTACGGTTTCGGAAGTAGTAAGAGGTCCGGGAGTCAATAAAATGTAAGGTTTCATATTCTTGATAGTTTAAAGTTATTAATATTATCTATTACGGCAGGAAGTTCTTCAATGGAGTCTACTGTATAATGGGCTCCGGCAGCCAGCATACGGTTGCGGACATCCTGTTTGCGGAGCTCCAGTTCGGTAGCAGGCAAAGCATTCACTTCATCCTGGGTAAGACCCAGTTCGTTACTGCCAAGCACTACGCCCACCGTCCACACTTTGGCATTCACTCCTTCTTTGATGTCGGCAATCGTGTCGCCTACCTTCACAACACAATCCACCGAGGGAACGGCAAGTTCCGTCATATTCTTATAAATCATATAAGGAGCAGGCCGTCCTGCGGGAAGTCCGTCGGGCGTGACACAATTATCAACCACATATCCGCGGGCTGCGGCAGCCGGCAACACTACATCCATCATCGCACGGGTATAGCCGGTAGTGAAGCCTATCTTAATTCCTTGCACACGCAATCCCGATATCGTTTCAACCACACCGGGAATAGGTGTTGTATAATCTTCCAGAGAGGCAAACAACACACGCTGAAAGTCTGCATAGCGCGCCAATATATCTTCCTCGGCATACGAGCGTCCGTATTTCTCCTGAAACTCGTTTCTTACGCGGTCTATATTGAACAAGGCGCGTATTTCCTCTACTTTGGTCAGTCCCATGTGAGCACGCGTTTCAGCAGCCGTTACCGGAGTGCCTATCACATTAAAACTCTCAATGAAAGCGGCAACCGGAGCGAAACAGCCGTAATCGACTGCCGTACCTGCCCAATCCATAATAATACATTCAATTTTCTTCATAATCACTATCTTTGAGTTATTTCCCTATCCGTTTATTTTGCCATATCCGGAAGAAGTTCCAATGCAACACGCTTACCGGATAAACCACCCGCCGGGTGGGGAGTATCGAGTTCTTCACCGGAAACTTCCGCATATTTCTCACGACGATAACGCTGTATCAGATAAACTGCCGAACCTATAAAAGCTACACTGCATGCTATACCCACATAACCGGACATCAGATTGTAAAAGTCCAGCCAGTTGACAGCAGGATTAAAGAACTCCTTGAATATCAGCACCACCACTGTACCCGTATAACCGATGAAGTCCAGTGTTATAATGAAAAAGCCCACATTCCCTTTTATCTTGAAACAAGCGATGAAACGCTCGAAAAAGAGTGTCTGGAAACTAAGGTAGACCGTGTAGAGCGACAAGCTTTGAAGGAACAGCCATGTCATGGGCTGCAATTGCAAGGCAGAATAATTGAAAGCCAGAAAACTCAACGTAGCCGTACCGCAAGTGACCAGCCCCAACAGCATACACAACACCTTTATGTTGCTCCGTACTGCGGACATCAGCCCGAACATACACAGAATTATCAATGTAACCGTTGCATCCACCTTGGCAAACGCCCATGACGAGAGTCCCGCCGCATCGACATCGAGTATCTTCACCAGAAAATCTTCCTTGATATCCTGTAATACCGTAACGAACAGATTGGCAAAGAATAACATTACCAGCACAGGCATAAAGTTCTTGAACAGACTTAAACGTGCCTTACTGTCCAGGGCAACCCTTTCCGTGCGCAGTTCTTTATCTGCTTGCGTGGGTTGCGGCATCCGTGTCATCAGCCATCCCAGAAACGACAACAGCGGAAAAGCAAATGCACCGATGAAAGCGGGCATCCAGAATTCACTGATATGCAAATTATCCATCACAAAAAGTCCAATCGACTTTGCGGTCCCCGAACTGATAGCGATGCTCAACCCCATAAGACTTGCCAGTAAATCCGTGACACGACGCCCTTCCAGAAAACTGAAAATCACTCCCCACATACACCCTAAGGAAAGCCCGTTAAAAAACAGGGCAAATACATTGAACGGTTGCGGAAGCGCTCCGAAAAGTACAAGGGAAAGTTCGGCAACCGCCACTGACAGGATAATGAACTTTAAGCGGTTTTCCTTCTTCAACTCGGAAATGACCTTGATACCTATCAGCTTGGAAATAAAATAGCCGGATATCTGTACAATGCTGGTTGCAGTCTTATAGTCCATACCGAAAAAATCGAGTCCGTCAAACGTAGCCGCTGTAAATGGTTTACGCAATGCATACACCAAAGAATAAGAGAGCAAAGCAGCTCCACCCGCCCAAAGAATGAATAAGGCATCAGATAAATTCTTATTGGAAACTGTGAGTTCTTTTTTACCGATTATCGCATTCATGACATCTATCTTGTTTTTGATTCCGGCAGCAAAAGTAAGGCGGTATTTTAACAGCAAAAATGAATTCCCATTATTAATAATATTCATGAAATCAACATTTTATAATGTAACATTAATGCAATATTAATGTAATGAAAGCATAACATCCCACGGCTTTCTTTGCAAACATTTTGAATAAAGAGCCATTATACCACAACGAGATGAACGAACTGCCTGAAATATACAGACGCATTGAATACCTGCGCAACAAAGGTGTAAAAATGAAAGAGATAGCCGACCATACCAATATGGCGGCAAGTGTACTGTCCTCGCTCTACTCAAGCGTATTGCCTACCTATATCGGATGCATTAAAAAAGGGAATAATGAAGAAGAAGCGTTGGACTACGCCCTGTCGCAAGTGAACAATGTATCGAAAAAACGCCTTCTCGGCAATCTGAAAGAGTTAAAAGAACAGTTGTATGCACTGGAGCCTGCGGTTGCCACCGGACAGAAAGAGAATCCGTTTCTGGACATGCTGTCGGAAGAGATGCTCCGTTCCGTACAAGACGCATATAACTACAGCGGCATATACATCAGTTACAGCCTTTCCTCTTCGACCAATGCCCTGAAAGTAGAGCCTTATCTTATTACAACATCCGAAAACAACGGCTATGTGAAAGTCGTACACATGAGCGCCTACAATACCACCCATTTCGGAACAGGTATTTTCAGCAACCACCAGAACTCCTACATCATATTCAATGAACGGGAGTCACCGCAAATGGCACTGTTCACAATCTACCTGCAACTGCCTATGTACGATTTTCCGCATATGCTCAAAGGGCTTTACCTCTGTCTCGACTACAACCGCAACCCGATAGCCCGAAGAATACTGTTCATCAAACACTCGGACAGCACCGGCATGGACGACTTCCTGGAACTGAAAGGCACTATCATCCCCAAAGAAGAGCTGACGGAAGAACAGATACCTTATTATAACTATACCTGCCAGCCGGGCGATTATATCAAAACCTGCTCCGTTCCTTCTCCTTTGTTCAACGAAAAAGATTTGGAAAGAGAGAAAAAGATGCTGGAAATCTGAGCATTGCCCGCAACAGAGCGACTTTGCAACCTGGTTGCATTCCCTATTATCTACCTTTGCATCAAAAACAAGAGATAATATGGGAAATAATAATTGTACATGTTGTTGTGCACACGGTAACGCACAGCCAGACAAGCAACCGGAACACACCGGTTTCTTAAAGGACTACGGGAGAATCCTGCTTTCGGCCGCCCTGCTTTTCAGCGGAATCATCCTGAAAGCTACAGGTATGGAATTCTTTGCAGATGATACTGTTATGTTTGCCTGGTACCTGGCGGCATACCTGCCTGTAGGCCTGCCCGTACTGAAAGAGGCGTGGGAAAGCATCCTGCAAAAGGACATTTTCAGTGAATTCACACTGATGTCCATCGCTACATTAGGAGCTTTCTATATCAAGGAGTATCCGGAAGGCGTAGCCGTAATGCTGTTCTACTCACTGGGAGAGCTATTTCAGGAAAGGGCGGTGAGCAAGGCAAAGCGAAATATCAGCGCATTGATTGACGTACGTCCGGAAACGGCAACGGTCATCAAAGGTAATGAGACCGTTGTCACATCTCCCCGCCACGTACAGACGGGCGACATCATCGAAGTAAAAACCGGAGAACGTGTTCCGTTGGATGGAAAAATGCTGGATGAAGCTGCCGCCTTCAACACTTCCGCACTCACAGGCGAAAGCATACCACGCACCATCCGTAAAGGCGGGGAAGTCCTTGCCGGAATGATTTCCACAGATAAGGTTATCAGGGTGGAAGTAACACGGCCTTTTGAGAAGAGCGCGCTCTCACGTATACTGGAACTGGTACAGAATGCGTCCGAACGTAAAGCACCGGCCGAATTGTTCATACGCAAGTTCGCCCGTGTCTATACGCCGATTGTAACCGGGCTGGCGGCATTGATTGTGCTGCTCCCTTTTCTCTATTCACTGGTAAACGCGCAGTTTTCATTTATCTTTAACGACTGGATGTATCGGGCACTTGTATTTCTGGTCATCTCATGCCCCTGCGCCCTGGTAGTAAGCATTCCTTTGGGATATTTCGGCGGCATCGGTGCAGCATCCCGTCTGGGAATACTGTTTAAAGGCGGCAATTACTTAGATGCCATTGCCAGAATCAATACGGTGGTCTTCGACAAGACGGGCACGCTGACCAAAGGAACGTTTGAAGTACAGTCTTGCCATACCCCGCAAGGCATATCCGAAGAGAAGCTGCTTCAAGTCATAGCTTCTGCGGAACAAAACAGTACACACCCCATAGCCAAAGCTATCACCGGGTATGCAAAGCAAAGGCATATACTCTTGTCTCCGGCAACAGAAGTTACAGAAATTGCGGGCCGCGGACTCAAAGCAAGGATAGACGGACAGCGTGTCTTGGCAGGAAACACCCGCTTATTGTCCGAATATAAGGTGGAATACCCGCAGGAATTATCCGAAATCGCCGATACGGTGGTAGTCTGCGCCATAGGTTCAGCCTACGCAGGTTATCTGCTGCTATCCGATACACTGAAAGACGATGCCTGTACAGCCATAGAAGAGCTGAAAGCTTTAAATATCAATAATATTCAGATATTATCGGGAGACAAGCAGGCAATTGTCACTAACTTTGCAGAGAAGTTAGGGGTGGCGCGAGCGTATGGCGACCTGCTGCCCGACGGTAAAGTAGAGCACATAGAGGAACTGAAACGAAACACTGCCAACCGGATAGCCTTTGTAGGCGACGGCATCAACGACGCTCCCGTCCTTGCCCTCAGCCATGTAGGCATCGCAATGGGCGGACTGGGCAGCGACGCCGCCATCGAGACTGCCGATGTCGTAATACAAACCGACCAGCCCTCCAAAGTAGCTACTGCCATTTGTGCCGGCAAGCAGACACGCCGGATTGTATGGCAGAACATTTCGCTGGCTTTCGGAGTTAAACTATTGGTACTGGCTTTAGGTGCCGGCGGACTGGCTACCCTGTGGGAAGCTGTCTTTGCAGATGTCGGCGTGGCTCTTATCGCCATAGTAAATGCCATCCGCGTACAGAAACTGATAAAATAGAAAGGGAAAAGCATATGAAAGAAAAGGATTATTTAGCCTTGTTGGCAAAGAGAGAGATACAGCCTACCGCCATACGCATATTAGTATTGCAGGCCATGCTCAAGGCAGGACGCTCCGTCTCTTTACTCGATTTGGAAAATATGCTGGATACGGTTGACAAATCCTCTATCTTCCGCACCATCACCCTTTTCCTTTCTCACCACCTGATACACAGCATCGATGACGGGACAGGTTCTTTCAAATATGCGGTATGCAGTGCAAGCTGCTCTTGCGAAGTCAACGACCTGCACACTCATTTTCATTGCGAGAGTTGCAACAAGACATTCTGCTTCCAGAATATCCCTACACCGGTAGTACAAGTACCGGAAGGATTTACGCTGAACAGCATCAATTATGTACTGAAAGGGCTTTGTCCGGAATGTGCGGCAAAAGATAAGCAGAAACAAAATTTCAAGACGCAGTGAAGAAAACAGTATACCTGTCGCTTATGAAGATTATATTATCTCCCTGCATTCTTTTGTAATCTAAAGTATTTTGCCTATCTTTGTAAGAATCAATATATTAAACAATGACAAATAGCAACGAAAATCAGATAATCCGTTTTGACTGGGCGATGAAACGCCTGCTCAGGAACAAGGCTAATTTCAGTGTCTTGGAAGGTCTGCTCACTACGTTATTGGGTGAAAAGATCATTATCCGGCGGCTTCTTGAGAGCGAAAGCAATCAGGAGGACGAGTATGACAAGTATAACCGTGTCGACATGCTTGCCGAGAATTCCAAAGGTGAGCTGGTATTGATAGAGGTACAGAATAATAATGAATATGCCTACTTCCAGCGTATGCTGTTCGGCACTTCCAAATTAGTGACCGAGTATATCAATAGAGGAGAAAGCTATGACAAAGTCCGCAAAGTCTATAGCGTTAATATCGTCTATTTCTCTTTGGGACATGGAACTGATTTCGTTTATCATGGAAAGACGGAGTTCAGAGGTATCCACACCAATGACCTTCTTGAACTCACCCCTTTCCAAAAGCAGACATTCAAGGTGGATGCGGTGAGCCAGTTATATCCCGAATATTATATTCTGAAAGTAAACGATTTCAATCAGGTAGCCAGGAGTCCTTTGGAAGAATGGATTTATTATCTGAATACCGGGGAGATACCTTCTACAGCTACAGCTCCCGGTCTGGAAGAGGCCCGTGAGAGGTTGAAACTGGACAGCATGACCAAGGATGAGCTTGCTGCGTATTACCGCCACTTGGATAATATTGTAATCCTTCGTGACAATATCAATACCGAACGTGAAGAAGGAAGAGCTGAAGGCAAAGCCGAAGGTAGAGCTGAGGGTAGAGCTGAAGGTAGAGCCGAAGGTATTGAAGAGGGGTTGAATAAAGGATTGGCAAAAGGTCATAAAGAAGGAGTAAAAGAAAGTGCCCGTAATTTGAAAAAATTAGGTGTGGCTATTGAGGTCATTTCACAAGCTACCGGATTATCTAAAGAAGAGATTGAAATATTATAAAACGTTTTTTGAAAAGAGACCGTTTCATAATACACAAAAGAGGTTGTGTCAAAACGTTGGCACAACCTCATT